>Ga0302172_10000316_pt1 | contig 14307 bp, 15 predicted proteins | sample I_Fen_N2_3_FD_198777 | JGI IMG/M metagenome (GOLD analysis project Ga0302172, IMG submission 198777) | Peat permafrost microbial communities from Stordalen Mire near Abisko, Sweden - I_Fen_N2_3 | ecosystem: Environmental > Terrestrial > Soil > Wetlands > Permafrost | place: Sweden: Abisko... | reverse complement strand
GCCGGGCCAGCCTGGTACTGGTCGGCCAGTCCCGGCCGCGATTACGTCGACGGTTGTTCGGTGGTGGCCTGGCGTCACGCTTGTTGCGCGATGCGCACGGGTTGGAAATCAACGTCCTCGCCGGTGAAGAAGAAAATTATCTGCCACGCCAACGACCGGCGCACTCGCTGGTCTGGTTCGATTATGCGCTGGCGGTGCTGGCGACGATTCTGGCCAGCGCCCTGGCCTGGGCAGTGGCCAGTATCCTGCCGTTGCCGAACATCTCGCTGGTGTTCCTCGCCGCGGTGTTGCTGGTGGCGGTGCGCAGCAGTCTCGGGCCGGCGCTGGCCTGTGCCGCGTTGTCGTTTCTGACCTATGACTTCTTGTTCATTCCGCCGAATTTTTCCTTCAGCATCCAGCGCGAAGAAGACGTGCTCACCTTGCTGTTCTTCCTGCTGATGGCGGCCCTCACCGGTAACCTCGCGGCACGCCAGCGCCGGCAATTGCAAGCCTTGCGCGATACCCAGGAAGAAACCACCGAACTGCTCGACCTGTCACGCAAACTCACCGCCGCGACGGACCGTCAAGCGGTGATCAGCGCCGCCGCCCAGCACCTCAATGGCTGGAGCGACTTGCAACTGTGCCTGCTTGATCGCGACGGTCAAAGCGGCTGGAAAGTCGAAACCGGTGGCCCGCTGGCGTTTTCCGAAGCCGAGCGCGCCGCCGCCGATTGGGCCTGGCAACACGATCAACCGGCCGGCGCCGGCACTGGCACGCTACCGTTCGGACGATGGTGGTGGTGGCCGCTGTCGGTGGAGGACGGACCGCTGGCGCTGCTCGGCGTCTGCGCCAAGGAGGGTCAGACCTTGAGCGGTCAGCGTCGGCGCTTGTTGACCGCGTTGAGTCAACCATTGGCCCAGGCCCTGGCGCGCGCACAATTGGCTGATGATCTGGAGGCCGCACGCCTGCACGGTGAAACCGAACAACTGCGCAGCGCCTTGCTGGCCTCGGTGTCCCACGATTTACGCACGCCCCTGACCTCCATGCGTGGCAGCATCGACAGTTTGCTGGCGCTCGGTGAAGCGATCCCGTTGGAGGATCGCCGCGAACTGCTCGAAGGTACCCGCGATGAAGCCGAGCGCCTCGACCGCTATATTCAAAACCTGTTGGACATGACTCGCCTCGGTCACGGTGCCTTGAAGCTGGCGCGGGACTGGGTGTCGCCGGCCGACATTGTTGGCAGTTCGCTCAATCGCCTGCGTGCGGTGCTGGCGCCGTTGCAGGTCATTGTCGAGGTGCCGGCGCAGATGCCGCTGCTGTATGTCCACGCCGCACTGATCGAACAGGCACTGATCAATGTGCTGGAAAACGCCGCGCGTTTTTCGCCGCTCCATGGCCGTCTGCAATTGTGCGCCGGTGTCGCTGACAAAGAGCTGTTTTTCTCGGTTAGCGATGAAGGACCGGGCATTCCCGAGGATGAGCGAGCGAAGATTTTCGACATGTTCTACACCGCAGCCCGTGGCGATCGCGGCGGGCAGGGCACCGGGCTGGGGCTGGCGATCTGTCAGGGCATGGTTGGCGCCCATGGCGGACGTATCAGCGTCGCCGACGGCATCGAAGGACGCGGCACCTGCATTACCTTGTACTTGCCCTTGCAGGAACAGCCTGCCCTTGAAATATGAGCACCGACAGTGAGCGTTGAAAGTGAAGCCTGATACCCTTTGGATCTCTCCATGCCGCGACCGGAAACCATGAGCCAGACTGCGACCATTTTGGTCATCGATGATGAACCGCAGATCCGCAAATTCCTGCGTATCAGCCTCGTTTCCCAAGGCTACAAAGTGCTGGAGGCCGGCACCGGCAACGAAGGACTGGCCCAGGCAGCCTTGAACAAACCGGACCTGCTGGTACTCGACCTTGGGCTGCCGGACATGGACGGCCAACAAGTGCTGCGCGAATTTCGCGAGTGGTCGAAGGTGCCGGTGCTGGTGCTCTCGGTGCGCGCTGGCGAAGGGCAGAAAGTCGAAGCGCTGGATGGCGGCGCCAACGACTACGTGACCAAGCCGTTCGGCATTCAGGAGTTTCTGGCGCGAATACGCGCGCTGTTACGTCAGGCGCCGGTGGGCGAGGCTCAGCAAGCGGCACTGACCTTCGGTCCGCTGACCGTGGACCTGGCCTATCGCCGGGTATTGCTCGATGGCGCCGAAGTCGCGTTGACCCGCAAGGAATACGCGGTGCTGGCGCAACTGGCGGGGCATCCGGGGCGCGTCATCACCCAGCAACAGTTGCTCAAGGATATTTGGGGGCCGACTCACACCGAGGACAGTCACTATCTGCGGATCGTAGTTGGGCATCTGCGGCAGAAACTGGCGGACGATCCGACCCAGCCACGGTTTATCGTGACCGAGGCGGGAGTCGGGTATCGGTTGTTGAGTGAGGGTGGCCTTTAGTTCTGTGGTGACCGAGAGAACGCCATCGCTGGCAAGCCAGCTCCTACAGTGATCGCAATCGTCTTGGACGGCAGCAATCCTTGTAGGAGCTGGCTTGCCAGCGATGGGGCCGTCGCATCGACTCGAGAAATCTCAGGACTCGTGCTCGCTCTCATACCGATCCAAGGTGTCCCGCGCAATCTCGCGTCCCAGTGCAATCAACTCCGGCGCCTTGTAGAACTCGAAAAACCGGCACACCCGCTTCGGCACGTTGATCAGGATGTCCGGCGGGTACCCGGCAATCTTGTACTGCGCCAACGACGTCTGCATCACCTCGAAACTCTGGTTGATCAGATCCAGCAAGGACGCCGGACCGACGTTGTCGATGATGAATGAGCCGGTGGCAGATTTCGGCGCACCGTCGCGTTCAGGCGCGGCAGCCGGTTGCTGGGCCTCGGGTTCGGCGGATTCGATCCAGGGGTTGATCTCGGCTGCTTCTACCAGCAATGCTTCTTTTTCCAACAACAATAGTTGTTCGGCCTGCTTGCGCCGAAATGGTAGCTTCGAGCCGAGGGAATTGATCAGCCTGTCGAAACGGCTCTTGAACGCGGCCGGGCGCTGGATGACCGGCAGTTGATAGTGCCGCTGGTTGGTGGAGTTGAGGTTGACGGCGATGATCAAGTCGCAGTGACTCGACACCACTGGCACGATCGGTAGCGGGTTGAGAATGCCGCCGTCGACCAGCATGCGATTGCCCTGCATCACCGGAGTAAACAGGCTGGGAATCGCCGCCGAAGCACGCATGGCCTGGTGCAGGCAACCTTCCTGGAACCAGATTTCCTGTTGGTTGGTCAGGTCAGTCGCCACCGCCGTGTAGGGGATGCGCAGGTCTTCTATATTGATTTCGCCAACGATCTTGCGGATTTGTCCGAAGACTTTTTCCCCGCGTATCGCTCCCAGGCGAAAACTGACGTCGACCAGACGCAAGACGTCGAGGTAATCCAGGCTCTCGATCCAGTCGCGATACTCATTGAGTTTGCCGGCGGCATAGATCCCGCCGACCACCGCGCCCATGGAGCAACCGGCGATGCAGGCGATGTCGTAGCCCCGCCGCTCGATCTCTTCAATAACGCCAATATGGGCATAGCCGCGGGCTCCACCTGAGCCCAGTACCAGTGCGACACGCTTCTTCATGAACCGCCCTCGTTTGAATGGTTCAACAATGCACCCATCGTGGGGCGAGCTTCAATCGTTAAGGTCGTTCGGCGGGTTGGATGCGTCGTTTTTTCGACACTCCATGGCGGCGCATGCTTATTCTCGCGAGCGCTATAGTTGCTCAGGCGATGGACGGCACTTTTCCCGCGCCAGGCCGTCCTACGTGGATAACGGTTTACCTATCTTTGAGGTGTGAGTGATGAAAGCCTGGATCTGTGTGCCCTTGATTGCCCTGGCACTTGTCGGTTGTGCCGGTAAAACCGCCTACCGTGATAGTTGCGGCAGCAACCTCGACGCGGCGTGGCATGAACTGGACCTGGCCAAAGCGGAAGGTTTCGCCGGGACAGTCAGTTACTCCAAGGCGTTGTCACTGTTGACCGCAGCCAAGACCCAACAGCAATTCGAAGGCTTCGAAGGGTGCACCCGCAAGGCCGAGAAGGCCCGTTTCTATATTCGTGAGTCACGGGCGGGGCGTTGAGGCATGATGTGAGGCTATTGGGGAAATTCTATTCAAGGAGCAAGCGATGTCTGCCTTGGTTGACCGGTTAGTCGCTCATGTTTTAGGGCTGGAAGTCCGTCTGCTGGCCTGTCAGGCACGCTTGAGTGCGCGCACTGACTCCGAAGCACTGCACGAACTGCGCACCACCGTGCGCCGATTACGCAGCCTGTTGCGGCCATTGCGTGACTTGCCCGGTGTCGAACAATTGGAGGCGGCAGCCTCTGCGGTTGGCCAATTGACCACTCCCTTGCGTGATCGCGAGGTGCTGGCGGCGTATCTGCTCCAGCACAGCCAGCCCGAAGCGGCGCAGCGGCGCATGGCGCAGATGGCCAAAGCCTATCCAGCGGTGGCGGCCAGTCCTGAACTGGCGCATTTGCTGATGATCCTCGATGCCTTTCCGCGTTTCCTGCGGGCCGCCCAGCGTCAGGGATTGCTCAAGGGCCTGGGCAAACGCATCGAAAAGCGCCTTGCCAAGCAGTGGAAGAAGCTCGACGAGGCCCTGCACGACCCTGCCCATGACCGTCATCGTTTACGCCTGCTGATCAAGCGCGTGCGTTATGGCATCGAAGCCTACCCCGAACTGAACCGTCTGCCAGCGGCGGCCTTACCTCGCTTGAAGTCCGCGCAGGGTGCCCTGGGCGATTGGCACGACTGCTGGCAATGGCTGGCCAGGGCTGAGCAGGAGGCGGATCTGCATCCCTGTGTCGCGACCTGGAAAACCACCATGGTCAATGCCGAGCAGCGTGCTGATCGCGTTCTCGACAAACTCAGCAAGGCCTGTTTCAAATCCTGAATGTTCCTCGGCGCTCTGTAGGAGCAGCCTTCGGCAGCTCCTGCACGGCTTATCTGTCATTCAATTTGGCCGTAATCATCACTGTGCCCGCCGCGCCGGCTGGTTAAGATTCCGGCATCCTTTTCCTGCGCTTGAGGTTTGCATGCGTTTTTCCGATCTGCTCGATGCCGTCCGCCGCCAGCCGCTGGAACTGTCTATCCCGGCCGGATGGGCGCAGGGGCGAGCCAGTTTCGGTGGCCTGGTGGCTGCCTTGCAATACGAAGCCATGCGCGCCAGGGTGCCAGCGGATCGGCCGGTGCGGTCACTGGCGATCACCTTTGTGGGACCGGTCGAGCCGCAAGTGCCGGTCAGTTTCGAAGTCGATGTGTTGCGCGAGGGCAAAGCCGTTAGCCAGGTGCTCGGCCGGGCGATGCAGAAAGGGCAGGTGGTGACGTTGATCCAGGGCAGTTTCGGCGCCTCGCGCCCTTCGGATGTGGCAGTGACGGCGCAACCGGCCCCGCAGATGAAACACTGGGATGACTGCCAGGAGCTGCCCTACATCAAGGGCGTGACCCCGGAATTCATGCGCCACCTGGCGATGCGTTGGAGTGTCGGCGGGCTGCCGTTCTCCGGCAACACATCGCGTCAGATGGGGGGCTGGGTGCGCCTGCGTGGCGATGTCAAGGAAGAGGCGCTCAGCGAGTCGCACATCCTCGCGCTGGTAGACGCCTGGCCTCCGGCGCTGATGCCGTTTCTGAAGAAGCCGGCGATGGGCAGCACCCTGACCTGGACCATCGAATTCGTGCAGCCGTTGCTCGAGCTGAGTACGCTGCATTGGTGCAAATACCTCGTCGAAACCGAATACGCCGCCGACGGCTATGGCCATGCCGCCGCGAAGTTGTGGGATACGCAAGGCCGTTTGATTGCCATGAGCCGCCAGACCGTGACGGTGTTCGCCTGATCAACGACGGTGGTGGCGTTCACGCCAGGCGCGCCACCAACCGCCACTGAAGAAAAACCGTGGGAATGTCAGGAACTGCTCGACCAGCAGGCGCGAAACGGCATCCTTGCGATCACTGAAAGGTTCGGACGCTTGTGCTTCCAGGCTGTGACCGTGGCGTTGCAAGGCCAGCGCGGCCAACAGGCCGATCACGCCGACGGCGATGTTTGCGAAACTCAAGCCGAACACCCCGGTAACAATCAACAGGAACCCCAGGATGAACAGCGGCACGGCAATCAGGTGCAGCACCAGATTGGTCGGATGCTGATGATTGTTCGGGTAGGCGCGCCATTGCCAGGTAGGAAGGTTGGGGTGACGTTTACCCATGATGCTAATCCTCGATCCATGTTGAACACATGATCTAAGGATAGGTCTGGCGGATGCGAGCGGCGAATCAGGGTTGGCTATTGGCGCGATAGGTGTAATGGGCAAAAAAGACCTTATAGCTTCAACTGCCCGATGGCCTTGCTCAACTCCCCGGCCAACGCCGCCAGGTCATTGCTGGTGGTTGCCGAATTGACGGTCTGGCGTACGGTGTTTTCGGTCACGTCGCGGATGCTCACCACCGCCCGGTTCATCTCTTCTGCCACCTGGCTCTGCTGCTCGGCAGCCACCGCGATCTGTGTATTGCTTTCGCGCATTTGCGCCACAGCGCTGGTGATTTGCGCCAGCGCCGTGCCAGCTTCTTGCGCCTGTTGCACGCAGTCGTCGGCCTTGAACGAGCTCTCTTGCATGAAGTCCACGGCATCCCGGGTCCCGGCCTGCAGCGCGGAAACCATCACGGTGATTTCGTCGGTAGAGGCCTGCACGCGTTTGGCCAGGTTGCGCACTTCATCGGCGACCACGGCAAACCCGCGACCCATTTCCCCGGCACGGGCCGCTTCAATCGCAGCGTTCAACGCCAACAGGTTGGTCTGCTCGGCGATGCTGTGGATCACACTGACCACGCCGTTGATCTTTTGACTGTCCTCGGCCAGACGCTGAATCATTTCGGCGGTCTGCTGCACTCCGGTAGACAAACCGGCAATCGACTTTTGCACGCGCATGACCACTTCCTGCCCGCTACCGGCCAAGGTGTCGGCCGATTGCGAGAGATCGCGGGTGGCACCGGCATGCTGGGCAATGTGATAGACGGTGGCGGTCATTTCGTTGATGGCCGTAGCAGCCTGATCGGTCTCGCTTTGCTGGCCGAGCATGCCGTGGCGCACTTCGTTCATGCTCAGCGCCAATCGTGCTGCGCCGTCATCCAATTGCCGGGCGGTGCTGGCAACCGTGTTCACCACCCGTTGATAACCGGCCTGCATGGCGTTGAAGGCGTTGGCCATCTGCCCGACTTCGTCGCTGCACGCCAGTGGGACGCGGGCCGAGAGGTCGCCGGTTTTTTCGACGTGGAGCATCACGTCCTTCAAGGTGTTGAGCTGGCTGAGCAGGAAACGGATCAGCAGTTGCGAGGCCCCGAGCATTGCCAGCATCAGGATGAACACCGCTACCGCGTAGTTGGCAAAACGCTCGCTGAACACTTGGCTGAGGCTCGGGCCATGGGCAATCACCGCGACGTGTTGGCCGTCGGCGCGGCTGAATACCTCGGCGCCAATGAGCAGGTTGTCACCGAACAAGGGCATGGCGTCGATCTCGACCCAGCCCGTGGCATCGGTCAGTTCCAGCACAGGCTGTTCGTTGAGCCGCGGGGCATGTCCGCGATCGAAGGTCAGTAGATTGTCAGCTTTTGGCAGCGGCTGCCCCACGGGCCAGGCGCTGAGCAATCGTGCCTGGGCCTGGGCCGATGCCCGGGCGGCATGACTACGGGCTTGTTGTTCGAGCTGCACGGCGTACAGCACCAGCAGCAGGGTGGTGACGAAGGCGACGGCATTGACCGCCCAGAATTTGTATTTCAGCGAGATATTGCTAAGCCAGGCACCCATGGAGGTTTTCTCTGATAGCGGAAACAGCATTGGCAAGGTGCCAGTATTGTGCCGCTACTCCATGAGCGAAATCTTGATGTGGGTCAATAGGCATCCCATCAACCTGTGGGATTGATGGTTACTGGGAAATCAAGGGCAGGCCAAAAAACACCCGCGCACAGGCTGTGGTATGAGCGGCCAGGTCCTCCAGGCTCTCCGCGCGATGCAACGCCACTTCGCGCAGCACTTCGGTCAGGTAGGCCGGTTCATTGCGGCCATTCTTCGGCTTGGGCCGAAGGCTGCGTGGCAACAGGTACGGCGCATCGCTTTCGAGCATCAGGCGCCCGCGCTTGATCTCCTTGACCAACGGATGCAAATGGGTGCCCCGGCGTTCGTCGCAGATCCAGCCGGTGATACCGATGTGCAAGTCCAGGTCGAGGTAACTGAACAGCGCCTTCTGTTCGCCGGTGAAGCAATGCACCACGGCGGCGGGTAGTTGATCGCGAAAGTCGCGCAGGATGTCCAGCAAACGCTGGCTGGCGTCACGTTCGTGAAGGAATACCGGCAACTGCAATTCGACCGCCAGCGCCAGATGCTCCTCGAGGACTTTTTCCTGCTGCGGGCGCGGCGAAAAATCGCGGTTGAAATCCAGCCCGCATTCGCCCACGGCGACCACATTCTGTTCCTTGAGCAAACTGCGCAGACGCCGCGCACTGTCGGCGTTCCAATCGCTGGCCGAATGCGGGTGAATACCGGCAGTGGCGAATAGCCGTTGAGCGCTTTCATCCAGTTGCTGGCACAACTCCAGCGCCTGTTCGCTACCCTCGACGCTGGTGCCGGTGAGCACCAATTGGCAGACCCCGGCCGCGTAGGCGCGGTCGAGTACGGCCTGGTGTTTATCGGCAAAAGCGGGGTTGGTCAGGTTGACGCCGATATCGATGAGTTGCATGGTGCTACCTCGGACCAAAGGCCGGAAAGCATATCAGAGCTGTAGATTTATAAGAAAAGCCAAGAACTACAACGAGTTAAAGCTGTCTTTTGATGCCGCGAGCCAGGACAGGGTGGTTGATGTGCCATCGCTGTGCCAGTCTTTCGCACTTTGCCAGCGCTCCAGGCGCTCTGTTTTTTCGTTTGATTTCATGAAAACGCTCATGTGATCAACCCGAATTCTTTCCGGAGAGTGGATGATTCGTCCCTCGGTTCTGCTACTGCTGTGCTGTTCGCTGCTGCTGCCGATGCCGGCGGTTGCGCGTCTGCCCGGGCCGCTGCAAGCCGTGCCGACGACCAAGGTGCGTGACCTGACGGACATCCGCAGCAGTCGCGTACTGCGCGTGCTGGTCAATCAAAGTCGCAACAGCTCCGGCGAAGTCCAGGGCCAGGCCATCGGCGTCGAGTACCATCGCTTGCGCGCCTTCGAGCAATACCTCAACGGGTACGCCCGTGATGGTCAGGAAATCACCCTCAAGATCATTCCCAAAGCCAAGGATCAACTGCTCGGCGCGTTGCAGCGCGGGGAGGCAGACCTGGTAGCACCGGGCGAGTTGCTTGACCTGCAAGCGGGTTACGCCGTGAGCACCAGTGAACCGATCGCCAGCAACATCACGCTGGTGTTGGTCGGCATAAAAGGCGAACGCCGGTACACCCGTCTCGAACAACTTTCGGGCAAGACCCTGGCGTTGCCTACCGGCAGCGCCGCCGGGGACGCCGTCAGCCAGATCAATCAGAAACTCGCCCTGCACAAATTGCCGCCAGTGAAGATTGAGTGGGTCGATCCAACCCTGGCGGTCGAGGACGTACTGGAGATGGTCCAGGGCGAGATTTTTCACCTGACGATCGTCGAACAACCGATCGCCGAGCGATGGGGCAAGATCCTGCCCAGGTTGCGTTTCGATCGGCAGGTGCAGATCAGTGATCCGGGCGAGGAATTCTGGTTCGTGCGCCGCGATGCGTCAATGCTCAGGGCCAGCATCGATCGCTTCCTGGCCACTTACAAGAAACCGTCGGATCAGGATGCCGATTTCCTGCGGATTTATCGACGCCTGTATCAAGTGCACTATCCGTTGGCCAAGACCGACCGCCAGCGTCTGGAGAAGCTGCGACCGGTGCTGCAAAAACATGCCGATGCCCAGGGCATGGACTGGCTGAACCTGGCCGCGCTGGCGTTCAAGGAGTCCGCCCTGCAACCCTCGGCCGGCGGTGGCGACGGCCCGAGCGGCCTGATGCAGATCACCTCGTCCGCGGCGCAGCGCGTGGGGGTCAACAACATTCAGAATCTGGATGCCAACGTGCAGGCCGGGGCCAAGTACCTGGCGATGATTCGCCGCAAGTTCTTTGCCAGCCCCAAACTCAACGAGCGCGAGCGCATGGCGTTTGTGCTGGCGGCCTACAATATCGGTCCGGAGCGGGTGCAGGGGATGCGTGCCGAGGCACGGCGTCGAGGGTTGAATCCGAATCAGTGGTTTTTCCAGGTTGAACGCATCGCCATGGAGCAGGTGGGGATGGGACCTGTCAGCTATGTTAATAGCGTGAACAAGTATTACCTGGCGTTCGATCGGGAGCGGGAGTCGTTGGAGCCCCAAGGGCAAAAGGTCGCCTTACGAAAATGATCGAATAAACTGATTGTTATTGCGGGTTTTTTGCGCTTTTAGCATAAGATTTACTGATTAAAATAGCGGTCAACCACCACATACTCTCTAGGGATGACGCAGCATGAGCACACTGATCAACAAGGTCCTGTTTACCCGCGCTGGCTACGGCCTGACTGTTCTGCGAATTTTTGTCGGCATCATCTTCGCTGCCCACGGCGCGCAGAAACTCTTCGGCGCATTTGGTGGTTACGGTCTGGCGGGCACTGCGCAGTACATGGAAAGCCTCGGCCTGGCGCCGGGCTATCTGATGGCGACACTGGCGGGCGGCACTGAGTTTTTTGCCGGCCTGGCCTTGATCATCGGATTGCTGGTGCGTCCGGCGGCACTGGGCCTGACCTTCCTGTCGTTGGTGGCAATCTTCTCGGTGCACATCCACAACGGTTTGTTCATGGCCAACAACGGTTATGAATACGCCTTGGCGCTGCTGGGTGGCAGCATCGCAGTATTGATCGAAGGCGCCGGCAAGCTTTCGGTCGACCGCGCCATCGCCGGCTGACCATTCTGGCTCAACCAAAATAAGGCCCGCATTGCGCGGGCCTTTTTGTTGCGCGTCATTCTTGACACTGTCCGGTCAGCTTCAATAGGATGCTTGCCATGCGCCGATTTAAACAGCTACTTGCGGGGCGCCAGGTGACTTGTTGAGTTGCCGATAGAAGCTTTGAACAGGCTTCGAAATACCGCTAAAGCGCTGGTTCGGTGTTGCCTCTCACCTGCCATGCAGACTTTTGAGGCAGAGACACGACACGATGAATGCACTAGGCCCCGTTGTACGCCCCGCGCCGATCACGGCACATCTCACCCAGCGCAATCCAAAAATCCTGCTTGGCGGTAGACATCAGCCAACGCTCCTGCGTTATCTCGATGGCTGGCCACGTCGTACCGGTGGACCGGCAGCGTTTTTGATCCAGTTCGTCGAAGATGGAGAGTCCCTGGCCCGGTTTGCCAGCGACAGTTTTGATCTGGCGGTGATTCAATCGCCCGTCGCCGCAGAGGCTGTCGAAGTGATCAGGCAACTGACCCGCGTCGCCCGCCAAGGGCTTATCACCCGTCGCTGAAATTCAGAGCGCTGCTGTTCAGGGGGAGTCGATCGCCAAGCTATCGCATCACTGCTGCGCGTGACGAAGGGACAGGCATCGCCCGATGCCGACTCACTCAAAGTGATTCTCCGGCGTCCAGTTTGGCGAGCAGGACCTGGCCGCGTTGCCAGAGTGCCTGCTGCTTGGCGTCAGGCATGCGTTCGAGGTTTTTGTAAACCATGGCCATGCGTTGATTACCGCGCAGAAGGTCGCGATGGCGCATCAGGAAATGCCAGTAGAGCGCGTTGAAGGGGCAGGCATCCTCGCTTGTGCTTTCACTCACCTTGTACGCGCAGTCACGGCAATAGTCAGACATGCGCTTTATATACTGACCGCTGGCGCAGTAAGGTTTCGAGCCCAGGTAACCGCCATCGGCGTGCATGACCATGCCCAGCGTATTGGGGAGTTCGACCCAGTCGAAGGCATCCATGTAGATCGCCAGGTACCAGTCGCAAACCTGGCTCGGCGCCACGCCGGCGAGCAGCGCAAAGTTGCCGGTAACCATCAGCCTCTGGATGTGATGGGCATAGGCATGTTTCAGGCTTTGCCCGATCGCCTGGCGCATGCAGTTCATTTGTGTGTCGCCGCTCCAGTAGAACTCCGGCAGCGGCCTGCTATTGCCCAATAGATTGCCATCGGCGTAGTCGGGCATTTTCAGCCAGTAAACGCCACGCACGTATTCACGCCAGCCGATCAGTTGCCGAATAAATCCTTCGGCAGCATTGAGCGCAATGCTGCCTGACCAAAAGGCAGCCTCTACATCGCTGCACAGCTGACGCAGGTCCAGCAGACCGATATTGAGCGCAGCGCTGATGCGGGCATGAAACAGAAAGGGTTCGTTGCTGGCCATGGCATCCTGATAGTCGCCAAAGGCGGCCAGGCCATAGTCCAGGAAATAGTCCCACAGCAACTGTGCCTCGGCGTGGGTCACGGGATAGTCGAAGGTCTCCAGGGAACCGTAGTGATGGGTGAAGTGTTTGCCCACCAGCGCCATCACCTCCCGGGTGATCGAGTCTGCGCCAAAGTGTGCCGGGTACGGAGGTTTCACGCCTTTGGGCAAGGCCTTGCGGTTTTCTGCATCAAAGTTCCAGGCGCCGCCCACCGGAGTGCCGTCGCCATTGATCAGCAGGCCACTCTTGCGCCGCATTTCGCGGTAGAAAAACTCCATTCGCAGCTGCTTTTTGCCTTTCGCCCAAGTCGAGAATTGGTCACGGGAACAGAGAAAGCGCGTATCGGCATGCCACTGAATCGGCAAGCCGCAATTCTTGAGCGACTGCTCCAGGCGCCAGTCACCGCACTCTGTCAGGTGCAGTTCGAGCGGCTGCAGCAGCGACTGCCAGCGCCGTAACTCGCCAGGCACGGAGCCGGTGTTGTGCGGATCATCGAGGGCGACGTATTGCACATGCATGCCACGCTGCTGCAATGCCTCGGCAAAATGGCGCATGGCACTGAAGATAAGGGTGATTTTTTGCGGATGATGGGGGACGTGGCTGGCTTCCTCCATCACTTCTACCAGCAACACCGCATCAAGCTCGCTGTCCAGCCCTTTCAATGAGGCCAGATCAAACGATAACTGGTCGCCCAGGACCAGGCACAGCCGACGGGTGTTTTTCATGAGGCAAGGGCCGAGGTCATAGGCTCACCAGGGCGTAGCCAGCGAAAAAGCAATGCGCATCGACTCGATGGGGCCTTCACGTACGCCGCACATCTCATCATGGACACAGTGCTGCACCAGTACGCAGGGAAAGGGCGGGACAAGCTGCAACAATTCACGCAGGTGACTGATGGAGCGAAGGTGCATCGGCTTCGCTGCATCATCGAGCAGGGTGAACTGGCCTTGATCCAGCCTGACGCGCGCCAGATAAAAACCGCCCTCCAGCGACAGCAGCTCAAGTTCACGGACTTCGCCCTTCGAGGCCCGCTCGGTCAACGCTTGCAGATTCAAGGTGCACTCCTTGCCTACCAGGGTAGGCGTTCGCCGTCATAAGCAAAGAAATTGTCGCTATCGGCCGGCGCCAGGCGGCTTCGCCCGCAGGCATGCGCGATTGCCGTCCGGGAGTTAAGGGTGGCGCCCAATCAGTTGCAGGAACTCCAGGCGCGTCGTGGAGGATTCGCGAAAGGCGCCCAGCATGACCGATGAGGTCATCACCGAGTTCTGCTTCTCTACGCCCCGCATCATCATGCACATGTGCTTCGCTTCGATGACCACGGCCACCCCGGCGGCATCGGTGATGTGCTGGATGGCGTCGGCAATTTGTTTGGTAAGGTTTTCCTGTATCTGCAAGCGGCGGGCGAACATGTCGACCACTCGCGCCACCTTTGACAGGCCCAGCACTCGCCCGGTGGGGATGTATGCCACATGGGCCTTGCCGATAAAGGGCAGCATGTGATGCTCGCACAATGAATACAGCTCGATGTCGCGCACGATGACCATTTCATCGTTCTGCGATTCGAACAGGGCGCCGTTGATCACATCCTCCAGGCGCACGGTGTAGCCGTTGCACAGGTATTGCATCGCTTTGGCTGCGCGCTTTGGCGTGTCCAGCAGTCCTTCGCGCTCAGGGTTCTCGCCAACGCCGACGAGAATTTCACGGTAGTGCTCGGCTAATGATCGGTTCACTTTGATTGTTCTCAGCCATACGGCATTTCAAGAAAGGGACACCCCTGACATCAGGGGAGCGCTGGTCGCTCAAGGTTTGACGCAGGTCATGCAGGTTTTGCAAAAGCCTCTATGGCCCGGGTTCGTCGCTGGGCAAATGACTCGGTGACGCGTTCCAGGTCTGCCTTG
>Ga0302172_10000314_pt1 | contig 14345 bp, 15 predicted proteins | sample I_Fen_N2_3_FD_198777 | JGI IMG/M metagenome (GOLD analysis project Ga0302172, IMG submission 198777) | Peat permafrost microbial communities from Stordalen Mire near Abisko, Sweden - I_Fen_N2_3 | ecosystem: Environmental > Terrestrial > Soil > Wetlands > Permafrost | place: Sweden: Abisko... | reverse complement strand
TCCTGCCAAGCCAGCAACGGGTTGTCCTTGCGTACGGGACGACGATCACTGCTGACTTTGGATAGGGTCCCAGGTAACCACCACAGCGCCGGATTCAGGCTGCTCCATAGCAACCGCTGCTGATGGAAAGGGTGCGTCTTGCGCATCAGTTCGGCGATGGGCTCGTTGACTATCTGACGCAGCCAAGGACGTATGAATCCGTCGTAAAACCCGTTGTTGATTTCAGAGACGCGCTCTACCAATGAGAATTCGCGATCGTCATCCCGGGCCGGCTCGACTTCATCATGGATATCGGCAATTTTCCTTGATTCAAAACGCACTCGGTATTGCACGTCAGTGCTGCCTGGAGAGGCCGGCAGATCGTCAATCAGCATCTCATACAGCCCCGCCGGCAGCGCATTGATGGCTTCGACCGCGCCGAGCAACCCTCGGTGTTCGCGCCGCGCCACCTGGCCGGAGACGAAAATACCCAGGTGGCCGATGCTGGCGTGCCGAAGGTAGACGATGGTACGTCCTGCCTCATGCAACGCGAGATCGCTGGGATAGACATCGGCAATCCAGTTCAATGCCTGCTGGGGAGGGGTGATGTTATCCCCGTAGGAACAGAACACCACCACCGGTACTTCGATCCGTTTCAGGTCGATGCCGCTGCTCTTGCGGTCGAGACCGCCGGACAATTGGTTGCCGATGAAAAGATCATCGACAATCATCTCGATCTCTTCGCCATTGAGCAGGGTCGGACTGCCCCACCAGCGTTCGAAGTCGATGAAGCGCGCAGCCTCGCTGTCGACCTGGCTGAACAACTGGTAGTACTTGCCCCAATAGGTGTTGGCCGGGTCCAGGTTTTCGAAATTGCTGACCAGCCAGGTACCGTCAAAGCGACCGTTGCCCAAGTCGCTGCCCAAGCGAGCCATCCAGCCGCCACCCAGCAGGCCACCGGTATAGCGCATCGGATTGCGTCCGTTGACACCGGCCCAGTATGACAATGGGGCACCATTGACAATGATCAATCCCGGCAATTCCGGTCGTTTTGCCGCCAGTCCCATCAAGGCCCAGCCGGCTTGGCAGTTACCGATAATGATCGGCTTGCTGTTGGCCGGGTGAAGGGCGCTGACGATTTCGATGAACCGGGCCTGGGCTTCGACGATATCGGCCAGGGTTTGCCCAGGCTGTGGCGAGTGACTGAAAGCGATGAAATAGGTGGGGTGGCCGGCTCTGAGGCTTTCGCCTAATACCGAATCCTGTTTGAAGCCGCCGATTCCGGAGCCGTGGCCGCCGCGTGGGTCAATGACGATCACCGGCTGGGCGTTACTGTCGATTCTTTGCTCTGGTCCGGGGAGGATTCGCAGCAGTGAATAGTTCACCGGGAGTGGGAGATCGGAGCCTGCCATCAGGATTTCATGATCGAACTTGAGCAGTAGCGGGTACCCGGCGCGTTCATGGGCCAGCGTATTGTCGCCGCGCTGGCGCAGGGTGTCCCAGAACAGCAGGCAGCGTTGGCCAAGGTCGGTGACATATTCCTGCCATTCGGCGGGCGTAGGTTGTCGCAGTTGACCCCGCTTCAGAGGCGCGAGGGTCTTTTCCTGGCGCTGGCGCAAGGCATCAAGGACGTTCAGCGTATTGAGGCGCTGCAGATGACTCAGGTGTTCCCACAGGCCGCGTTCAGAGGAGGGGTTTTCATATTGCGGTGCAATAATGTTTTCCTGGCCCATGGTGATCTCCTGGGGTTATGCATGCGATGCCGCGGCCTGCGGCTCATTAATGACGAGCTCTTGGCTGTGCGCTTGATGTCAGGAGTCTATAGCGAATATCGGCAGGAAAGGAAAAATCTTTGTGCAGCGCACAAAAAAAACCATTGCCAAAAAAAGTTGTGCACTGCAATATTCAATCTAGCGCGATGACCGGCAGGATCGCTATCGCGTCCTCAGGCCCATGTCGGCCTTCCAGCATCAGGAGATTCAAGCATGTCGTTTTTCAACTCGGAAAAATTGCAAGACGCTCAGAAAGCCAACCTAGACCTCCTGCAGCAAATCAGCGGCAAAGTCTTTTCCAGCGTTGAACAGCTCAGCCAATTGCAGTTCAAGACATTGCAGGCCTCCACCGAGGAGCAGTTCGACGTCGTTCGCAAGCTGCTGGCAGTCCGTGATCCACAAGGGTTCGCTGAGCTCCAGGCTTCTTTCACCCAGCCAAATGTGCAAGCCGAACGCCTGGCTGAGTTCAATCGCCAGGTGCAAGCGTTGATTGTCGGCACTCACTCGGAAATCGCCAAACTGACCTCGCGTCAGGTCGAGGCGGGCACCCAGCAGGTGCAAGAGTTCGTTGACGTGATCAGCAAGAATGCGCCGGCTGGCTCCGAGCCTGTCGTGGCCGCATTCAAGTCGTCGCTGGCGAATGCCGGTACCGTTTTTGAAAGCGCACAGAAAGCCGTAAAGCAGGCTGCTGACGTTGCCCAGAGCGGTTTTGACGCAGCGACCGAAGCGGCCGGCAAAACCGCGCCAGGTGCCAAGGCCACAAACGGTAACAAGTAAGTCACATTAGAGCGGTTTAACGGATGGCGATGGGTTTACTCCCCATCGCCATTTTTTTTCGACCCGTTACCGGCACCTGGCTTGCCGGGTGGCATGCCGCCGAACAGGCCAAAGAGGTTCTGAGTATTGAGGTAGAGGGCTTTTGACTGGTCGACATACTGGCGCATCAAATCCTGCATGACCGGTGCTTGCTGGTGCATGAACTCGCTCCAGGCTTCAGACGACTGAGCACCAGTCTGGGACTGGATATCAATGACCGTCTGGATGCTTTTATCCAGATAGCTGCCGAGGACGCTCTGGTAGGGACCGTAGAACTGGATAATCCCCATGAGCATCTCACTGGAGAATATTGGCTCACCGCCACTTTCGGCTTCCAGAATGACCTGCAGCAAAATACTTCGGGTCAAATCCTCGCCAGTCTTGGCGTCGACTACCTCGAACGGGATTTTATCGACGACCAATTGGCGTATATCCGCAAGGGTCAAATGACTGCTGGTGTGCGTGTCATAAAGACGGCGGTTCGGGTACTTCTTGATCAGACGGGTGGTGTTCCGACTGTTATCTGTCATGCGGGGCTACTCACGGCGAGCCTGATGTACAGGCATCTTATCCTACTCTGGCCACTGCCACTCCAATGTGTCGTCTCACGCGGCATGCACCGGGTGGTCAGCGCAACAACGCAACAGCGCAAAGACGTTCCCAAGAATGAACCGTGTCGAAAGCAGGCATACAAGGCTGGGTAGACGGGACCAGCGAAAAATTGCCGCCTGACAGGATGGCAATCGGCCAAGGCGTGATACATTAGCTCGATTGTGTGTCTTGGGCTGAAGCTCATTAGTTGATTGCCAAGGGCGTCCACTGCGACTTTAGTCTAAATTGCCTCACAACATGGATGTACACGCGCTAAAGGGAGAAGCGCTCGGGCAGTATCAAAGGTTTCTCCAACTTTTTTGTGCGTTTACTTGGCCTAGACCTGGCTTGCCTGGGACAGCTTTGAAGGTGCACTTTTTTCTATGCAAAATATTTACCTGGTCAGTAGCGTCAATAATGGCGGGAAAACCTATCTTGAATATTTATTGCCGGCACTTAATGCTTTGCGCGGTAAATACAAATGTGTAGTGCTCCAGACAAAGAACGTGGGTGTCACTCAATATGAAGCGGAGAAGATCCTCAATTGCTCGGTTGTTGAAATTGAGCTGAATTTTTTTCTGAGTTTGAAATCACAAATTGTGATATCAAACGATGCCTTGATCGGGCGACTGCTTGATGAGTCGAATTTTGCTATTTACATTGCCCATGGCAATGTCGGCATGCCCCTTGATGACAAGTACTATTGCGCCAACTTGATGGCCTATTGGGATGCGATTGTGTCTTCATCCCGGTCACTGTTTGATCTGATTAAAACCGGCATGAAGCTTTACAGGCAAGACAGGCATTCACTGCGCCTGGCGTCTGAGGGCAGGGCATTTCGCACGGACCTTCGAAAGACAAGGACAATCTCTACGCTGCCCGTTAAAATTCCCGATGGTTTCAGTGCTCCACCGAACTTTCTACGCGAGCCCGGGGAATACGTTGTCGGACTGCTACCGACGCAAATAGGGATATGCTCAAGTGGCGCTTCTCTGTATGAAAATATGGCAGTGGTCATTAACTCGGTCAAGTCCCAGGTTGCGCATGCAAGATTTATTCTGCGTCCGTATATGACTGATTTTGAAAGTCCGTATGTGAAGGAACTGTGTGAACAGCTCTCACCGTACCCATGGATTTCAATTGACGAGACTGAACAAAGCAGCAAGGAATTTTTTCGTCAGTGTGACACTGTCATTACCGACGCCTCTAGTGGCGGCGTTTCCTTTTTGCTCAATACCTGCAGGCTGCCCATTTATTACGTTCCGAATGCCAACGGTGATAATCCAATCGTCAAGGCTTGGCTGGATCAAATGGGCGGTATATTGCCAATAGCCAATACGGGTGATGTACTCAAGGCCATGATCGGCGAAATTGAATCGCTTCCTCCTGAAGCGCATTTTCTTATGTATAAAGATTTCTGTGAAAAAGAATACAGTGAACTGCATCACCCGGATGAAGTGTTCCTTGAGCTGGTTCAGAAACAACATGAATCCCGTTATTGCTACTGCGTGATTGGCGCCGGCGGCGAAATCAGTTCGGGCCTGATCAAGGAATCGGAAAGCGTGCAGCAATGATCGAAAATCAACGGCTGTTTATAAAGTCGGTATGCGCATGGGTCAGGTCGCAATGAGCAGGGATGTTACCGGGCAAGTCGTGTGGATTACGGGTTTGTCGGGGGCCGGTAAATCAACTCTGGCCCGTGAGTTCGTTGCCAGGCTTCGCCAGCAGGGCCATTCGGTGGTCTTGCTGGACGGGGATGAATTGCGCGAGGTTTTCGGCGCAGTAACGGCCAATTCGAAAAACCACGGGCGTGAAGGGCGATTGGCGCTGGCCATGCAATATGCGCATCTGTGCAAAGTCATTGCGACGCAAGGGCAAACAGTCGTGATCGCAACGATTTCACTGTTTCGTGAGGTTCATGCCTGGAACCGTGCCCATTTACCTCGTTACTTCGAGGTTTACTTGAAAGTGCCCGTACAAGAATTGCGCCGTCGAGACCCCAAGGGCATATACCGACGGTTTGACGCGGGTGAGTTGCACAATGTCGCGGGACTGGATTTGTCGATTGATGAACCGGACGCGGCAGACTGGTTAGTGCCGTTCGAACCTGAGCGCTGCGTAGAAATATTGGCCGATAACTTGTTAGATCAATTTTATAAAAGGAATTGGATATGAAGACCGAATGGGATTACACAACGCTGGCTGACGCTTATTTGAAACGTCCCGATTACGCTGATGCTGCAATCGACGCAATGCTTGCGATTGCAGGTGCCGAGAAAGGCGACAAATTTTGCGATGTCGGCGCAGGCGTTGCGCACTTGACCCTGATGCTGGCCACTCGTGGTCTGGATGTCGTGGCCGTAGAACCGAACGATGCGATGCGAGCCAATGGCGTCAAGCGTACAGCCGAGCTGGCCAATGTCAGTTGGTACGAAGGAACCGGCGAAGCCACGGGGCAAGCATCCAGCGCTTTCGATATGGTCACCTTTGGCAGTTCTTTTAACGTCTGCGACCGCCAGCAGGCGCTCAAGGAAACCGCACGTATCCTTAAACCTCGAGGCTGGTTCGCCTGCATGTGGAACCATCGCCATCTTGAGGACCCTGTTCAGGCCCGGATCGAAGCCATCATCAAGGAACGGGTACAGGATTACGGCTATGGCACTCGTCGTGAAGATCAAACCGCGGTCATCGATGCCAGTGCGCTGTTCGGGCCTGTGGTTCATCTGGATTCGCGCGTCATGCATGAGCAGACCATTGAGGAGTGCCTCGAGGCCTGGCGTTCCCACGCCACGCTGGAGCGGCAAGCCGGTGCGAAATTCCATGAGGTCATCAGTGCGATTGATGACTATCTGAAAAGCCTCGATACGCCGTCGATCCAGATTCCGTACTCGACCAATATTTGGGTGGCTCAGTTGAGATAATGCAGATGGCGCTGCATTTCTCGACCAAGGCTGGCACATTGACCTGCCTGCAACATCGACTCAAGTCGGCTCGTATTGCGCCGTTGCTGTCCTTCACCGTGGGCGATTGGGCCCTCGGCGGGGATGCCTGTTTTCGTGATATCCAGGGGCAAATCGGGGTAGGTCCCTGGATCGTTCGGTCCAGTTGCCTGCGCGAGGATGGCGAGCAAGCCTCAAGTGCGGGGGCCTTTCTTTCGATCCCTGACGTCAACGATGCGGGGTTGGTATCGGCTGTTGAAAAAGTCATCGCAAGCTATGGCGATGTTAATCCGGCAGACGAAGTACTGATTCAACCGATGCTGGAAAACGTGGTTCGATCCGGCGTTGCGTTTTCTCACGATCCGAATACGTGTGCACCCTACAGGATGGTGAACTGGTCGGAAGGCAGTGACACGGCCTCTGTCACCAGTGGTATGGGCGGTCGATTGTGGCAGCAGGCGGCGCATAGCAAAGTGCCGCCACCGCCCTGCATTGCCCCGATGATTGTGTTGCTCGAGGAATTGCTGGCGCTTTTTGACGATACGCCGGTTGATTGCGAGTTCGCGGTAACGGACGAAGGAGAAGGCGAAGTACTGTGGCTGTTACAAGCACGTCCATTGATCTTGCCAACACGTCCGGAGTCAGGCGAAACACAGGCAGTGCGCCTTGAAAGTATCCAGCGCAAGGTGGAGCGGGGTATGCGTGCGCACCCGTTCCTGATGGGGCAGCGTACCGTCTATGGCGTGATGCCGGACTGGAATCCCGCGGAGATTATCGGTATCCGTCCCAAACCGCTGGCACTCTCGCTCTACCGCGATCTGGTGACTGACTCGATCTGGGCCTACCAACGCCACAATTACGGTTACCGCAACTTGCGCAGTTTCCCGCTGATGCCGCATTTCATCGGGCTGCCCTATATCGATGTGCGCTTGTCGTTCAACTCGTTCATTCCAGCGGACCTTGATGAAGGGCTGGCCGGGCGGTTGGTCGATCACTATATCGATCGTCTGCTGGCCGAGCCGACGCTGCACGACAAGGTGGAGTTCGAGATCGTGTTCTCGTGCTACACGCTGGATTTGTCACAGCGACTGGAGCGTCTGGCCGATGCCGGTTTCCAGGAACACGAGTTGGAGGCCATCAGCACCAGCTTGCGCAAGCTGACCAATCGCATTGTTCATCCCAAGGATGGCTTATGGCGCGCTGATGCCAATAAGCTGGACATGCTCAATGCGCGACGTGAAGCATTGCTGGCATCCAATGCCGACCCCCTGGAGCGGATTTACTGGCTGCTTGAAGATGCCAAGCGCTACGGCACTTTGCCATTCGCCGGCCTGGCGCGTGCCGGCTTCGTCGCCGTGCAAATGCTCAAGTCGCTGGTGTCGGTGGGGGTATTCTCGCAAGCTGACTACGATGGCTTCATGGCTGGTGTATCAACCGTCAGCGGCCAGTTGGCACGCGACCGAGCGGTATTGGACAAGACCGCATTCCTTGCGCGCTATGGGCATTTGCGCCCGGGCACCTATGACATCCTTTCGCCTCGTTACGATGAGGCTCCGGAACTCTACTTCGACTGGACTCAGCGTCCATCCGCCCCGGAGCCGCTCCAACCTTTTTCACTGACGCTCCCACAGATGCGCGAAATCGTGAAGCAACTCGAGGCACACGGCTTACAGCCTGACCCCGTGGGATTGCTGGACTTCATGCAAGCGGGCATCGAACTGCGCGAACTGGCCAAATTTCATTTCACCCGCAATCTCTCGGATGCCCTGGCATTGATTGCCCAGGTAGGCGCCCAGCACGGCATTGGGCGCGAAGAGATGGCCTATTGCGATATCAGTGTTTTCAAGGAGCTGCATGTGGCAGCCGCAGACCCGAAAGACGTGATATTGCGCAGCATTGAACAAGGCAAGGCTCGCTACGAACAGACCCTCAAGATATCGCTGCCGCCGGTCATAACCCGGCCGGAAGATATCTGGTCCTTCGAGTGGCCGGAAACAGCGCCCAATTTCATTACTCAGAAACAGGTGACTGCGCCAGTGGTCAGCAGTGATGACCGAAACCGGCTGGCCGGGGCGATTGTTTGCATTCCCAATGCGGACCCCGGATTTGACTGGTTGTTTGCCTACCCGATTGCCGGATTGATAACGGCTTGGGGAGGCGCCAACTCGCACATGGCGATCCGTGCCGGCGAACTTGGGCTGCCAGCGGTCATTGGTGCCGGTGAAGTGCTTTACCGCCGATGGTCAGTGGCTCAACGTTTGCATTTGAACTGTCCAGGGCGCTGGGTGGAGATACTGATATGAAGGTGGTGGCCATCAGTCAGCGCGTGGACGTTTTCCCTGAGCGCGGCGAAAGTCGAGATGCGCTCGACCAGCGGCTGGTCGCTTTTCTCCTGGCCGCCGGATGTTTGCCCGTGCCGGTACCCAACGGGATGTGCCGGCGAGCGCTTGAAGATTGGCTAGGCGCTGTGGCACCCCGGGCAATCCTGCTGTCGGGAGGAAATGACATAGGCCAATGCACAACTCGCGACCTGACTGAAGGCAGGCTGCTTGAGCATGCACGGTCTGCAAACCTGCCAGTGCTCGGAATATGCCGGGGCATGCAGATGATTGCACACTGGTCAGGCGGCGCGCTCAAGCCGGTTACAGGCCATGTGCGGGTCCGCCACCCACTGTCGGGACAGATCAATGTCCAGGTGAACAGTTATCACCGTTTAACGCTTGCCGATTGCCCGGATGGTTTTGAGGTCCTGGCGCGCAGTGAAGATGGCGAAATCGAAGCGATCCGACATGCCAGCCTGTCGTGGGAGGGCTGGATGTGGCACCCCGAGCGTGAGGACGTTTTTGCATTGCATGACCTTCAACGGTTGAAGAGTTTGTTCGGGGTATGAGTCTCTCTATCAGGCTGTGCGGACTTTCCATCCAGGTGACGCAAGGCTACACCCGATTCGCCAAGGCGATTTCCTGTCGAAGTTTCAAGAGGTAGAACGGTTGTGAAAGCCATTATCTTGGCTGCCGGGCGTGGCAGCCGCATGAAAAGTCTTACAGATGAGTGTCCGAAGTGCCTGGTCGAGTTGCGAGGCAGGCCCCTGCTGCATTGGCAACTCCAGGCGTTGCGCGACGCAGGCATTCAAGAGATCGCCATCGTTACGGGCTACAAGCGCGAACTGCTGGCAGACCAGGGGTTGATCGAGTTCCATAATCCACGTTGGGCACAGACCAACATGGTGTCGTCATTGGCCTGTGCTGAAGCCTGGCTTGAGGACTCACCGTGCATCGTGAGTTACTCCGACATCTTTTACAGCCCCGCTGCAGCCCAGTCGTTGATGGCAAGCGAAGCCGCTCTGTCCGTCACTTACGATCCGAATTGGCTCGCGCTCTGGACTCAACGTTTTGGCGATCCGTTGCTGGATGCCGAAACATTCCGCCTGTCCACTACCGGCACCTTGGCCGAAATCGGCAATAAACCGAAATCGGCAGATGATGTTCAGGGCCAATACATGGGGCTCTTGCGCTTCACGCCAGAAGGTTGGGCAGAAGTCGTCCGGCTACGTTCGGGGCAGACGCCGGAGCAGCGTGACAAAGTGCATATGACACACACTCTTCAGCAAGTGATAGACGCGGGGCGGGTCCCGATTCAAGCGCTTGCGTATACCGCAGAGTGGGGAGAGGTGGACTCTGGCGAGGATCTTGCGTTGTATCAATGATCGGCACCCACCGCGCCGGCACACGTGACTGCGTTGCACTGTGCTGGCCTCGATATCACTCGCGTGCAGCGACGCACGTCCACCTCGGTCCACCTGTTAGACTGCCCGGACTTTTCGAATGGAATCGACATCATGTCCCTTCTACGCGTTCTTTTTGCTGGTGCAGTCATGACCCTCACGACGGTGGTCATCGGGGCAGTTGCATCATTTGCCATCGCGTCCACGCCGACAACCTTTCCTGACGCCCAAGCCAGTGATCCTGCGAAACTCGGCTGGATGGTCGGCTCTCCACCCCCGGCCGATCGCACCGTGCGTTTCGAAGACGGCAGTTACTTCCAGTTTCCGGCGATGCGCTGGAGCGTTTCGAACTTTCGCCAACTGATGCCTACGATCAATGTTTCACGAGGCCTCGGTGCACCGTTTCCATTGGAGTCGAGACCGCGGCAAGACATTGATGCGATCACCTTCACGCCGCTCGGCGCGAAGACCTCGATGACCTGGCAGCAATCCCTCGCCGCCACCTACACCGACGGCATTGTGGTGATGCATCGCGGCAAGATCGTCTACGAGCGTTACTTCGGCGTTTTCAAGCCCGAGGGCCAGCACGCCGCGATGTCGGTGACCAAGTCTGTGATCGGTACGCTGGCGGCGACGCTGGTGGCCGAGGGGCGAATCGATGCAAACCAGCACGTGTCTTTCTACGTTCCCGAACTGGCCGCTTCCGCATTTGGCAGCGCGACGGTGCGGCAGGTACTCGACATGACCAGCGGTCTCAACTACAGCGAGGACTATGCCGACCCGAACGCCGAGGTCTGGGCTCACGCAAACGCTGGCAGCCCGTTACCCAAGCCCAAGGACTACAGCGGTCCACGCAGTTACTACGAATTTTTGCAGACGGTGCAAGCGCAGGGTGAGCATGGCAAGGCGTTCGCCTATAAAACCGTTAACACTGACGTACTGGGCTGGATCATCGCACGCGCCACCGGGCGCAACGTCGCGCAATGGTTGTCGGAACGGATCTGGAGTCGCTTGGGTGCAGAGCAGGACGCCTATTTCACTGTGGATTCGATTGGCACTCCCTTTGCCGGTGGTGGTTTGAACACCGGTTTGCGGGACCTGGCCCGGTTTGGCGAGATGCTGCGTAACGATGGTGCGTTCAACGGTCAGCAAATCGTGCCCAAGGCGGTGGTGGACGACATCCGGCGCGGGGGTGACAAGCAGGTTTTTGCCCAGGCGGGGTATGCGTTGCTCAACGGCTGGAGCTATCGATCGATGTGGTGGGTGACGAACAAGGACGGTGGGGCGTTCATGGCGCGCGGGGTCCATGGGCAACGTATCTATGTCGACCCGAAGGCCGAGATGGTGATTGTTCGCTACGCATCGCATCCGGTTGCCAGCAACTCCGCCAACGATCCTGTGACGTTGCCGGCATTTGATGCGCTGGCCCAACACCTGAGCAAAAAGGAACGCCAATGATCACCACCACCACCCACGCCATCGAAGGCCGACAAATCACCGCCTACCTGGATATCGTCAGCGCTGAGTCTGTACAAGGCGTCAACGTGGTACGTGATGTCTTCGCCGGGATGCGCGACTTCTTCGGTGGTCGTTCCCAGACATTGGAGCGTGCGTTGCAGGAAGCGCGAATCCAGGCCACTGACGAAATCAAGGAGCGGGCCCGGGCGCTTCAAGCGGATGCGCTGGTGGGGCTTGATTATGAGATCAGCATGCCGGCGGGCAAGGGTGGAATGGTCGTGGTGTTTGTCACCGGTACGGCGGTGAAACTGAGGTGACGCTTAGGCCATTCGTCGGGCATCCGCAAGACTGAACAACAAGTCCAGTAATGACCGGCTAGTCTCAAACGCTTGGTGATGGGTATTTTCCAGGCAAAGGGCTTGCCGGTATCGATCACTCATTTGAGAAGGGGGTGAAGAGATGGCTGATCCGTATATCGAAGACGACGGCGCAGAGTTTCCGATCAACAATTGCGTGCAGTGTGGACAGACGGTCTATGTTGCGAGTTTCGGTGAAGATCAGACCGAGGTCGACAAGATCAAATCCAGGGCACGCCGAGTGCTGAAAGCCAAATTTTTACCCAGGATAGCGGCACCGGTCAGGAAGTAATGCAACCGCAAGCAGACCCCGTCATCGAGCGGGGTTTTTTAGGTCTGGCGGATTGTTTAACTGTTTGTTTCTTCTGACTATATTTCACAAAGTTTTCACAATGCCTTACGTAGGCTCAACTCATCCGTTAGAAAGCAACACCCTGCCCGTTCCCCAGCGGGCTTTTTTTTGCCTGGCATAAAACCTTTTCGATAAATGCTGTCCAACCGTCGCCAATAACGAGGTTGAGCACGCGCATGTCTGGACTTTGTCGTCTCTAAAGCATTCAATCTCGACCCTTTCGATTTACACCCCCCATTTTTGAGGTTTTTGTCATGCGTTTCACACTGCCTGCTCTGGTTCTGGGTCTTCTGGTTGCTCAAGGTGCAATGGCTGGCGACGGTACTGCTGCCATTGGTGGCGGTTTGGGCGGCGCATTGGGTAATGTCGTGGGCCAGAGCATGGGCGGCAGCACTGGTGCAGCGATCGGTGCTGGCGTAGCAGGCGCGGCGGGCAGTGCCGTTGCAGCCAAGAAAGGCCATCGCACCAGCGCCGCCATCGGCGGTGGCGTTGGCGCGGCCGGTGGTTCGGTGATCGGTAACAGCCTGGGCGGCAAGACCGGCTCGACTATCGGTGCAGGTCTGGGTGGTGCATTGGGCGGCGGCGTAGGCAACAACCTGGCCAAGGGTCACAAGCGTCACTGATCCTGATCGGCTGACTGAAAAAAGCCCGGCTCGATGCCGGGCTTTTTCGTTTATGAACGATTTTCTCTACCTTGCCTCCAAGTGTTAAGCCCATTGAATACGAGGCACACCATGACACCCATGACTAAAGCCAAGACAGTGAAGATGTCCGGCCGTTTGACGTTGCCTTCGTTGGTTTTAGGCCTGTTGCTCACACCGCTGGCGATGGCGGCCGGTGATGGTACGGCGGCGGTCGGCGGTGGTCTTGGCGGGGCGCTGGGTAACGTAGTCGGTGGGCAGATGGGTGGCAGCACGGGTGCCGCGATCGGTGCCGGTGTGGGTGGTGCGGCAGGTAGCGCGGTCGGCGCACCCAAGGGCAGTCGCACAGAAGCGGCGGTTGGTGGTGGACTGGGCTCCGCAGGTGGCTCGGTGATCGGTAACAGCCTGGGCGGCTCTACCGGGTCGACCATCGGTGCAGGCCTGGGCGGGGCCGCGGGTGGTGCGGTCGGCAACAATCTGGGGAGCGACAACGGCAGCTCCCATTCCGGTGGCGGTCATAAACACAAGAACAAACATCGAAACAAACATCACTGATGGGACGTCGAATTCCCCCAGGAACCCGGCCAGGCGCCGGGTTTTTCGTTTGTGCCAGCAGTTCGCTGGAACGATTGACTGAAGGTCGCCTCGAACGTCATACACCCCCAAGAACAAAACGAGGCATGCCATGACGGCGCAAACCGAAGGCAAGGAAGAAAAGGCACCGAGCGGACTGCCGTTGATCAATGATCCCGGGAATGAAGATCCGGGCTCTCTGATGGATGACGCAACGGTGCCGCTCAACGATTCGGATGACGCAGGCGATGTGGGAAATACCGAGTGTGAAGATGAGGACAACCAGGATTGACCAGGCATTGCGATCGGTAGACCGCCCGTTGCCCTGAGTGAGCTTTGCTCGTTATGCTGCTGAAACCTTTAATCAGTCATCGAGCCGGCCGCAACCGGGCCGCCTTGGATGTCGTTGAAAACGGATCAGACGCGATGAGTGCAGCGCTGGATGAGTTCGGCCCGATCAAGGCTGTGATATTCGATATGGACGGCTTGCTGCTGGACACCGAGGGCATCTACACCGAGGTCACGTCTCTCATTGCCGGGCGCTATGGGCGGACTTTCGACTGGAGCATCAAGCAGAACATCATCGGTCGCGGTGCGGTTGATCTGGCGCGCTATGTGGTCCAGGCGCTGGATCTGCCCATTAGTGCCGAAGAGTTCCTGGTCATCCGCGAACCCCTGATGCGCGAGCGTTTTCCGACTGCTCAGGCCATGCCTGGTGCACAGCAACTGGTACGGCATCTGAAGGCCAACAACATCCCCATTGCGGTGGGTACCAGCTCTTCGAGCCAGTCGTTCGGCCAGAAAACCACCTTGCACCGCGACTGGTTCGCGCTGTTCGACATCATCGTCACTGCCGATGACCCGGAAGTCGGCGCGGCCAAACCGGCGCCGGATATTTTTCTCACCGCAGCCCGGCGCCTGGGCGTCGCCCCGCAAGACTGCCTGGTGTTCGAAGACTCACCCTTTGGTGTCACGGCGGCGAAAGCGGCGGGGATGACGGCGATTGCCATTCCCGATGCGGCAATGGCGGACGAAAAATACGCACACGCCGATGGCATTCTTCGTACGTTGAAAGCGTTCAAGCCGAGCGCCTGTGGTTTGCCGGCGCTCGAATGGGCCTGACAACAGACACTGTGGGAGCAAG
>Ga0302172_10000306_pt1 | contig 14438 bp, 15 predicted proteins | sample I_Fen_N2_3_FD_198777 | JGI IMG/M metagenome (GOLD analysis project Ga0302172, IMG submission 198777) | Peat permafrost microbial communities from Stordalen Mire near Abisko, Sweden - I_Fen_N2_3 | ecosystem: Environmental > Terrestrial > Soil > Wetlands > Permafrost | place: Sweden: Abisko... | reverse complement strand
GGCCAGTACATGATGAGTGAACTGGTGGCCATCGGCGGTATTCAACCCCTGATGAAACGCATGCTGGCAGCCGGCATGCTGCACGGTGATGTGCTGACCGTCACCGGCAAGACCCTGGCGGAGAACCTCGAGAACGTCCGCGACTACCCCGCCGGCCAGGACGTGATCCTGCCCTTCGACCAACCGATCAAAAAGGACTCGCACCTGGTGATACTGCGCGGCAACCTCTCGCCCAGCGGCGCGGTGGCCAAGATCACCGGCAAGGAAGGCCTGCGCTTTGAAGGCACGGCACGGGTCTACCACGGTGAAGAAGACGCGCTGGCCGGCATTCTCAATGGTGAAGTGCAACCGGGCGAAGTGATCGTGATCCGCTATGAAGGCCCCAAGGGCGGCCCGGGCATGCGTGAAATGCTCTCGCCGACGTCGGCAGTAATGGGCAAGGGATTGGGCAAGGACGTGGCGCTGATTACCGATGGCCGCTTCTCCGGCGGCTCCCATGGCTTTGTGGTCGGGCATATCACGCCCGAGGCGTTTGACGGCGGGCCGATTGCGCTGATCGAAAACGGCGACAAAATCACCATCGACGCCCAATCCCGGCAGATCACGGTCGATGTGTCCGATGCCGAACTGGCCGAACGCAAAAGCCGTTGGGTGCGTCCGCAATCGAAGTACAAACGCGGGGTGTTGGCCAAGTATGCGAAGACCGTATCCAGCGCCTCTGAAGGCGCTGTCACGGACAAATACCTCTAAAGCTGAGCCACCGTCGTGTTGGAGCCGGCTTGCCGGCGATGAGGCCGCAAGCCTTGCATCACATTCAAGGCTGCCATCGCTGGCAAGCCAGCTCCTACAAAATTGTGTTGTCAGGCCACCCCGACTTCCACGACCCCAGCGTTCAACCGCACCGGCCAAACCCGTAAACGTTGTTGCGGGTACTCCAGGCAGGTACCGTCTTGCAGGCGGAAGTGCTGCTTGTAGATCGGTGACGCCACCACCAGATCGCCCTTGATGCTGCCAACCAGGCCACGACCGATGACATTAGCCCCCGATTGCGGGTCGTGGTTATCGATGGCGTAGAGCGTCTTGCCCTGAACATTCGGCAGGTAGAACAGCGCCACTTGCGCGCCGTCCAGCCACACCACCACACCGGAATCGTTCACCAGATCCTGCTGGCTGCACACCGGTTGCCAGACAGCGGAATGTTCAGCGGGGTTAACGCGTTGGGTATTGGACTGATTCATCAGACGCTCTCCTCGGTGACAGGGATAAGGTTCAGTTCGGCGGCCATGATCGGGCGGCGTTGACCGCGCTCCTGGACGAAGTGGATGTCCGGGTCGGGGCGTTTGTCGTTGACGAAAGTGCGGAAGCGCTTGAGCTTTTCCGGATCCTTGAGGGCGTTGGCCCATTCGCATTCATAGCGGTTGACCACCAGTTGCATCTGCGACTCCAGTTCAGCCCCCAGGCCCAGGCTGTCGTGGATGATCACGTCCTTGAGGTAATCCAGGCCGCCCTCCAGGCTTTCGCGCCAGACCGAGGTGCGCTGCAGTTTGTCGGCAGTGCGGATGTAGAACATCAGGAAGCGGTCGATGTAGCGGATCAGGGTCGCGTCATCCAGGTCGGTGGCGAACAGCTCGGCATGCCGCGGACGCATGCCACCGTTACCCGCGATGTAGAGGTTCCAGCCTTTCTCGGTGGCGATCACGCCGACATCCTTGCTTTGCGCTTCGGCGCACTCGCGGGTGCAACCGGACACCGCGAACTTGAGCTTGTGCGGCGAACGCAGGCCCTTGTAGCGGTCTTCAATGGCCAGGGCCATTTGCACGCTGTCCTGTACGCCGTAACGGCACCAGGTGCTGCCGACGCAAGACTTCACCGTACGGGTCGATTTGCCGTAGGCGTGACCGGTTTCGAAACCGGCCTCGATCAACTCGCCCCAGATGTCCGGCAATTGATGCAACTGGGCACCGAACAGGTCGATCCGCTGGCCACCGGTGATTTTGGTGTAGAGGTCGTATTTCTTCGCGACCACGCCTATGGCGATCAGCTTGTCGGCAGTGATCTCGCCACCGGGAATGCGTGGTACCACCGAATAGGTGCCGTTTTTCTGCATGTTGGCCATGAAGGTGTCATTGGTGTCCTGCAACGGCACCAACGACGGTTCCATGATCGGCTGGTTCCAGCACGATGCCAGGATCGAGCCCACGGCCGGTTTGCACACGTCGCAACCGGTGTGGCCACGGCCATGTTTGGCCAGCAGTTCTTCGAAACTGATCACCCCTTCTACCCGCACCAGCGCATACAGCTCCTGGCGGGTATAGGCGAAGTGCTCGCACAGGCTCTTGTCGACGCTCACCCCACGCGCGACCAGCTCATGCTCGAAGACTTGCTTGAGCAGACCGGCACAACCACCGCAACCGGTGCAGGCCTTGGTCTGCGATTTGAGCAGGCCCAGGTCGGTGCAGCCGCCGTCGATGGCCGTGCAGATCGCGCCCTTGGTCACGTTGTGGCAGGAACAGACCGTCGCCGCTTCCGGCAAGGCGCCCGGCCCCAGGATTGGCGCCCCTTCCGACGACGGCAGGATCAGTGCGGCCGGTTCGGACGGCAAGGTAATGGCGTTCTGCATGTATTGCAGCAGCGTGTCGTAATAGCTGTTGTCGCCGATCAGCACCGCGCCGAGTACGCGTTTGCCGCTGGCGTCCACCACCAGGCGCCGGTAGCTGGCGCTCGTCTCGTCGATGAACTGATAACTGCGGGCACCCGGTGTATTGGCATGGGCATCGCCGATGGAGCCGACGTCGACGCCCAGCAGTTTGAGCTTGGTCGACATGTCGGCGCCCTGGAACGGCTCGGCAACGTCATCGCACAGCCGCGCGGCGACACTGCGCGCCATCTGATAGCCGGGAGCAACCAGGCCGAACAGGCTGCCATTCCAGGACGCACACTCGCCGATAGCGTAGATGTTCGGGTCGCAACTCAAGCACGTATCGTCAATCACCACGCCACCGCGCGGGCCGATTTCCAGCGCACAGTCGCGGGCCAGCGCATCCTGGGCACGAATACCGGCGGAGAACACCACCAGGTCGGTTTCGAGGAATTCGTCGTTGGCAAAATTCATCCGATAGCGATAGTCCTCACCGGCGCTGATCGATTGCGTGGCGCGGGACAGGTGTACACCGACGCCCAGGCGTTCGATTTGTGCCTTGAGCGCAAGGCCTCCCAGATCGTCCAGTTGCACCGGCATCAGGCGCGGGGCAAATTCCACGACGTGGGCCTCAAGGCCCAGGCTCTTCAGCGCGTTGGCCGCTTCCAGACCGAGCAGGCCACCGCCGACCACCACACCGCGCCGGGCATTGGCCGCCGCGGATCGAATGGCATCCAGGTCTTCAAGGGTGCGATAGACCAGGCGCGAATCGCCCTCGGCGCCTTCAATCGGTGGCACAAACGGGTAGGAACCGGTGGCCAGGACCAGTTTGTCGTAGCTGACACAACCTTGCGCGGTGATGACCTGACGACGCTCTCGGTCGATTTCCAGCACCGGCACACCCAGGTGCAGGGTGACGCCGGGCGTCTGGTACAAGGACGCATCGCTCAGCGCCAACGACTCGGCGTCACGGCCGCTGAAGTATTCGGAAAGGTGTACACGGTCGTAGGCGCGCATCGGCTCTTCGCTGAAGACATGCAGGCGATAGCGCTTCAGGGCGCCGCGCTCGATCAATTGCTCGACACAATGATGCCCGACCATGCCATTGCCGATCACGATCAGCGTTTGCTGCTTGTTCAAAGTGGCCACATTGGAATTCATAAACGACACCTGCCCAAAGCCCATCACGGTAAAAAAAAGCAAAAAAAAACGCCTGAAACCTTGCGGTTCCAGGCGTCTTTGCCTGTTCTTTTGCGGTGTTGAAACCAGACGGCTATGCCTGATCCACCGATGTAGCCCACGACCTGTGCGGCCAGTCGATCGTCGTTGACCGAGAGGGCTGTCCCTCTTTTTCAGATGGACTTGAGGGGACTTATGCAGCCTTTGTGCCAGTCGAGCGCAGGGTCCGTTCACGGCTGTAAAAACAGGAACGCCGCCCCCTTGCCAGCAAGGTTTCTGGCGAAAAAGCGGGCTTTGCGGTGGTGGATGTCACAGGCGCGGACACTTGAGGAAACCGCTTCGCACTGGTGCACGGTGCCCGACTTCGCGCTCTAAAAGTGCAGAGAATGAAGCATCAGATGGCTTCTGTAGGAGCGAGCTGGCTCGCGATGGACGCTAACGATAACGCTGGCAACCGGACACCCCGCGGCGCTCTCGGGTCCATCGCGAGCCGGCTCGCGCCTACACTGGATCAGCGGCAAAAGCGCCATTTGTCGGATCGTATACGGCTGGGCCGCGACCATTTGGCGCATGACCGACGGGCGATCGATTAAGCGCCATGGGGCAACAGTTTGTTAACATCCACGCGCTTTTTTTCGTCTGATGCGTCAGGCACTGTGGTTTTTCAGTTGTGACACAGGAAGCTTTTTTCCATGAGTACGTTGTATACCCGTCGCACGGTCCTGCGCGGCATGGGCCTGCTGAGCCTTGGCCTGCTGGCCGGCTGCGATGACAGCAGCAAGCTGTCGTTCAAGTACGGCAAGGACCTGAGCGACAAGATCATGGGGCGTAACTTCAAGCTCAAGGACGCCCAGGGCGAGACCCGGATGCTGGGCAGCTACCGTGGCTTGATGCCGATGATCTTCTTCGGCTTCACCCAGTGCCCCGCCGTGTGCCCGACGACCCTGGCCCGCGCCGCCCAGGCCAAGAAGCTGATGGGCCGCGACGGTGAGCGCCTGCAAGTGATCTTCATCACCCTGGACCCCGAGCGCGATACACCGCAAATGCTCGACAAATACGTCAAGGCCTTCGACCCCAGCTTCGAGGCGCTGTACGGCACCCTGGAAGAAACCGCCGCCACCGCCAAGGAATTCGGCGTGTTCTATGAAAAGGTCCCGAGCGGCGACACCTACACCCTCTCCCACACCGCGACCAGCTACGTCTTCGAGTCCAGGGGCAACTTGCGCCTGGGGCTGTCCGCGTCCCTTACCGCAAAAGAGTGCGCAGAAGACCTGCTCACCGTCATGGAGGTCTGCTGATGACTTCGTTCTGCGTGCCACGTATTAAACAACTGGGCCTTAAACAGCTGGCGCTAGGCCTTTCCCTGATCGGCATGGCCTGGCAGGTGTCGGCGCAAACCCAGGTCAGCGACGCCTGGGTCCGCGCGACCGTGGCCGGCCAGCTTTCGACCGGCGCCTTCATGACCCTGCAGGCGGACACCGACAGCCAATTGCTGAGCGTGCAGTCGCCCGTCGCGAAGATCGTACAGATTCACCAGATGAGCATGCAGGACGACGTGATGAATATGGGCCAGGTCGAGTCCGTCCCGCTGCCGGCCGGCAAGCCAGTGAGCTTGGATCCGAACGGCTACCACGTCATGTTGATGGACCTGACTGCGCAGGTTCAGGAAGGCAGCAAAGTGCCGCTGACCCTGGTCGTGGAAAACGCCAAGGGCGAGAAAGAGACGATCAACATCGAAGCGCAAGCCAAGGCACTCGGCACGATGGACCACAGCAAGATGCATTGATGTACTGGCCCTTGTTTTTCAGCCAGCGTTGAACTGATATCAATAAAGCTGAACTGAGAAAACCCACTCAGTGCAAAAAACTGGAAAGGCTACCTGGCTCGCAACGGCCTGATACAGCAATTCCCGTTTGACCCAAGAGGCGATCCCGAAGCGCTGGGACGCCTCTAAGTCCAGAGCAGATAATGGCTACTGCCGCTCATTGATCAGTTCGGCAATCAACTGAGTTGGCTGCATTTTTGCTGACTGCGCAATCTGGTTGAGGCTATCGCTGGAGGACGTCACTGCAAGACCGCGTTGACGCAGTCGCGCAACCAGCTCGTCAGGCGTGTTCTTGAAAAGTGCCGCGCTGTCGGCCAGGGGTGCTTTAGTCAACAGTTGTACCGCTGCAAATGCCGGGTTTCCACCTTGCTTGCCACCGGTGCTTGAGACGGCAAAAGGGATTGCGACCATTATCGAAAGCAGCAGCGGCACGAAGAGTGTCTTGCGTTTGACATAGCCCATTAAAGGGCCCCGGTTTTTCCACATATGCAGTGCAAACGGAACGAGCAATACCATACTGAGCCATTCATGCATGCCATGAAAAAGTCCGGAGGCCCAGTGGAAGAACAACGCCACGCCGGAAATCAGAGAGACTAAAAAGAAGCCTGTAGTCAGGGGCGTTGCATAACGATTGATCAAGTTTTTCAAGTGGGGAGCATCCATGATTCCGTGATCTTGATGGCCGGAAAAACTGGCATGCAAGATTGTTCACGCGGGAAATTATTCGATGTTAATAGGACGCTGATGATATCGCTGATGGGTGTAAAGAGTTTGTCAGCAAGGGTAAAGTTTCGAACTACATTTCACTCAATGGCCGCAGTCTAACCAGACGCCAACGACTTGAGCCATTCTTCAGGTACTGTTTCGAAATTGAGGTAGAGTCGTCCTGCCTCGCCGGCTCAAATTGGTTGGCGTGGGGTCCATCGTGCTTGCGAGCAAGCCACCGATACTTTGCGTCAGCTATTGAGGGAGAACAAAGCATGTGGCCCTGGGTGGAATGAGGCCATTGCACATCCGTGTTACCTTCAGTTTACGGACGAAGCATTGTTATGGGCCGACCACTGTCGGGAAATTTATAAACGCGTCCCAGCGTTCATAGGCATCGTGCTGCCTCTTGCGCGCAACGTCCCAGTCGGGTCCTGATACACATCTGGCTGACACCAGCATCATCATTCCCATGGTCGCGGCATCCAGTTCCATCAAGAGTTTATGTGATTCGATTCTGAAGTCGTCGATAGATGCCATGGTCTTTGCCCTGGGCAGACTCACCACCATTGAAGAACTGATGTTCCTCGGACGGTTGAGTGCGGGTGCAGGGAGATAGTTCACCCTGGCTTGAACTTCGACTGCTAAAGACTTATCGATTCTGCGCTGCCCGACCGCCGCCAAAAAGCAGGCATCCGCCCCCGGAACAATCTTTGTAATACCCAACAGAACCGGTCATCCGTGCCTGCACCAGACACCCACGGATGGGTTTGGTCACGCCCGAAACTGATACGTTTATTTTCACAATAGTTGCAATTGGATTTTTTATGTGTCATTTATAGCCTCGCCGATCACAGGACTGATCCATCGCGCCAACCCGGATGGCGGGCACCCGTTCCCCCCAAACGCCTTCCGAGGAGTCAACAATATGAACAAGACAGAACTTCTAGGTGCTCTGGCGCTGTGCGCTTTCAGCTTTCTGGCACATGCCGACGAAGACAGCCTGCGTATCGGTATCGAAGCCGCCTACCCTCCTTTCTCCTTCAAGACACCAGAGGGCAACGTCAGCGGGTTCGACTACGACATCGGCAACGCCTTGTGCGAACAAATGAAGGTGAAATGCGAATGGGTCATTCAGGAATTCGACGGCATGATCCCGTCGCTCAAAGTGCGCAAGATCGATGCCGTGTTGTCGTCGATGTCGATCACCGAAGACCGCATGAAGTCTGTCGACTTCAGCAAGAAGTACTACCACACGCCGGGCAAGTTCGCGTCGAAGGCCGGCAACGTGATCAACGACCCCTTGGTGGACCTCAAGGGCAAGAAACTTGGCGTGCAACGCTCATCGACTTACGACCGCTATGCCACCGAGCAACTGGAAAAGGCCGGCGTCGTCGTGGTGCGCTACGCCTCACAGAATGAAGCCTTCCTCGACCTGGCCTCAGGCCGCCTGGACGCCACCCTCGCCGACATCGTCAACACCGATGAAAGCTTTATCAAGACACCGGCCGGCCAGGGCTTCGCACTGATCGGCCCGGACATCAACGATCCGAAATACTTCGGCCGAGGCGCCGGGATCGCCGTACGCAAAGGCGACGCGGCCAACGTTGCACGCCTGAGCGCCGCCATTGACGCCATCCGCGCCAATGGCAAGTACCAGCAAGTGATGGCCAAGTACTTCGCGTTCGATATCTACGGCGAATAAGCCTTACCCATAGCCCTGGCGCCGGCCCTTTGCCGGCGTCTGCCGGGGCTTGTCTTGCGCGCCTCGCGGCGCTCGCTTGAGGAACTTCATCATGCTCCACGGCTACGGATCGAGCATTCTCGATGGCGCCTGGCTGACCATAAACCTCGCCTTGACCTCCATGTCCCTGGCGATTGCCCTGGGCCTGGTCGGCGCAGCCTTTCGTTTGTCGCCACTCAAGTGGCTGGCCATGCTCGGGGAAAGTTACACCACCCTGATTCGCGGCATTCCAGACCTGGTGTTGATTCTGCTGATTTTCTACGGCGGCCAGGATCTGGTGAATCGCATTGCATTGGGGTTCGGCTATACCCGCTACATCGACATCAATCCCTTCATCGCCGGCGTCTGCACCATGGGCTTTATTTTTGGTGCGTACCTCTCGGAAACCTTTCGCGGCGCCTTTATGGCGATCCCCAAGGGCCAAGCCGAGGCCGGCGCAGCGTATGGCATGAGCGGCACACAGGTGTTCTGGCGGATTCTGGTACCGCAGATGATTCGTTTCGCCATCCCCGGCTTCACCAACAATTGGCTGGTACTGACCAAGTCCACCGCGCTGATCTCGGTGATCGGCTTGCAGGACATGATGTTCAAAGCCAAGAACGCCGCAGACGCCACCCATGAACCGTTCACATTTTTCCTTGCCGTGGCGGCGTTGTATCTGATGCTCACCAGCCTCTCCTTGCTGGTGCTGCGCTTTCTGGAAAAACACTACTCGGTCGGCATCAAAGCCGCCCAATTGTGAGGGGGTTGTGCCTATGTTGCTCGACTACAACCTGATCTGGGAAAACCTGCCGCTGTATCTGAACGGCGCCTTGTTGACCCTCAAGGTCCTGCTGATTTCCCTGGCCCTTGGCCTGGTCCTGGCAGTTCCGCTGGCGCTGATGCGGGTGTCGCGTTCGCCGCTGATCAACTTCCCGGCCTGGCTCTACACCTATGTCATTCGTGGCACACCGATGCTGGTGCAGTTGTTCCTGATCTATTACGGCCTGGCGCAGTTCGAATCAGTACGCCAAAGCGTGCTCTGGCCCTATCTGTCGAGCGCCACTTTTTGCGCCTGCCTGGCGTTCGCGATCAATACCAGTGCCTACAGCGCTGAGCTGCTGGCCGGCAGTTTGAAATCCACGGCCCATGGCGAGATCGAAGCGGCCAACGCCATGGGCATGTCACGCCTGACCCTGTATCGCCGCATTCTCCTGCCATCGGCCTTGCGCCGGGCATTGCCGCAGTACAGCAACGAAGTGTTGATGATGCTGCAAACCACCAGCCTCGCTTCCATTGTCACGCTCGTGGATATCACCGGCGCGGCACGCACGGTCAGCTCACGGTTCTATCTGCCATTCGAGGCGTTTATCACCGCCGGGCTTATCTACCTCGCCCTGACCTTCATTCTGGTGCGTCTGTTCAAGCTGGCCGAGCGCCGCTGGCTGGCGTATCTGGCACCGCGCAAGCACTAAGGAGCTGCTATGGAGCATATTCAATATCTGTTGCCGTGGAGTGCCTCGGGCACTGAACGAACGCTGTCGCTGTTTCGTTTTGGCAGCGGACCAGGCAAGGCCTACATCCAGGCGTCATTGCATGCCGACGAGCTGCCGGGGATGCGCGTCGCCGTCGAGCTCAAGCGCCATCTTCTGGCACTGGAATCACAAGGCCGCCTGAGCGGGGTGATCGAGCTGGTACCGATGGCCAATCCAATCGGTATCGCCCAAATGTTCCAGGCCACCCATCAGGGGCGCTTTGAGTTCTCCAGCGGCAAGAACTTCAACCGCGACTTCCCGGATTTGGTCGATGCCGTTGCACCGTTGCTGGAAGGTAAATTGACCAGTGACGCCGATGCCAACATCTCACTGATCCGCTGCGCCATGGTTGATGCCCTGGCCGCCATGCCGGCAGCGGCTTCGGAACTCGATGGCCTGCGGCGCCTGTTGCTGCAGCATGCCTGTGACGCCGATGTGGTGCTGGACCTGCACTGCGATTTCGAATCGATCATGTTGTTGTATGCAATGCCGCAACACTGGCCGCGCTTGCAGTCACTGGCCGCGCGCCTCGGAGCCGGGGTCACCTTGTTGGCCGAAGAAGCAGGCGGTAGCGCCTTCGACGAAGCCTGCGCCACTGTGTGGCTACGCCTGGCTGAGCGGTTTCCTGAAGCCAATATTCCCCTGGCGTGCGCGGCCACCACCATCGAATTGCGTGGCATGGCCGACACCGGGCGCGAGCAATGCGTCGACAGTGCCCAAGCCATTCTCGGGTATCTCGCCGAACAAGGCCTGATCAGCGGTGACTGGCCCGCAGCACCGCCGAGCCAATGCCAGGCCATGCCATTCGCCGGCGCGCAATACGCCTGTGCGCCGCATCCGGGCGTGGTGAGTTTTCTGCAACCGCTGGGCGCGCAGGTCAGGATCGGCGATCCGCTATTTGAGGTCATCGACCCCCTGACTGACCGTCACAGTGTCGTGAGTGCCAGCACCGACGGCATTCTCTATGCCCGCGAACGGCTGCGCTTTGCCCAGCCTGGATTGTGGCTGGCCAAAGTGGCCGGCGCTACCCCCATTCGCCAGGGTCGCTTGCTCAGCGACTGATTCCAGAGAGTTCAAACCATGTACAAACTTGAAGTTCAGGACCTGCATAAAAGTTACGGCGCGCACCAGGTGCTCAAAGGGGTGTCCCTGCAAGCGCAGGCCGGTGACGTGATCAGCATTATCGGTTCCAGCGGCTCTGGCAAAAGTACCTTCCTGCGCTGCATCAACCTGCTGGAGCAACCCAATGCGGGCAATATCGTGCTCAATGGCGAACCGCTCAAGCTGGTGGCCTGCAAGCATGCCGGGTTGAAGGCAGCCGAACCCAGGCAATTGCAACGCATGCGTTCGCAGCTATCGATGGTGTTTCAGCACTTCAACCTCTGGTCACACATGAGTGCGCTGGAAAACGTGATGGAAGCCCCGGTGCATGTGTTGGGCGTAGGCAAGAACGAAGCACGGGAAAAGGCCGAGCACTATTTGAACAAAGTCGGAGTGGCACACCGCATGAACGCCTGGCCGGCCCATATGTCAGGGGGTGAACAGCAGCGCGTGGCCATTGCCCGCGCACTGGCGATGGAACCGCAAGTGATGCTGTTTGATGAGCCGACATCGGCGCTCGACCCCGAACTGGTCGGCGAAGTGCTTAAAGTCATGCAGGATCTGGCGCAGGAAGGCCGCACCATGGTAGTGGTGACTCACGAAATGGGCTTTGCCCGTGAGGTGTCGAACCAATTGGTGTTCCTGCACAAGGGTGTTGTCGAGGAGCGCGGCGACCCGCGTGAGGTGCTGGTCAAACCTCAGTCAGCGCGCCTCCAGCAGTTTCTGGCCGGGAGCCTGAAGTAGTCCTGCTGTCTCGCTCGACACTGCCCTGGCGGGGTTGGCTTCGGATACACTCCTGCCAACTTTGTCAGGGCATCAGGCACAGCCCTTCTCTCACCTTCAGGAACTGTTGAGCCGAATATGCCCACCCCATCGAAAGACACCACAGTCTATGCCGCGCCGGTGATGCGCAAGCTGACGGAAATCGTTTCCGAACTGCCGCCGTCCCTGCGCAAGGTGGCGGACTTTATCCTGCGTCACCCGCTCAAAGCCGCGACGCTGACCATCGAGGAGATGGCTCACGAAACATTGACCTCACCGGCCGCCGTCAACCGCCTGGCCAAAGCACTGAACGTCGGTGGCTACAGCGGCATGAAGGCCGAGTTGGTCGCCACGTTGCAGCAGATGGTGTCGCCGGTCGACAAACTGCGCAACGAGCTCGCCCATCGCCCGGGCGGCGCGTTTGGCCTGCACGAGCAACTGCAAAGCGCCAGCAGCAACCTGGCCACGGCGGTGACCAACAATCACGCCGACACGTTTGAAGCCTTTGTCACTCGCCTGACCACGGCACGCAAAATCTACATTCTGGGGTTCGGCAACAGTGTTTACTTCGCGGGCCTCGCTGCCTCGACCCTGATGCCCTTCTGTGCCGACGCCACGGCTATCAGCATGGAGGGCGGCAATGAAAACGCCGCGTACCGACTGGCGGCAATCACCGATCAGGACGTGTTGTTGGCGATCTCGCTGCCGCGCTACTCCCAAGACACCCTGCAACTGGCACGCTTCGCCAATGAACGTGGCGCATCGGTGCTGGCCATTACCGACTCACCCGCCTCGCCGCTCGCTGGCATTGCCGAGCACACGCTGTTTGCACCTTGCGATCACCCGGTGCTGACCAGTTCCAACATCGCCGTACTGGCCTTGATCGAAGGCTTGGTCGCCGGCGTGATGGCGCGCAATAAAGAAGCGGTCAAACTGGCCACCGAACTGACTGAAAGCGTGATGTCGTATCTGCACATCCCCACCAGTGGCAAGCCATCGAAAAAGTGATTTCGGTGTGGTTTTACCTGGTTGTAACACGGGGGTGATCGAGCGATGTCTGCTTCGCCACCCACGCTGAACCCCATCCGCGCAATGCTCCACACCTTGCGAACAGCGGTCACTCCCGCCCTGAAAAAACGACGTTCGGAAAAATCCCGAACTCCTGCCATCGCGCCTCCTCCAATGTGTAGACACTGGAGGAAAGCATCATGAACAACGATGACCTGATCAAGCCTGCCGAATCCGATGACACCCAAGGCCGGGATGAAGCCAATGTGCCGACGCCACCTCTTTGCGAGGAGCAGCAAGCAGACGAGCAGCGGCGCAAGGTGGCCGAGATTGAACGCAAGGTGGCCGATGGAAATTGAGACCCCACCAGGCCGCCCCCTATCCCCGCTATTTGCAATGCAGGCACACCCCTTCTCGGGCAACCTGCATGAAGCCTTACGCCACTGAACCCGCCAAGTGATTGATATCAGAGGCGGTTGCGGCGCGACCTGATTGGCACAGCTGATGCTCCTGTCCTTGGGCAACCACAGAGATTGCCGGCAACGACCGGTCCTGACTTCCCGTGACAGCAGAGGCTGAACCATGAACGCCATCGACATTCTGAAAGCCGACCATGAACGAGTGAAAGCCATCCTGACTCAATTGAATGACTCAACTGAGCGGGCGGTAAAAAAACGCGCCGAGCTGGTTGGCAAACTGGAAATGGAAATCACCCTTCACACCAAACTGGAAGAAGAAATCCTCTACCCGGCCTACAAAAAAGCCGGTGGCAAGGAACAGGAAAAAATGTACTACGAGGCCAAGGAAGAGCACCGCACGGTCGACGCTCTCGTGCTGCCTGACCTGAAGGCCACAGACCCGGCCAGCGTGGAGTTTTCCGGTCGCGCGAAGGTGGTCAAGGAGTTGCTTGAGCATCACATCGAAGAGGAAGAAACCGAGATGTTTCCCCAGGCCAGAAAGCTGCTGGGCAAAGAACAGCTGGATGAGCTGGGGGCACAGATGCAGATGATGAAAGCCTCTTACAAGAAGGAACTCGGCGGCGGCAACATGGCGGCCTGATGCACTTGCCAGCAGTACATCGAAGCCTGACGCGGGATGTCTCGACTCCGCGCTCAGGCTTCGCCGCGTAAGGTCGCCGCCAGCTTCAAGGCATGAGGGGCGATAAAACGAACTGCTGATTTCCACGCCGCCCAGTTGAACGGCATACCGTTGCAAATGAGTGCCCTCCATACAATAGCGACCGCTGATCAATGGCCGGGGCGTTTTCAGCACCGTCCGAGCAGAAACTCCATTCAGGGTCTTGCGCTAACGGTATTATGGTATACCATCAGACGCACAGACACTTTTTCACTCTGAAATGGAGCCGCTCATGAGTTTTGAAATCCGCAAGATCGTCAGCTACGTCGAAGAAACCTTTATCGAAGGCGGCAAGGCCAGCGATACGCCTGTGACCATGGTCGGGCTGGCCGTGGTGATGAAAAACCCTTGGCTGGGCAACGGCTTTGTCGAAGACCTGAAACCGCAGATCCGCGCCAACTGCTCCGACCTCGGCGCAATGATGGTTGAACGCCTGGTGGGCATCATCGGCGGTGCCGAGAAGATCGAAGCCTACGGCAAGGCTGCCGTGGTCGGCGCCGATGGCGAAATCGAACACGCCTCGGCCGTGATCCACACCCTGCGCTTCGGCAACCATTACCGCGAAGCGGTGAAAGCCAAGAGCTACCTGAGCTTCACCAACAAGCGCGGCGGCCCGGGCACCTCGATCCAGATCCCGATGATGCACAAGGACGATGAAGGCCTGCGTTCGCACTACATCACCCTGGAAATGCAGATCGAAGACGCACCGCGTGCCGACGAAATAGTCGTGGTCCTGGGTTGCGCCGATGGCGGCCGCCTGCACCCACGCATTGGCAACCGCTATATCGATCTGGAAGAGCTGGCAGCCGAGAAAGCCCAGTAAGA
>Ga0302172_10000304_pt1 | contig 14468 bp, 10 predicted proteins | sample I_Fen_N2_3_FD_198777 | JGI IMG/M metagenome (GOLD analysis project Ga0302172, IMG submission 198777) | Peat permafrost microbial communities from Stordalen Mire near Abisko, Sweden - I_Fen_N2_3 | ecosystem: Environmental > Terrestrial > Soil > Wetlands > Permafrost | place: Sweden: Abisko... | reverse complement strand
ACGCAGCCATTTGACCGCCTCCACTCGGGCGGAAGCCTCCTCGGTTCGCTGTCGTCGCGTCTGGAGTACGGCATCGAGCGGGTTCTGGTGCAGCTGGCGGTGCATCCCGACCAGGACATTCTCGGTCGCGGTCATATTGGCGAACAGGCGGATGTTCTGGAAGGTCCGGCCGATTCCGGCGGCCACCATGTCGTTGGGTCGCGCGCTCTTGAACACGCCGAGCAGGGCCAGGCGCCGGCTGTACCAGTCCGGCCTGACGCTCGCGAGCACGAGGGTCGCGATCAGAGCTGCGAAAGCGGCCAGCATGAGCAACTCCGTCACCAGTTCGGGCAGACCGGCCATGGCGGTCAGACTGGCGCCGAGGCCCAGCACGCCGGACGGAACGACCCACAGGACGGGCTCCAGCCAACTGCGTTGCGGCCTGGCCACGACGCGCCGGCCGAGGAAGTCGATGTGGCCCGAGGTGGGATCCGACAGGCCGGCGATCACGTTGAAGAGAGTGGTCTTGCCGGCTCCGTTTGGGCCTATGAGACTCGAGATCGAGCCGGCTGGCACGTCGAAATCGACGGTCCGGACGGCCACCAGGCCGCCGAACTGCTTCGTCAGCTGGACCGTTCTAAGAACGGGCTGGACCGCGGCCTGGCTCATGCTTGCGCCAGCTCTTCATTCGCTGCCGCCGAATCATCGGTGTCGCGCAACTCCTGCTGGCGGCGCCTGTTGGGGAACAAGCCTTCCGGTCTCAGCAGCATCATCCCAACCAGCGCGAGGCCGTAGAGCAAGAACTGGTATTGAAGAAAGTCGACCTTCGAGATGTCGATCGTGATGACGCCCAGGTTCACCGCCGGCAAGTTGAGGGTCTGAACAAAGCCGTTGAGCTGCTTGAGCAATTCGCTCTGGATCTCGTAGACGACGAACGCTCCGGCGGCCACGCCCCACACATTGCCCATGCCGCCCAGCACGACCATTGCGAGGATCGTGAAGCTGACCGTGAACCCGAAGCTGTCCGGGCTGATGATCGTCACCTTGGAGGCGTACAACACGCCGCCCATGCCGGCCGTCGAAGCGCCGATGGCGAAGGCGAGCAGCTTGCTCGTGACCGTGTTGATACCCATGCTCGCGGCCGCGAGCTCATCTTCGCGGATAGCCATCCAGGCGCGACCCAGTCTGGACTCCTGGATCCGGTACAGCAGGATCATGGCCACGGTCACGAGGACCGCTACCGTGATGTAGTAGGGCACCGGGTCCAAGCCGAGGAACGTACCGAAGACGGGAAGGGCCGGCCGGTACATGCCGCCGATTCCGTTGGTGCCGTTGGTGAACGTGTCGGCGTTTCGGAAGACCACCGGCACGATCTCGCCGAATCCAAGGGTCACGATCGCCAGGTAGTCGCCGCGCAGACGCAGCGTCGGCGCTCCGAGGAGAATGCCGAACACGGCCGCGACCAGGGCGCCCACCAACAGGATCGGCCAGAAGGGAAAGTGGGTCCCGGCGAACGGCGAGGCCCCGTACGCATACGTGTAGGCGCCGATCGCAAAGAATGCCGCGTAGCCGAGGTCGAGCAGGCCGGCGAGGCCCACCACCACGTTGAGGCCGAGGGCCAGCAGCACATAGATGCCCGCGCTCGCGAACCCTTGCACCCAGCTGCTCTGGGTCGAGAACCCGGAGAAGGGCGGCAGCAGGATCAGGAATGGCAGCAGCGTCGTCACCGCAGCCATCCCGAACACGACGGTGAGCGACTGATGCTTGCGCAGGTATTTGCCGGTCGGAGCGGTGACGGGCTTGGCTCGCGATGTGATCGAGTTGCGTCCGACGGATCCGAAGGAGAGCAGGAGGCGTCGCACAGGATTCATGCCCGCTCCGTCTGCCTCTGGCCGAGGAGGCCTGTCGGTCGGAACACGAGGACCAGGATGAGGATCGAGAAGACGATCGCCTCGCTCCAGTTCGCGTAGCCGGCCTGCGACGAGAAGACCTCGATGAAGCCGATGGCGAAGCCGCCGAGCGCCGCGCCCGACGTGTTCCCGATTCCGCCTAGGACGGCGGCCGTGAACGCTTTCAGACCGGCCTGGAACCCGATCGTGAAGAACGTGTATCCGTAGTAGAGCCCCTGGACCACGCCCGCGGCGCCGGCCAGAGCCGACCCGATGAAGAAGGTCACGGCGATCGTGGTGTTGATGTCGACGCCCATCAGCTGGGCGGCTTCGCGGTCGAGCGCGGTGGACCTCATTGCCCGGCCCATCCGCGTCTTCGATACGAAGATCTTCAGGGCGATCATCAGACTGACTGCCAGCGAGATCACGAATACGCTGATCCAGCGGACGAAGGCAGTACCGACATAGAAGCCGGCCTGGACATCAATCAGCTGAGGAGAGTTCAGCTGCGCGGGTCCGCGCCAGATCTGGATGACGTTCTGCAAGATGAAGCTGACCCCGATGGCCGTGATCAGCGGCGCCAGGCGCGGCGCATTGCGCAGCCGCCGGTAGGCGAACCGTTCGATCAAGACGCCGACCGTCCCCATCACGATCATCGAGAAGAGGAACGCGAGCAGAAGCACGACGGCCAGTTCGGGCAGGTTGTGGATAGGCCCCCGGAAGTTGAAGAAATCGGCGAGCAGCCAGAGGCTCACGAACGAGCCCACCATGAAGACATCGCCGTGGGCGAAGTTGATGAGCTCGATGATCCCGTAGACCATCGTGTAGCCGAGCGCGATCAAGGCATAGATCGCGCCCAGGGTCAGGGCATTGACCAGCTGCTGAGTGAGGGTCCCGACGTCCACAAAGATTCTCTAGCTGAGTCGCGGTGGGCAGAGTGTTCGGCAGCCGAGAGCGCCACGCTCTCGGCTGCCGATTTCGAGTTCTCTCAGGCCTTCGTCGGGTCGTTCTGCCGGACGAACTTCCAATCCTTGGTGGTCGGGTCGAATTGGTAGTAACTGATGATGTGCTGGTTGATGTCGCCGTTCGCATCGAAGCCGATGCTCCCGAGGACGGTGTCGAACGCATGGCTGGGATCGGTCACGTATGCGCGAATCTTCTCGCGATCCGGACCGACGGCCTTGAGGGCCTCGAGGTAGACCTGTGTGCATGCGTACGCGGCGGCACTGTAGGCGCCGAGCTCCGCATTGAACGCGGTCTTGTAAGCAGTCGACAGGGTGGCGCGGTCGGGGATGTCGTGGGCGCCGGCCGTGGTCATCCACGTGCCGACGTCGCCCTGATCGCCCGCGATGTTGAGGAACGAGCTGGCGACCGACGCGGCACCGTCGCTGATGCCATCGCCGCCGATGAACGGCAGGGCGCCCATGCCGTTGGCGACCATCTGCTTGCGCAGGACGCCGCCGCCGGTCGAGGTCACGCCGCCGTAGAAGACGACGTCGGGATTGAGGGCCTTTGCGGCCGTCAGCAGGCTGGTGTAGTCGCTGACGTTGGTGCCTGCGCCGTCACGCTTGACGACCTGGCCGCCCATCTTGGTGAACTGAGCCTGCACGACGTCGGCCAGATACTTCCCGTAGGTCGTCTGGTCGTCGACGATGTACATGGCCTTCTTGCTCAGATCCTTGAACGCGATCGTGGCGTCGGCGAGACCCTGATAGTCGTCGTTCGCGACCACGCGGACGTAGGCGATCTTGTCGGGGTGAGCCTGGCGGAGGGCAACCGCGGTAGCCCCGATGGTCAGAGTCGAGTTGGTGTTGGCCGGGCTGCACTGGATGAGGCCGGCTTCGTTACTCACCGGGATCTCGGCCTTGGCGACGGCCGAGTTGAACGGTCCAACAACGGCGAAGACGGATGTATCGCTGACGAGCGTCGCAATGTTCTTGGCGCCCTGGTCTGGGTTGTTGACGCCGTTCACGGCGTCGTCCTGAGTGTTGAGCTGAACCGTGTAGCCGGGGACGGCGATCTGCTGGATCGCCAGCTTGATGCCGTTGAGGGTCGGCCCTCCGTTCGGCGCTTCGCCGCCTGAAAGCGGAAGCTCGACGCCGATCTTTACGACAGTCGGTCCCGTGGTGCTCGTAGACGAGCCACAGGCGGTCGCCACCAGCGCAAACACCGCAACTAAAGCTAGCGGCTTGGGCTTCATATGCCGCATCCTCCACTCATGTTCTACTCCATGGCCAGGGACCGAACCCCCCGGTCCGAAAGACCCTCCGCTGGCACCTGGATCGCCAGCAGTCGGCAGGCTCTTTGGGCGCCCCGCGCAAGCCTTGTGCGGTAGCCTACTCAGACAGCGCACCGACGCAACTAATCCGGACGGTCAGCTGAGTTCGGAACGGTTGCAGTTTGGTAACTGTTGCAAGTTTCTGCTGCCAGGCGCGCCTGGCGAGACATTGCCGGGGCATTTCGCGGTCGATCGATCATTTCATGCAAGGGCCTGCCGGACATCGTCGAGGCGGTCAGAAGACCTCGGCGCCGACCGCAACATCCGCTTCTGGCGTCAGATAGATCGTTCCACCGAGCGGGTTCGTGACCCCCAGAACCAGGACTTCAGAGATCTCGGGTCCCATATTCTTCGGGCCGAGGTTCACGATCGCGACCACGAGCCGCCCGACCAATTCGTCGGCCGAGTAGTTGCGATAGGCCCCGCAGGACACCTTGGTGCCGATTTCAGGTCCGAAATCGACGGTAAGCCGGTACGTCGGCTTGCGGGTCATGGCTTCCTGAACGGCCGTCACACGGCCCACTCTGATGTCGAGTTCGCCAAACGAGCCGGAGAGCGCAGTGGGCTTCAACGTGTGACCTCCGCTTCAGGGTTCGGACGCGTCCTCGTAACGTGATCTCGCGGCCGCACGTCTACCGCGCGGAGCGAGCGAGGAATCGGGTCTACATCCTCACGCCGCCCGTTACTCTATTGAATATGTTGGATCGACGACGTTGGGGGGATCGATGACAGCGGACGAGCTGGACCTGGTCGATGAGATCTTCGGTCCGGCGCGGGATGAGTCGGCCGTCCAGCCGGCCTCTCCCGAGTCGATAAGGTGGGAGTCGACCCCGACCGCCGGGTCCTCCGTCACAGTCTCGCCCCGTCGCCGATTCCCACTTGACGGATTCCGCAGATCCCGCGTTTGGCGTGCGGCCAGGATTGCCCTCGTCTTCGCAGTGGGCGCCCTTGCATCCCTGCTCGTTGTCGCGGCAGTGGCCCTGGTCGCCCTCAACTCCTTCTCGAACCGCGTCGTCCCCGGTGTCCGAGTCGGCTCGGTCGACGTGTCCGGGCTGACCCGCGACCAGCTCGTGGCCAAACTGGAGTCTGCCTACGCCTACCTCGGCGAGGGCGACGTGTCGATTGAGACACCGATGGGGGCGGTCATGATCACCTACGGGCAAGCCGGCCGCGAACCCGACGTCGAGTTCATGGCCGACGCCGCAATGCGAATCGGCCATTCCGGCAATCCGATCGACGACGCCGTCTTCATGCTCAGATCGGCCGTCAACGGCCAGTCCGTCCCAATCGTCGTCCGCGTCGACCCAACCGCAGTGGCCACCCGTGTCCGCGAATTGAGCAACAAGAGCGAGATCATTCCTTTGGACGCATGGGTTACCGCTAAGGACGGCGCCTTCGGCTATTGGCCGGCGAAGAACGGTCGCCGCGTCGACGAGACGACCATTTCCGGCGCGATCATAGACAGCCTGATGCAGCCCGATGCCGCTTCCCATGTCAAGTTGAGCAGCGACTTCGTCCCGCTGAACCCCAAGATCAGCGACAAGGACGCCCAGGCCGCGGCCTCGGCGGCGGCGCGGATGGTCGCGGACGTCGCGCTGACGTGGGGCGGGGCCAACCAAAGCGCAAGCCCAACTCCAAAGCCGATCCCAGCCAAGACCTACACCATCGACTCGGGAACGATATGGAGCTGGATCGTCTTCGGCACTAGAGCCGACGGCAGCTACGGTCCGTACCTCGACTCAGCCCAGGTGCAAACGTACATTTCCCGGCTCGCCCCTAAGGTTGCCGTTGCTGCAGTCGAGCCATCGGTCGTCTACGACGCGGCGGGCAAGCCCGCCAAACTGGCCGGCGGCCGGGACGGCCTTGGGATCGACGTGCCCGCGACTTCGATCGCCCTTCAGGCTCACCTCGACAGCCTGGCCGGCGGAGGGAACCCCGGCTCGACTCTGGCGATGGTCACCACGCCGGTTTCGCCCAAGATCACCCTGACCAGCCTTAGCGGCATGGTCCTGATCGGCCAGGGCTCATGGACGACCGTCTTCTACCCCGACGTGAGCAACGGTTTCGGCGCAAATATCCGCACCCCGGCCAAGCTCCTCAACGGCCAGGTTGTGGCGGCCGGACAGCAATTCAGCTTCCTGAGGGCAGTGGGGCCAATCAACCCGGCTCACGGGTACACGTTGGGCGGCGTCATCGAGCGGGGCAAGAGCAACCACACGGGGGCCATGGGAGGCGGGATCTGTTCGGCGTCCACGACCATGTTCAACGCGGCCGCGCGGGCCGGGCTCCAGATCGATGAGCGGCATGCGCACTTCTATTACATCAGCCGCTACCCGGTCGGCCTCGACGCCACCGTGTTCTCCAACGGGTCCCAGGTCTGGGATCTGAAATGGACCAACGACACACCGAACCCGATCATCATCCGTGCCTCCTCCACCAAGGGCTCGAGGAGCACGATCACCATCCAGCTCTGGAGCTTCCCGCTCGATCGGAAGGTCACGTTCAGTTCCGAGTTCAAGGCGAACGTCGTCAAACCCGTCGATCGCCGGCAGTATGTCAGCTCGCTGAAGCCGGGCCAGCAGGTCCGCAAGGAATACCCCACGATCGGCTTCGACACGTCGAGGACGCGAACGGTCACCGACTCGACTGGCAAGGTGATCCACCGCGACACCTGGAACTCCCATTACACCAGGGTCAACGGGCTCCTGCAGGTCGGCGTGGCGGCTGCGGCGTCGATCCCTCAGCCCGAATCGCCCGCTCCGGCCCCGGCAAGTTCGTCCACCACACCGACCCCGGCCATCCTGACTCCGGCTCCGAGCCCGGCATCAGTCCTGCGGCGTCGCCAGGTCCAGTAGCTTCGGCAAGACAAAGAAGTGGCGCCGCCCTGAAGTAGGACGGCGCCACGAGTTACCTCGCGATCGATAGACCGATCAGTCGTCGAGATCCGGCGCGAGGGTGAGAGAGCCGAGCAGGCCGTGCTGCTCGCCGTCGGGCCCGGCGGTGAAGAGCAGCGTCATCGGAGTGCCTGCGACGCCGTTCCCGAACTGCAGGCCCCACAGGCCGTCGATCCAGACCGGCTTGCCGTTGGTCCCGATCAGGGTGCCTTCGAACCTGCCGCTCTTGGTGCTATAAGCGTTGATCCGGCCGTTGCCGAAGTTGCCGACGAGCAGGTCGCCACCGAAGCGGCCGAACCCGGCAGGCGCGATCTGAAGACCCCACGGGGAATCCAGCTGGCGGTGGCGGACGAGCCGCTTGAGCAGGTGGCCGGTCGTGCTGTAGACGTCGACGAAGCCGTGGCCGAGTCCTGCGACGTCATCGCCGGTAGGGCCTCGCTTGGCGTAGGTGACGTAGAGCTTGCCACCCAGATTCTGGATGTTGAAGGGGCCGTAGCTCGACGGGATCAGCCGATCCTTGAAAGCGCCGGGCCAACTCTGAAGCGCGAACATACCGTTGAAGACGTCGATGCGCCCGGCGGCGAAGTTGGCTGCGTACAACCAGCTGCCACCCGTCCCGGTCGAGATTGCCAGGCCCTTGTACTCGGCGCCCGGGACCGTCGCGACGTTCATGGCCATCGTGATTGGCAAGAGGCCGCCCTGCCACGCGTCGATGAAACCGTGCTCCGAGGCGAAGATGAATTTCGCCGGAGCTCCGCCGACCATGAAATCGGGCCCGGCGTTGAAGACCTGACCGGTGGGGGCGCCGTCAGGAATCGCGACCGTGAGCGCCACTTTGGCGAAGGGCACGCCCATGGTGGCGCCGTGGTAAAGCGTCGTGGAATCCGATCCGTTGTTCGAAACCCACAGCGGCGTCGTGGGCCCGAAGCTCATGCCCCATGCGTTGACGAGACCGGCGTCTACGATCGGCGCCCATCCGGGTACGTCCGAGACGAGGTTCGTCTGCATGAATTGCGAGTCGGCGTCGTCGTGCGCCGCGGCTGTGAGGGGTACGGCCGCCATCGCCAGCGACCCGGCGGTGATCAGCATCAGCAGTAGCCCGGCGCGGCGCCTGAGCGAGGTTGGGGCGAACAGCCACCCCGGCGGCGGGAGCAGATGGGGACGCGAGGCCACGATAGACCTCCTCCTTTGCCCGGCAATGACGAGCCGCTTGGGCGCGGAACGAGTGCCGGAGGATTCGACCGTACACCTGAGTTCAGCCCCTCCGGCAAGCGGCGGAGGGTGGACCGGTCGGCGCGACTGCATCCCCCCATCGCGTAGGGTCGGGCCTGCCCATCCAGGACCGCCGTTCCGGTCGCCGGGACGGCGCGGGAGACACCCAGCGGCCCGGGTTTGCCTCCGAGGCGACCGCGGCCGGCTAGTCGGCTCCCGACCTGCCGATCAGGCCGGCGACACCGGGCGGGCGCGGGCCCGGCGGCTTGCGCCAAACAGGCGCCTGATGACCGGGACGAAGGCGGTGGCGAAGCCGGCTTGGGCCGCGACGATAAGAACAAGGAGCAGGCCGGGCAGGCTCAGGAAGAGACCCGGCACCAGCCACACGAACATACCGAGTCCGCCAACGGCCGAGATGTCGACCTGCACGGTGCCCCCCGCCGGCAGCGACTGGACGTCGAGCGGTATGCCGTCCCAGCCGCCGGCCGACGCACCGCCGGACCCACCGGAGACACCGCCAATCGTCGAGCCCGCTGGAGAGGACCGCGGTGCGGCGCTCGGAGAGGCAAGGTCCGTAGGAGTTGCGCTGGGCGTCGGCGGCACGATCGTCGGGCGGGACACCGGCGGGGCGGGAGCCGACGGGCGTGCGGGCGAAATGCCGAAGGCATGGAGTAGCCGCTTGGGAGGGCCCACCGAATGAGAGCAAGGGCTGTAGTCGTGGTAGGCGGCGGCGGTCCACGCCGGCAGCGGACTTCTCGTGGCAATCACGCGAATGACAAACCTGGCATTCCCCTTGTCGAGCCGGTCGCCATTGACCTTCGTTGCGAACGTTGCCAGCGTCGGCCCGTTGCCGGCCTTTGAGGCGGCCCAGCTCCGGCCCGGTGCGCTGACCACCGAAACGCTGAGCACGGTGAAGCCGCTCGGCACCGAGACCGTTACGCACTCTATGCCGCTTCCGGACGTGACCGTCAGCGAGACATTCGAGGCGACGCCGACCGGGAGGGTTGGCGGTGCCGCCGTGATCGACCAGTTCCTTGCCGCACTCACCGGGGACGCTAATCCGGCGGCGACGGCAAAGCCGAACGCGAGAGTCAGCGCGATGGCGGCGAGGCCTCGATAGCGCATCAGGCGACCTGGCGCCCGGGGACCTGGAGCGCCGGAAGGGCCGCGACGGACGTCGGCTCGGCGGGAAGCGGGGCGTCCGCCTCGCTGCGGATGCCTTTCACGAAGATCTCCACCAGTCGGGGGTCGAGCTGGCTGCCCCCGGCGTCTCCGAGCCGTGTTAGCGCCTCCTCCACAGGCAAGCCCTTCCGGTAGGGGCGCGTCGTGGTCATCGCCGAGAAAGCGTCCGAGACGGCGAGGATCCGGGCCACGAGGGGGATCTCCTCACCAGCGAGCCCGTCGAGGTAGCCCTGGCCGTCCCATCGCTCATGATGGTGGCGGATGCCGGCCCGGATCAGATCGAGGTCGGGCAGGTCGCGCACGATCGCATCACCGAGGGCGACGTGCTGCTTGAAGACCGCGAACTCGTCGTCGGTCAGGCGACCCGGCTTGTGGAGGATCGCATCGGGGATTCCAATCTTGCCGATATCGTGGAGCAGACCGGCGTTGTGGATGGCGCGCCGAGTGCTCGCGTCGAGGTCGAGCCGGCGGGCCAGGAAGTCGGCATAGCGAGCCACATCCTCGGAGTGGCGGCCGGTGTAGCGGTCCTTCGTGTCGACAGCGATTACGAGGCCCTCGAGGATGTTGAACGTCTTCAAATACCCCGGCGCCGGTGGCTGCGCCTCGGCCACGCGGATCGCATCTCCGCCGCTTGCCTTTGCCTCGAGGAGCGTCATCGCCGTCATCGACAAGAGTGTGGTGACGGACTCGCCGTTCGTCGGGTAGACGCAGAGGCCCGCACTGAAGGTCACGGGGAGCCGCTCCGAGCCCTCGAATTGGAGAGTTGCGTCTGCCAGCGTGGCCCGCAACCGCTCCACGGCAGGCTCGAGCGCCTCGGCGTCTCCGGTCGCCGTGACGACCAGGAACTCGTCGGGCCCGTAGCGGCCCCAGGTCGCCCCGGGCGGCACCCATGCCGATATCAACCGGACGAACTCCATGAGCACGTGGTCACCGGCGGGATGCCCATATGTGTCGTCGAGCAAGCCGAAGTTGTCGAGATCGAGGAGGGCTACGCCGATGGATCCCCCTCTCTCTCGCGCTGCGGTTACTTGCGCAGCGAGAGTCTCAACGATCGTGCCGTGATTGAGGGCGCCCGTCAGCGGATCGAGGCGCGCGGCCTCGAGCAGCTGGAGCGTCTGGCGAGTGAGGCGTTGCTGGGCCGTGCGGAAGATGAAGAAGAGCAACAGAGCGCTCACCAATGCCGCCATCAACGTGATCACGACCACACGGTTGCGACCCTCGTCGAGCTGCCCGAGGATCGGCGCGGCATCGCGCCACAAAGCCACGGTGGCATAAACCCGTCCGGCGTCGATGATCGGAAGGTATTCGCGCAGCACCGAATCGGTCGCCAGCGGGGCGACGGCGCCCGCGGCGGCGCTCGGCAGGATGGCCGCGTCCGCTTGTGAGTTCTGGATCGCCCGCACGAGGCCCGGCGTGACAGGGGCAACCTTGCCGACGCTCGCACCGTCATCGCTCGCCAGAACCGTGCCGTCGGGTGCCAGCAAAGCCGCGTGCAGGATGCCGCCACGGTCCGTCAACAGGCGCAAGCCCTGCTGGAGCGCGGCCAATCGGTCGGCACTCAGACCCCCCGGCTGGAGATCCGACTTGCGCAGGTTGAGGCCCACGAAGCTGCGCACCGCAGCCGCGTCGGCGCTGACCGTGGCGTTCAGGATGGTGGTCGAGGTATCGGCCGTCACGAGCGCAGCCTGACCAGTCGCGGTCACACCGACGATGACGAGAAAGGCCGCGAGGACGAGGAGGATCAGAACGGGCCGGGCAGTGCGGCGGCCATCGCGTGGGCTTTCGATCGGCGACCCCTTTGGTGTTTGGGTGGCAGAACCGGTCCAGTGTATGAGCCAATCTGGATTCCTGGTATCAGCCTTTGGTCCCGGTCGTCGGGACTTTGCCCCGGGCGTCTCAACGGCGGTATGAGCTTGGGGAGCAGGGGGGCCGCACCGCAACTCGTCGAGGCGCCTGCGGCATCGATACACTGGCTTGCGTGGCCACTCACGCTCAGCCCTCGAAGCTTTGCCCTGTGCCGAAGCCTCGCCCGGGGTCGCATCGGTCCGAGATCGGACGGGCGCGATGACGACCGGGGCCGCGAGGAGCAAGGCCGCCGGCCGCGAAGCGGGGGTCTGGCTGGGCCTCGATGTCGGCACGCAAAGCGCGCGGGCGCTCGCCGTCACCGCCGACGGCGAAGTGGTCGGGGCCGGCATGCGGCCGTTGACCAGCCGGAGATCCGGGCCCAGGCACGAGCAGGACCCGGAGGAGTGGTGGCAGGCAATCGCCGCGGCGTCGTCCGAAGCGATGCAGACGGTGCCCGCCGGCGCACTTCGGGGCGTGGCGGTCGACGCCACGTCCGGGACGATCGTGCTGGTCGACCGGAAAGGATCGCCCATCACGCCCGCGCTCATGTACGACGACACCCGTGCCGCCGCGCAAGTCGACCGAGTCAACGCCGCGGGCGGGCAGGTCTGGGCAGAACTGGGCTACTCCCGGATGCAGCCGTCCTGGGCGCTGCCGAAACTGCTCTGGCTGCTGGAGGAGAGTCCGCCCCTTCCCAGAGGAGCCCGGCTGGCCCACCAGTCCGATTTCATCAACCGCCGCCTCGTCGGAGGCGAGGTTCCCGCCGACCTGAGCAACGCTCTCAAGAGCGGAGCGCACCTGGTGGAGGGGACATGGCCCGACGCCGTAATGGCGGGGCTGGGCGTGCCGGCTGATCTGCTTCCGGAACTCGTCCATTCGGGGACGGTCATCGGCGCGGTGAGCCGTGCCGCGGCGGCCGTAACGGCAATCCCTGTCGGTACACCGGTGATCGCCGGCATGACCGACGGCTGCGCGTCGCAGCTCGGTGCCGGCGCCCTGCGCCCCGGGTGCTGGAACTCAGTTCTGGGCACGACGCTAGTCCTCAAGGGAGTCACACGCGAGCTCATCCACGACCCGCTCGGCGCGCTCTACTCGCACCGGGCGCCGAACGGGGATTGGCTTCCCGGCGGCGCTTCGAGCACCGGCGCTGGCCTGATTTCGCGCGACTTTGCCGGCCGCGACCTGGAACAGCTCGGTCGGGCGGCGTCCACGCACGAGCCGTCTGCGGGGCTGACTTACCCGCTCGTCTCGGACGGTGAGCGTTTCCCGTTCGTTGCTCCCCAGGCGCGGGGATTCGCGCTCGGCGGGGACGGCTCCGAGGCCGACCGGTTCGCGGCCATTCTCCAGGGCGTCGGCTATATCGAGCGGCTGTGCTTCGATTACCTCGACCTCCTGGGCGCCCCGACATCCGGTGACCTTGTCTTCACCGGCGGGGCCGCCAGAAGCGAGTACTGGTGCCAGCTTCGCGCCGACATCCTGGGCCGTGCCGTCTCCCTCCCGGACAACTCGGAGCCGGCGCTCGGGATGGCGATCCTGGCAGCGAGCTCCGGTAGGGATACCGCCGTGGTGGCCGCGGAGATGGTCCATATTCGAATGACGATCGATCCGCGCCCGGGCTCTGCCGGACGCTTCGACGATGCTTATCGCCGCTTCGTCGACGAGCTCGAGAAACGCGGCTGGCTCGGAGCCGGCCTCGCGGCGCACGCGCGGGCACGGGCGCAGCGATGACCGACCTGGTCCTGGTCCGGCACGGCGAGACGGTCTGGCACGCCGAAAACAGGTACGCCGGCGTGTCGGAGGTCGAGCTTTCTACGCGCGGGTTGGCGCAGGCGGAGCAACTCGCGAGATGGGCCGCTTCGGCCGAGCTTGCCGCGGTGTGGTCCTCCCAATCGGGTCGGGCAACCGGCACGGCGACGCCGTGCGCCCAATCGGCAAGGCTGAAATTGCAGATCGATGCCAGGCTGCGGGAGCTGGACTTCGGAAACGGCGAGGGGCTCACCGCCGAGGAAATGCGAGTGCGGTTTCCGGCGGCATACGCCGCCTTCGAAATCGACCCTGTCGCCGATCATCTGCCGGGCGGTGAGGATCCGGCCGAAGCCGCGGGACGCTTCGTCGCATGCGTCCACGAGATCGCCGACGCCTACCCCGATCGCCGCGTCCTCGTCGTGGCGCACAGCACCGTGATCCGGCTGGCCCTGTGCCGTCTGCTCGGGGCACCACTGAGCGATTACCGGCGCCTCTTTCCCACGATCGGGAACTGCGCCTTGACCGAAGTCCGGATAACCGGGCCGCAAGCCGTTCTTCTGCAGCTCAACGCGCCCCTCGAGCGGAACTGAGAGCCGCCGGGGCGCCGATTCGCAATCGCGGTCTGCAGCGCCCGAGACGCTATGCGGCCGCTACGCCCGGACCGTGGCCGTGACGGCAACAAGGCATCGCCGGGCCGCGTCTAGCCCGTTTGCGGCATGACTCTTGCGCCCTCGGGGCAGGACCGACCGATACCTACGCAAACGGGCCCGTAGCGGCTATCGTCAATGCGAACCGCCAGGCGCCACCGAGGCACCCGCACCGTCGTTCCAGCGCGAGATGGTCAGGATGCGAGTTGGAGACGGCGACATGAGCGACCGATACGCCGGGCTGGCACGGCCGTTGGGGCGCCGCGACGCGGCCGCCTCGTCGGCCGGCGCTGCCGGCGAACCCCGCTCCCGGATATGGGCCGCGCTCGTCGTCTTCGGCGCCGTGGCCGTGGGCCTTTACTACGCCCCGTTCCTGGACGCGTATGGACGGGCGATCGACTACATCGCGACCGAGGCCGTGGCCGTCGCCGCGGTGTTTGCGAGCTTTCGCCTCAATCGACCGGCGCGACCGCTCGCATGGGCCCTCATCGGCGCCGGCATGCTGTCTCTCGCGCTCGGCGATTTCGTCTGGTACTGGCTCAGCCTTGTCGCGGGCACTTCGCCGACGACCTCGCTCGCCGATGTCTTCTACCTCGCGGAGTACCCGCTGCTCATCGCCGGCGTGACCCTCCTGGTTCGCAACCGCCCGGATCGGGAAGCCCTCCTGGACACGCTCATGATCACGACCGGCGTGGCGGTGGCGGTCTTCGAGTTCGTGGTCCGGCCCTCTGTGGAGGGCTACACCGGATCCGCGCTAGACGTCGCCGTGATGGTCGCCTATCCGATTGCGGATATC
>Ga0302172_10000289_pt1 | contig 14765 bp, 15 predicted proteins | sample I_Fen_N2_3_FD_198777 | JGI IMG/M metagenome (GOLD analysis project Ga0302172, IMG submission 198777) | Peat permafrost microbial communities from Stordalen Mire near Abisko, Sweden - I_Fen_N2_3 | ecosystem: Environmental > Terrestrial > Soil > Wetlands > Permafrost | place: Sweden: Abisko... | reverse complement strand
GATGATCGGGCGCTTCTTGGCCTTGATGGTCTCGTCGATCTCGTAAACGTAGAACTCCATCTTGTCGAGTTCTTGCAGCAAGTCGTTCGGGAACTCGATGTCGGCCTTGTCGATTTCGTCGATCAGCAGAATCACCCGTTCTTCGGATTCGAACGCTTCCCAGAGCTTGCCCTTTTTCAGGTAGTTGCGAACGTCGTGGACCTTTTCCGTGCCCAGTTGCGAGTCACGCAGGCGGCTGACCGCGTCGTACTCGTACAGGCCCTGATGCGCCTTGGTGGTGGACTTGATGTGCCAGGTGATCAGCTTGGCGCCGAAGGACTCTGCCAGTTGCTCGGCCAGCATGGTTTTACCCGTGCCCGGCTCGCCCTTGACCAGCAGCGGACGCTCCAGGGTAATGGCGGCGTTGACCGCCAGCTTCAGGTCATCGGTGGCGACGTAGGCCTGGGTGCCTTCGAACTTCATCTGCTAATCCTCGAACGGTAACGCCGACCTGAACGGGGCAGGGCGGGACGCAATAATGGTGATGCCCGACTATACCGCGCTGCCCGGTCGACTGTGAACGCAGACGACTTATTCAGTCTCTGAATGGAGCGTCACATCTTGACTCAGTCTCGGCGGCTGGCCAGTATTGAGCTATCGCCATATTGGCGATAGCTTGCGGGGCATGTCTACTAAATATCGGTTTCGCGATACGTACCGCATTCAGTTGCGCGAGAAGGATCATCCTCCGCCCCATGTCCACCTGACCGGTGGCGGGCTCGACGTGATGTTCAGCCTGGAAACCGTCGAAGTGATGGTCGGTAAGGCCCCGCCGCTGATAATCAAGGACGCGCTGGAATGGGTCAGGGCCCATCGAGTGCAATTGCTGGAGGATTGGAAACGATGTTACCCATGAAACGACCACGGCTCGCGGCCGTACAGGCGTTGCCGGATAACCGCCTGGCGCTGACCTTTATCGATGGTCAGCGATTGACCCTGGATTTGAGTCGGGACTTGCGCACCTATCCCGGATTGCAGCCATTGCTGGAGGTGGGTGCATTCGATGGTGCAGCGTTGGGCGACGATGGCTGGACTGTCGAGTGGCCTGAGCAGGATATTCAGATCGGTGCCGACACGTTGTATCTGGATGCTCTCGCGCAAAATGCATCCGACGAAAATACCCGGATGTTCATTGAGTGGCGCGCTCGCACCGGCTTCTCGCTCAATCAAGCAGCAGAGGCGCTTGGTGTCAGCGCCCGCAGCATCACCCGCTACAGCAGTGGCCGGGAAGCGGTGCCGCGATCATTGGCATTGGCCTGCCTGGGATGGGATTTCTTGCAGCAGCAATCGACGTCTACACGGGCAGCAGAAGAAACCGGTCGCTATACCGTCACACGCAAACCCTAACCCGCCTCAGGCTTCGGCCGCTCATACCGGGCGTTGAACGCCTGGATGAAACCATTGCGCAAAATCTGCAAAAACGCCTGGAATGCGCTGATGTCCTGGCGATGCACGTTGCCGCTCAGTTCCACTCGGGTTGCGAACTGGTTTTTGCCCTGGTTTTTCAGCACGGTTTCGGAGCCGCCGACGATGGCCTCCCAGATGGAGCGGAATATCCCTTTGTCCTTGTTTTCCACGTCTTGCTGCCAGTTGAACACGTCGACGTCCTTCAGCAGCGGTTTGATGTAGCCCGTCAATCGGGCTTTTTTCGCTTGCGCTTCGATGACTACGTCGCCGTGGCCGGCGTTGAAGTCGAACTTGCCGTAGGCCGAGGCGAAGTCGTTCATGCGTTTGAGTTCGATGTCCTTGGCACGCAAGCGGAACTCAAAGTCTTCGAAGTTGCTTAAAGGGTCGAATGTTGCGGTGGTTTCCAGTGGCGCATGCCCAAGTAACAGGGCCTTGCCTTCGAATCGCGCGTCACGCTTGCCTTCTTTGTCGACCACGTTGGTCAGGTTATAAATGCTGGCATTGACCTGTGTGGCGTTCATGTTCACGGGAGGTTTGGAATTGAAGTTGCGAAAACTGAGTTTGCCGTCGTAGATGCGCACTTCGTCCAGGGTGAAGGGGGCCAATTTACCCAATTGCGAACGCCAGTCAGTGCCCTGACCGGTTTGCGAGTTTTGCTTGTTGGCGCCGCCGTCGACGAAATTCACCTCGGGATTGAAGAATTGCACCCGGGCCACCACCGCATGGTCGTACCACAGCGAGTGCCAGCTGACGGAAAGATCGATAAGCGGTGCATTGACGAACGGCACCGGAACCTTGCCGTCGACCTTGACGATTTTCAGTCCGTTGATTTTGTAGGCGCCGCGCCAGAGGGCCAGGTCCACGTCAGTGACCTGGCCCCGGTAATCACCCATGTTCGCCAGTTTGTCGTTCAGGTAGTCGCGCACCATGTAGGGCAGGGCGATGTGCAGGGCAATCAGCAGCACAACGATTCCGGCGAGGGTCCACAGGGGCCAGCTGTATCGGCGCTTCATGGTGGCAGTTCTCTGGCTATGTAAAGCCATTGACTGCGCCTGCTTCAGGACGTTCGGTCGAACTGGACGACCACCGGCAACAGGCATACCTTTATGGGCTTATTCAATGCTGTACAAGGACCCAGCCATGAGCCGTATTTTCGCTGACAACGCCCACTCCATCGGCAATACACCGTTGGTGCAGATCAACCGCATCGCCCCGCGCGGCGTGACCATCCTGGCCAAGATCGAAGGGCGCAATCCCGGTTACTCGGTCAAGTGCCGGATCGGCGCGAACATGATCTGGGACGCCGAAAGCACCGGCAAACTCAAGCCTGGCATGACCATTGTCGAACCGACCTCGGGCAATACCGGGATCGGCCTGGCGTTTGTCGCCGCTGCCCGTGGTTACAAGTTGATGCTGACTATGCCGGCGTCCATGAGCATCGAACGACGCAAAGTGCTCAAGGCGCTGGGCGCCGAACTGGTGCTGACCGAGCCAGCCAAGGGCATGAAAGGCGCGATAGAAAAAGCCGGCGACATTGTGGCCAGCGACCCGGCCAAGTACTTCATGCCGGCGCAGTTCGACAACCCGGCCAACCCGGCCATCCACGAAAAAACCACGGGTCCGGAAATCTGGAACGATACTGATGGCGCTGTCGATGTGTTGGTGGCGGGTGTCGGAACAGGTGGAACCATCACTGGTGTTTCGCGGTATATCAAGAATACCCAGGGCAAACCGATTATCTCTGTGGCCGTGGAGCCTGCGGGTTCTCCAGTAATCACCCAGGCCCTCGCCGGTGAAGAAATCAAGCCGAGCCCGCACAAGATTCAGGGCATTGGTGCCGGTTTTGTACCGAAGAACCTGGATCTGGCGATGGTTGATCGGGTCGAGTTGGTCACCGATGACGAGTCCAAGGCCATGGCCCTGCGCTTGATGCAGGAAGAAGGGATTTTGTGCGGTATCTCGTGTGGTGCGGCCATGGCTGTTGCTGTTCGTCTGGCCGAAACCCCGGAAATGCAGGGCAAGACCATTGTGGTGATCCTGCCGGATTCGGGCGAACGCTACCTGTCGAGCATGTTGTTCAGCGATCTGTTTACCGAGCAGGAGAATCAGCAATAAGCGCGTCAGTGGACTGAGTGTTCGTTGATGAGGCGACGGGGCTGAACTCAGGTCAGCTCCCGTTCAGGAACCTTATGTTAAGAAGTGCTTTGTTGCGCAATCCTTAATACTGAATGTTGTATCAGGCGGGTTTTTCCCGAGGTCGGTAGTGTTTATCATGGCCGACCGCCACGTCGGGTAAATGGCGTTGTGCGATGAGCCTAATCTCAAGGAGTCGTTGATGAGCTTTTCCTTTGCCGCGAAAGCGTCGCTGTTGCTGCTGTTTCTCGGCAGCACGCTTTATGTCCATTTGCGCGGCAAGGCGCGATTGCCGGTATTGCGGCAATTCGTCAATCACTCGGCGCTGTTCGCGCCCTACAACGCCCTGATGTACCTGTTCTCCAGTGTCCCGTCCAAACCCTATCTGGACCGCAGCAAGTTTCCGGAACTGGACGTGCTTAAGGACAACTGGGAAGTTATCCGCGACGAAGCGATGCATTTGTTCGACGAGGGCTACATTCGTGCTGCCGAGAAGAATAACGATGCCGGTTTCGGTTCGTTCTTCAAAAAAGGCTGGAAGCGTTTTTACCTCAAGTGGTACGACAAGGCGCTGCCCTCGGCAGAAGCCCTGTGCCCGAAGACTGTGGAACTGGTCAACAGCATTCCCAACGTCAAAGGTGCGATGTTTGCGTTACTGCCTGGTGACAGCCACCTCAATCCGCACCGTGATCCGTTTGCCGGTTCCTTGCGCTATCACTTGGGTCTGTCGACACCCAACTCCGATGATTGCCGCATCTTCGTTGACGGCCAGGTATACGCCTGGCGCGATGGCGAAGACGTGATGTTCGATGAGACCTATGTGCACTGGGTCAAGAACGAAACCGGGACAACCCGGGTAATTCTGTTCTGCGACATTGAGCGTCCGCTGAGTAATCGCATCATGACGGGCATCAACCGCTGGATCAGCGGTTGGCTCGGTCGTGCCACGGCACCGCAAAACCTTGATGATGAGCGCGTGGGCGGGATCAACCGGGCTTATGCCTGGAGCAAGAACTCCAGCGACAAGTTCAGTGGGGTGGTTAAACAGTGGAAACGTCGTCATCCCAAGGCTTACCGCGTGCTGCGGCCGGTGTTGGCGGTGTTGGTGCTGACGTTGTTGGGGTATTGGCTGTTTGCGTGAGACAAGTCTAGAAATGAAAAACCGCTCCTGGAGCGGTTTTTTTTCGCCGTTTTCAAGGGCGTCCGGCTAGCAGGCTTGGTTCGTCGGCTTCGGTGCCCGTGACAAGTATTTGCAAAAGACGCCGCTGACTGGCGGTCAGTTCTACAGCGATGGTCTTGTCTTGCGTAGTGCGCGAGCTTTTCCTCGATGAGGACCTCTTGATTACTTTGCGCATATTTCCTCCGCTGCTGGTCACTAATTGAACAATTGTCACGATACAAGGTGCTCCAATGTTTTGACAAGCCGGCCTTTTGTATCGAAGTCAAAGCCAAGCTCTTTATAAATTGATACCGCGCCTTCCTGAGGTTCCTGAACTTCGAGGAACCGACTTCCGATGATGTGTGCGTAGTGTTCAATTGCAATCATCGCCAGCGTCGCAATACGGTTTTTCAATGGATGTGCTTCCTTTGGACGCCCCTCCAGTCGAACGATGCGGATTCGCAGCCGACTTTTGTTTGGATTCGCGAAGCACATTCCACAGAGTTCGTCGTCGAACCAGATGGCAATATCCTGAGCCAATGGCTCTCGTGCTTTCCATTCAACAACGTCGCCCCACGAAAAATGTGGATGATCCCAAAGCTCGAAAGCACTCAGTGCCTGCGAGGTGATTGCCTCGAAGCGCACCCTGGATAAATCGAGGGCGTTTGAGCCGGCTAGTTCCAGTTCGTATTGAAGTTGGGAAGTACTATCGGCAGCCAGCTTTCGAGCCCTTGATCTGTACAACTGATACCGCAGACACGTCCGTTCCCTTGGCATGTGATCTCTTGCATTCCCTGTCCTCCCAACGCGGGCGATTCCCTTTCACTCAGAGTAAGCAGCAATGCTCCGGCTGTCGTTACTGGCCCTTTGTCCAAGTCATTGCAATCCATGTCGCCCGCTGGTTATAGTCGGCGCACGGTGATTTCCATCCCACCGTCCACCTCATCAAAAAAGATCAGCCCATGCCTGCATCCCTCATCAACGCGGTAGTCGATTCAGCGGTCAACGCTGGCGTCATGCCGTGCGGGAATCAGCAGCCTGCGCAGATCAGTCATTACCCTCCACCTGTCCGTAGCACGCCGGTGTACGCAGTCGTATCACCGCCGGGCGTTGGCATTTCGGGCTGATCAGCTTTTCCTTGCTGTTGCCCTTTGCCCGCCTGAAACACTACTGAATTTCAGCTTCGGCTGAGTTGGCTTTTTGCCTGACTACAGGTGGTCTTCATGTTTGTCCTTTCGAAACAAACCGCGCTCGCGGCGGCGTCCACGAGCCTGTTCGTCCTGTTGTGGAGCAGCGGGGCGATCTTCTCCAAATGGGGCCTGGCGCACGCGTCGCCCTTTGCTTTTCTGCTGGTGCGCTTCGCCATCGCCTTGTGCGGTCTGGTGCTGCTGGTACCGTTGCTCAAGCTGAAGTTGCCCAAGGGCGGCAAGCCGATGTTGTATGCGATGGCCACTGGCGTGGTGTTGCTGGGGGCTTATCAGATTTTCTATCTGCTGGCCCTGGACCTGAAAGTCACCCCGGGGGTGATGGCGACGATCATGGGCGTGCAACCGATCCTCACCGTGGTGCTGATGGAACGTCAGCGCTCCCTCAGCCGGATCTTCGGCCTGGGCCTGGGGCTGGCTGGATTGATCATGGTGGTGTATCAGGGCATCGGCCTGGCCGGCATGTCGATAGCCGGCATGCTCTTCGGATTGCTGGCGCTGGCGAGCATGACATTCGGCTCGATCATGCAGAAACGCATCACCGACAATCCCCTCGGCACACTGCCGGTGCAATACCTCGCGGGGCTGTTGCTGTGTGGGATCTTCGTGCCGTTCCAGCCGTTTCATTTTGAACACAGCACGGGGTTTATCGTGCCGGTGTTGTGGATGGGGCTGGTGGTGTCGGTGCTGGCGACGTTGCTGCTGTACCGCTTGATCGCCCGGGGCAATTTGGTGAATGTCACCAGCCTGTTTTACCTGGTGCCGGCGGTGACGGCGGTGATGGACTACCTGATTTTCGGCAACAAGCTGGCGGCGTTGAGCTTGCTGGGGATGGTGCTGATCATCGTCGGACTGGTGTTTGTTTTCCGTAAGACAGGGTAGGAAAGGGTTGGGGGCATATCCGCCGTTACCCAAAAAACGGATATGTACCCCAACCCAAAAAAGCATGTTATTTGTCCAGCGCATGCTCGGCCCGCACCGAATTCATGAACGCCTGCATCGCCGACGATTGAATGCGATGACGCCGGGTGATCAGCCCATAAGGCGGCAGCCGTGCTTCGAACTTGATTGGCAAAATCGCCAGCAGATCCCGACCGGGATAGTCCTCCACCACCGACACCGGCGTGACACCGAGCATGTCGGTCTGCTGCACCAACGAGAGCAAGGTCATGATCGAGGTGGTTTCGACAATGCTGCTGGGGATGTCGACCCGCGCGTTGTGGAACACCTGATTGATAATGGCGCGCATCGGGCTGGGATGCTGTTGCAGCACCCAGGTCATGTGCTGCAGTTCCGCCCAGCTCAGCTGCTTCTCCTGCGCCAGCGGATTTTTCGCCCCGGCGATCACGCACAAGGCTTCTTCACCGAGGCTGTCGAACAGCAACTCTTCGGCCCGCGCGCCGGCCGGAATCCGCCCCAAGACGATATCCAGTTGATCCTGCAACAGCGCTTGCACCAGCACGTCGCTGGTGTCGACCTGGATGCTCATGGACAAGCGCGGATGGCTTTGTTTCAAGGTCGCGATGGTGCGGGTCAACAGCCCCGAGGCCAGTGCCGGAATCGCACCGACCGCGACGCGACCAAGGTTGCCGGACTCCAGCGCCACCAGTTCTTCACGCATGCCGCTGAGTTCGGCGAACACCATGCGCGCGTAGTAAATGACGGTTTCCCCGAACGGGGTAGAACGCATGCCCCGAGGCAGGCGTTCGAAGAGTTCGACGCCGAGCAAGTCCTCGGCTTCGTGGAGCATTTTGGTCGCGGCCGGTTGGGTCATGCCGATGTGGTCGGCGGCTCGGCGCAACGAGCCGAATTCCTGCAACGCCAGCATCAGCCGCAGTTGGCGCAGGCGCAGTCGACTGTGGATCACATTGGCAGCAGGAATTCGGGTCATGGGCCGTGGCTCGCGAGGAAGTCTGCGGCAAGCCTGACAACAAATGTCAGGCGTTGCCAGCATTGCTGTGTCACAGCACCGATTTGGGTTTGGCCACGTGAGGTTTGCGCAGGCCCATCAGGCCACCCAGCGCCTTGGAAATCAGCGGCCAGAACAGCATCAGCAGCGCTGCCGTAGTCAGGCTGCCCACCAACGGGTTGGACCAGAAGATCCCCAGATGACCGTCGGAAAACAGCATCGACTGACGGAATGCATCTTCGGCTTTGTCGCCCAACACCGCCGCCAGCACCAGCGGTGCAATCGGATAACCGAGTTTCTTGAACAGATAACCCAGCGCACCAAAGCCCAGCATCAGCACCACGTCGAAGAACGAGTTATGCACCGAGTAGGCCCCGATGGCGCAGACCATGATGATGATTGGCGCAATGATCGAAAACGGAATCCGCAGGATCGAGGCAAACAGCGGCACGGTGGCCAACACCACGATCAGGCTGACCACGTTGCCCAGGTACATGCTGGCGATCAGGCCCCAGACAAAATCATGCTGCTCGACGAACAACGTCGGGCCAGGGTGCAGGCCCCAGATCATCAGGCCGCCAAGCATCACCGCCGCCGTGGCCGAACCGGGAATGCCCAGGGTCAGCATTGGCAGCAGGGCGCTGGTGCCGGCCGCGTGGTCGGCGGTTTCCGGGGCGATCACGCCTTCGAGTTCACCTTTGCCAAAGTTGTCACGGTTCTTCGAGAATCGCCGCGCCAGGCTGTAGCTCATGAACGACGCGGCAGTCGGCCCGCCAGGGGTAATGCCCATCCAGCAACCAACCAGTGTGCTGCGCACAATCGTCCACCAGTAGCGCGGCAACTTGGCCCAGGTGCGCAGGATGATCATCGGTGTGATGCGCGCATGTTCGCCGCGAAACACCAGGCCTTCCTCGACGGTGCAGAGGATTTCGCCGATGCCGAACAGGCCGATCACCGCCACTTCGAAACTGATGCCAGTCATCAATATCGGTTGGTCGAACGTCAGGCGCAGGTTGCCGGACACCGTGTCCATGCCGACCGCCGCCATGGCGAAACCGATCATCATCGCCACCACGGTTTTCAGCGGCGGGTTCTTGCTCATGCCGACGAAGGTGCAGAACGCCAACAGGTACACCGCGAAGAACTCCGGCGAGCTGAACGACATGGCGAACGCGGCAATTTTTGTCGACAGAAAGGTCAGCAGCAACACCCCGGCCAGTGCGCCGATCAATGCCGAACTGAACGCAGCCGTCAGTGCCTCGGCGGCACGACCCTCACGGGCCATCGGGTAACCGTCGAACGTCGTCGCCACCGATGAGGGTTCACCGGGGATGTTGAACAGAATCGAGGTGATCGAGCCGCCGAACAGCGCGCCCCAATACATGCACGACAGCAGAATGATCGCCGACACCGGCGACATGGTGAACGTCAGCGGCAGCAGCAACGCTACGCCATTAGGGGCGCCGAGGCCGGGCAACACGCCGACCAGAATGCCCAGCAGCACGCCGATCACCATCAGGCCGATATGGCCCGGGGTCAGGATCAGGTTCATGCCTTGCAGCAGGGAATCGAATTCGCTCATTTGAAGGCTCTCCCGGCCAGGGCAATCCAGTCGCCCATCGGGCCGGCATCCAGCGGGACCTTGAACCACAGTGCGAAAATCAGGTAGCTGGCGAGCACCGCGCCCAGCGACACCGTGGCGATCATCAGCTTGCCGTAGGGTTTGACGCGGACCTTGTCACGCCACATGAACCAGGCGATGAAACAGGCCGAGGCCACGTAGATACCGGTTAACGGCATGGCGCCGACAAACAGCGCAATCGGGATGAACACCGACAGCACTTGCTTGAACGCGCTGCGGCTGACGAACGACACGCTCAGGGCGTGCCAGCGCACCACGGTCAACACGCCGTTGCCGACACTGGCGGCGCTCAACAACAGGCCGATGTAGAAGGGGAAGTAACCCGGCTCAGGGCCGGAATCGCCCCAGCCGATACCCTGTTCGACGCTGCCAAACATCACCACCGCGCCGATCAGCGTGGTGAAGAGTGTCAGGCCGAGTTCGACCCAGCGGGTGCCGACCAGCGCCGGTGAATCCGAAGAATGGGACATGAAACACCTCCAGCAGGTGACGGCCGCGCGCGGGCGAACGGCCGTTGGCGACTCAGTTTTTCAACCAGCCGGCTTCTTTGAACACCGGTGTCACGCGGGCGGTGTCTTTCTCAATGTAGGCGGTCAGCGGCTCGCCTTCGAGGAAGGTCGGCACCAGCGCGTTCTGTTTCACGTAAGCCTTGAACTCTGGCGTCTCGGTGACTTTGCGCATCAGCTCGACATAGAACGCCCGCTGTTCGGCAGTAACGTCGCCGGGCATGAACACGGTGCGCGGGAAGCGGTACTGGTCGATACCCAGGCCTTCTTCGTGGCAGGTCGGCACGTCAGCCCAGGATTTGTCACCGGCGACTTTCTCGGTGTAGCTCATGCGCTCTTTACTGAACACGCACAGCGGCTCGACCTGGTCGCCGCGCCATTGGCTAATGCTTTCACTGGGGTTATTGACGTTGGCGGCGATGTGTTTGCCGGCCAGTTGAGTCGCGGCTTCACTGCCGCTTTTGAACGGGATATAGACGAGTTTGGCGTCATTGGTCTGGTTCAGCAGCAGGGTCAGGGTCTGGTCGACATCCTTGGACTGACTGCCGCCCATGCGCAGGTTCGAAGGGTCTGCCTTGACCGCGGCGTAGAAGCCCTTGGCGTCTTTCCACGGCGCGTCTTTGTAGCTCCAGAGAATGAAGTCATCCTCGGCCACGGCGGCGACCGGCGTCAGCTCCTGCCATTGGTAACCGAGCTTGGACACCAGCGGCAACAGGTAGATGTTGTTGGTGCCGATCACCAGTTTTTCCGGATCGCCCTTGTTCATCTTCAGGTCGAGAAAGGCTTCGGCACCATTGCCACCGCCCTTGTTCAGGACGATGGTATTCACATCGAGAAACTTGTGGGTGGTGATGATCGACTGGATCAGGCGACCGAGTTGATCGGTGCCGCCACCGGGACCACCGGCGACGACGATTTCGACGTTCTTGTCCGGCTGCCAGGCAGCGTGAGCGAGAGCGGGAAGGGCGCCAGCGGCGATCAATGTGCAGCCAAGAAACAGACGAGATGTGCGACGGACGAATGCATTTCGCATGATGGAAGGGCCTCGTTTTTGTAGTTGTTATGAGTGACTTGTCGATGCGGTAAAGCTGCAAGCCTGGCCTGAGTGTGTGAAGCCGCCGGCTCCGCGTCTAGTCAAAACAATACATACACCGATAGCCTGGGGTTATAGGTCTGGGCAGTGAAAGTGGCAGCTGACACGTCAAGCATTGCGCCAGAGCCGTTTTCGAGGAAAACCAAAAGGGCTGCTATCCGTTGAAAGCTGCCTGAAAGCAGGGCATGCCATAACTCGAGGCTATCGCCTGATTTCAAGTTTTGATTAGACGGTTATCACTGAGCCTTCGATAGTGCTCACCAACGCCGCCAGGCAGCGGCAATGTCGTCACCACAAGAATAATAAATCGAGGTACGCACCATGGCTCGTCCCAGTGCTTCCCTGCATCTGCCAAGCGCAGGTGTTCAATCAACGGCAGCGGCAGTCCCGCTCACCGGTGCGAGCAAAGCCAGCAGCGTGCGCTGGCGGATCTTCGCGATCATCTTCGCCTTGACCATGGTCAACCTGATCGATCGGGTGTCGCTGTCGATCGCGATGCCGACCATCGCCCATGAATTCTCCCTGTCGCCGAGCCTGCAAGGGCTGATCCTCAGCAGCTTCTTCTGGGCCTATGCGCTGTTGCAGATTCCCGGCGGCTGGCTGATTGACCGTTTCGGACCGCACCGGGTGATCAGTTGGTCCACGGGGTTGTGGGGGACTTTTCAGGTCATCGCGGCGTTTGCCACGGGCGGTGTGTCACTGCTGTTCGCCCGCGTCGCACTGGGGGCCGCCGAGGCGCCCTTGTTTCCGTCCGGCGGCAAGCTGATTTCCCTGTGGTTGGCGCCAAGCGAACGCAGTCGCGGCGCGGTGCTGATGGACAGTGGCAGCCCGTTGGGCGTGGCAGTGGGCGGGTTGATCATTGCCTACCTGATCGCTTCGCTGGATTCATGGCGCCTGGCATTCGTGATCGCCGGGATCGCAACGCTCGTACTGGCTTGGCTGGCGCGGCGTTATCTGCGCGATGACCCGGCCACGCATCCGCAAGTGAATGCCCAGGAGCTGGAGAAGATCAACGCCGGACGCGCCACGCCGGCTGCCGAAGCCGCCCGTGCGCCGGTCAAGGGCCTGGGCATCGCGGCCCGTTCATTGACGGGTTTGCTGATTGGCCGTGCGAGTTGGGCGATGGTCTATTTCGGTTTGCTGACCTGGGGCCCGAGTTACCTGGCGCAGGCTCGCGGCTTTGATATCAAGGGCATTGGCGCGGCGACCTTCGTGATTTTTATCTGCGGTGCGCTGGGTTCATTGACCGGTGGTTTCCTCTGCGACGGCTTGATTCGCAAAGGTGTGAGCCGCGGTGTGGCGGTCAAGAGTCTGCTGGCGTTTTCCGGTGTCGTGGCGTTGGGCGCGTTCCTGTTGCTGCCGACCCTGAGCGATCCTTTTGCGGCGGTGGCGCTGTTGGCCATGACCGCGTTTTTCCTGATGTGGGGCAGCCTCTACTGGAGCTTCCCGGCGTTGCTGGCGGCGCCGGCGCGGGTCGGTTTGATCGGCGGTGTGATGAACATGGCCGGCAGCACGGGCGGTATCGCGGTGCCGATTCTGGTGGGCGTGATTGTGCAAATGGCCGGTGGTTTCGCACCGGTGCTGGGGTTCTTTGCGGCGTGCTCGGCGGTCTTTGTGTTGGCTACATTGTTTATCAGCCTGGATGAGGTGCGTCATGACTAAGTTGTGGGACGGCCCGATCGTAGACGCCCATCATCATTTCTGGGACCCAGCGATCAATGACCATCCGTGGCTCGCGCCCGAGGCCAACATCCCGTTTCGCTACGGCGATTACAGCGCGATCAAGCGGCGCTATTTTCCCGATGACTACTTCGCCGATGCCGGTGCCCATAACGTCGTGCAAACGGTGTATGTCGAAACCGAATGGAACCCGCAAGACCCGATTGGCGAAACCCGTTTCATCGAGGCGCTGGCCGCTCGCTACGGCGTGCCGAACGCCATCGTTGCGCAAGCCTGGCTCGACCATCCGGACGCCATCGCGGTGCTGACTGAGCAAGCGAGTTTCAAGTGCGTGCGCAGCGTGCGCCACAAGCCCGGTGGCCCGATTGCACCGGAACAGGTTGGGCACGTGCGCAGCCTGATGAGCGACGAACACTGGCGTCGCAGTTACGCCACACTTGAAGGCCTGGGCCTGCATTTCGACTTGCAGACGCCTTGGTGGAATCTGCACGAAGCCGAACGCCTGGCCCGGGATTTTCCCGGCACCACGCTGATTCTCAACCACGCGGGATTGCCCAATGACCGCAGTGCCGACGGCCTGGCCGGTTGGCGCCTGGCGATGGCGCGGCTGGCGCAGTGGCCGAACGTGCGGGTGAAGATTTCCGGCCTGGGCCAGGGCGGTCAACGCTGGCGCGCCAAGGACAACGCCTGGATCGTGCGTGAAGTCATCGCCATGTTCGGCAGCGACCGGGCGATGTTCGCCAGCAACTTCCCCGTGGACAGTCTGTGCGGCTCGTTCGACGACATCTACAGCGGTTTCAAAACCATCGTTGCCGATTTTCCGAGTGCCGATCAGGAACGACTTTTCTACAGCAACGCGCAGCGGGTTTATCGCTGCGAGCCTTGCGCCATTGACCGGGCGCGGCCTGAATCCTTGAGGAGTGAAGCATGAACAAAACCACCATCGCGATGGTCTTGGGTGACCCCGCCGGCATCGGCCCGGAACTGATCGCACGCCTGCTCGCCGAGCCCGAGGTGCGCCGCCAGGCCCATGTGATTTTGATCGCCGACGAGGCGGAAATGCGTCGCGGCATGCGCATCGCCGGAGCGGAGTTTCCCTACCGTCGCGTCGAGTCGCTGGAGCACCTGTCATTCGTTGATGACACGCCGCTGTTCTATGACTTTCGCGGCGATACGATTGGCGAGTTTGCGCGCAATGAAGCCAGCATCATCGGCGGTCGCTACAGCCTCGACACCCTGGAAAAAGCCCTGCGCCTGACCGAGGCAGGTATCACCGACGCCGTGCTGTTCGGTCCGCTGAACAAGACCTCACTGCACATGGCTGGCATGGCGCATAACGATGAGCTGCACTGGTTCGCAGAGTTGCTGGATTTCCACGGGCCGTTCTGCGAGTTCAACGTGCTCGACAACCTGTGGACGTCGCGGGTGACTTCCCACGTGGCGCTGGCTGAAGTGCCGGGCATGCTGACTCAGGCGCGGGTGGTGGAGGCGATCCAGTTGATCGACACCGCGCTCAAGCGCAACGGCCTGGCCAAACCGCGTATCGGCGTGTGTGGGCTCAACCCGCACAACGGCGACAACGGCTCGTTTGGTCGCGAGGAACTGGACATCATCGGCCCCGCCGTACGATCCGCCCAAGGATTGGGGATTGCGGCGGAAGGGCCGTACCCGGGAGACACGATTTTCCTCAAGGTACAGGGCGATGCCAGTGCCTTCGACGCGGTGGTCACGATGTATCACGACCAGGGTCAAATCGCGATCAAGTTGATGGGCTTCTCCCGCGGCGTGACGGTGCAGGGCGGCTTGCCGATCCCGATTACCACGCCGGCGCATGGCACAGCATTCGACATTGCAGGGCAGGGCAAGGCGAACGTCGGGGCGATCCGGCAGGCGTTCGAAATCGCCTGCCGGATGGGCACCAACAACTACTGATCCACAATCGCCGAATCAACATAGATCCCCTGTCTACCCTGGACCCTGTGGGAGCGGGCT
>Ga0302172_10000286_pt1 | contig 14783 bp, 17 predicted proteins | sample I_Fen_N2_3_FD_198777 | JGI IMG/M metagenome (GOLD analysis project Ga0302172, IMG submission 198777) | Peat permafrost microbial communities from Stordalen Mire near Abisko, Sweden - I_Fen_N2_3 | ecosystem: Environmental > Terrestrial > Soil > Wetlands > Permafrost | place: Sweden: Abisko... | reverse complement strand
CGGTTGCAAAGAAGCGGTTCCACGTCCACGCCGCCGAAGCCACGCACAGCAGCATCAGAATCCCGGCCTTGTTCACCGTGCCTGAAATCGTCATCGATTCGCCGGCAATACCAGAAAGGTCGCGGAACGTGTTCTGTCCCAGCGCCGGGTTCGACGTCTTCATCAAATCCGCCATACAAACGTTCTCCTTGGGTTCCCTTATTGGATGAATAGGAATTCGGCTGCGATGCAGCATGCAATCGCGATAGGACTATGATACCCGTATCCACGACCGCGACACGTTTAGAACAGCGTTTCCTGCCCTGCCATGGCCGTTCCGCCGGGCCGCTTAATCCCGAAGTGCTGATACGCCAGATGTGTCGCAACGCGCCCGCGCGGGGTACGGTCCAGAAACCCAATCTGGATCAGGAATGGCTCGTAGATTTCCTCGATAGCGTCTGCCTCTTCCGCCAGCGACGCCGCCAAGGTATTCAAACCCACTGGACCGCCCTGGTACTTCTCAATAATCGTGAGCATCAGCTTGCGGTCGACTTCGTCGAATCCGTGGCGGTCGACCTCTAGCATCTCCAATGCCGCCTGCGCTGTGGGTTTGTCGATCTTGCCTGTGCCCTTCACCTGCGCGTAGTCGCGTACCCGCCGCAGCAATCGATTGGCTATGCGCGGTGTCCCGCGACAGCGCGAGGCAATTTCCATCGCCGCTGGTGGATCAATTGCGACGCCAAGTATCTCCGCCGAGCGCTCGAGAATGATCTTCAGGTCCTCATGGGTGTAGAACTCCAGCCGCAGTACAATGCCAAAGCGCGACCGCAGCGGCGCCGACAGAAGACCCGCCCTCGTCGTCGCTCCAATGAACGTGAACGGCTTCACCTCCATGGTGTGGGTACGCGCCGACGGCCCCTGCCCGATGATGATGTCTAGCTTGTAATCTTCCAGCGCCGAGTAGAGCAACTCTTCCAGCGCGGGCTGCATGCGGTGCACTTCATCGATGAAGAGCACCTGCTTGTCCCGCAGGTTGGTGAGGATCGCCGTCAGGTCGCCCTTGATTTGCAGCGTCGGCCCTGAAGTCTGCTGAAATGCTGCGCCCAGCTCATTGGCGATGATGTTGGCCAGCGTCGTCTTACCCAGCCCCGGAGGCCCGTACAACAAGACGTGGTCCAGCGCTTCGCCGCGCGACCTCGCCGCCTGTATTGCGATTTCCAGGTTGTTCTTGACCTTGTCCTGTCCAATGAACTCGCGCAGCCGCTGCGGACGCAGCTTCAGTTCGAACGACGCGTCGTCATCGAGCGGTGCTGCCGAGACAATTCGCTCACGATCTAGGCTGTCCTTGGGAAAATCCACGATGGGGCGATGGTAAAGCGAAAGGGGAGGCGGACGCAACGCTGCCTCCCGTTCCCGCAATGAACGACGCTCGCGATTCACGTTATTACTAGTGATAAAGTCCTTGAAAGGAACCGGGAGGCTCGGCGTGCCAAAGGCATTGGTGCGATTTCCAACTGTTTTCTGCCTGGCAGCGCCGCGCCCAACGCAGTGAGATTAGCCTGCGCCAATCACCCCATACAACACGCAACGAGGAGGACGTTCATGCCCACATTCACCGTTCACGACGGCAACGAGCTCTACTTCAAGGACTGGGGTTCCGGTCAGCCCATCGTCTTCAGCCATGGCTGGCCTCTCAGCGCCGATGCCTTCGAAGACCAGATGATGTTCCTGGCCAACCACGGATTCCGCTGCATCGCGCACGATCGGCGCGGACACGGCCGTTCGTCTCAGCCCTCGCATGGCAACAACTTGGACACGTACGCTGACGACCTGGCCGAACTCATGGAGCATCTCGGTGTAATCGAAGCCATTCACGTTGGCCACTCTACCGGGGGCGGCGAAGTCGCCCGTTACATTGGGCGCCACGGCACCAGCCGCGTCGCCAAGGCAGTCTTGATCAGCGCGATTCCTCCACTCATGCTCAAGACGCCCGCCAACCCCGTGGGCCTGCCTATCGAAGTCTTCGACCAGCTTCGCGCCAGCGTCCTCGCCGACCGCGCCCAGTTCTTCAAGGATCTCAGCGCGCCTTTCTACGGCGCCAACCGTCCCGGCTCCAACGTCTCACAGGGTCTACGCGACTCCTTCTGGCTGCAAGGCATGCAGTGCGGGTTTCCCGCCGCCTACGAATGCATCAAGGGTTTCTCCGAGACGGACCAGTTTGAGGACCTCAAGAAGTTCGACGTGCCCACGCTGATCCTCCACGGCGACGACGACCAGATTGTGCCCATCGCCGCCGCCGCGATGCAGTCGTCGAAAATCGTGACAGGCGCAACGCTAAAGGTTTATCCCGGCGCGCCGCACGGCATGTGCTCCACGCTCAAAGACGAGATCAACGCCGACTTGCTGGCGTTTTGCAAGGCGTAGCCACAGCATGTACAGCTCCGCCTTTCTTCACACAGCGCTGCTATTCTTTTCTGTGCGGATACTTTCGCAACTGTCATCATGAAGAACCTCGGCATCCTTCTCTCCGGACGCGGCTCGAACTTTGAGGCCATTGCTGACAATGTCGCGTCGGGCAAACTTGACGCGAATATCGCTGTCGTTCTCTCCAACAGGGCGGATGCGCTTGGCGTTGAGTCCGCGAGCCGGCGCGGCCTCCAGGCCCTGGTCATCCCCTCCAAAGGCGTACCGCGTGAGGAGCACGACCGCACCATGGTCGCCGCTCTACGCGAGCATCAGGTCGATCTTGTCTGCCTCGCCGGATACATGCGCCTGCTGTCACCCTGGTTCGTCGCTCAGTTTCCCAACCGCATCCTGAATATTCATCCGTCGCTACTGCCGGCATTCCCCGGCCTGGACGCTCAGAAGCAGGCTTTCGACTACGGCGTCAAAGTGTCGGGCTGCACCGTGCACTTCGTAGATGCCGACCTTGACCACGGCGCTATCATCCTGCAAAAAACCGTTCCGGTTCTCGACTCCGACGACAATCACACGCTGGCGGCGCGCATTCTCGAACAGGAGCACATTGCCTACAGCGAGGCCGTCCGCCTTGTGCTCGAAGGGAAGTCCCACATCGTAGGGCGCCGGGTTGTCGGCTTATAGTTCCACCGCAAATGCGGCCTTTTCAGCCCTGGCAATCCATTATGGTCATGTTAAAATGACCATGGTCACGACGGCATGGTCATGAGCAAATCGACATTGGCAAACAAGAAGAAACCGAAAGCGACAGAAACCCTTAGCGGCGTCAGGCGGATAGCTGCCGGCGAATTCAAGGCCAAGTGCCTTGCCATTATGGATGAGGTTAACGAAACCGGCAGGCCAATAGTGGTCACTAAGAGGGGCAAGCCGACGATTAAGGTAGTGCCCATCCGCGACGCCCGAGAGAGGGGGGCCAGCATTTTGGGGCGGCTTGAAGGCATCATGAAAATTAACGGTGATCCCGACGACCTCGTTAAGCCGATATTCCCGCTGGAAGACTGGGACATGCTGAAGTGATTTTGCTGGATACTCACGTCTTGGTTTGGAGCAATCTCGAGACGCGGAAATTGTCGCGGGCGGCGGAGTCCGCGATTCGACGGTCGGGCTCCAAAGGCGGATTGGCTATTTCAGCCGTAAGCCTGCTGGAGCTAGCGCGACTAATCGCTGCTGACCGGATCGAACGGCCAGGTACCGTCCGCGAAACCATCGACTCCCTGACAAGTGAGGTTACGGTCGTGCCGCTTACAGCAGAAATCGCAGCTTTGACTGCCTATCTGCCTTCCGATTTTCCCTCTGATCCAGCGGACCGTGCGATCGCCGCCACCGCGCAGGCAGGAGGCATTCCTCTTGTGACCGCCGACCAGCGAATACAGGCATGCCCGCTAATCAAGACTATTTGGTAGGCAGTCACTCCCGCCCCCTACATCTCGTAATGCAGCAGCGAGTACACGTCGTAGTCCTTCAGCTTGTCGCGACCCTTCAACCCGTCGAGTTCCACCACGAAGCTTAGTCCACAAATATCGCCGCCCAGTGATTTCACCATCTCGGCCGCGGCGCGGGCTGTGCCTCCCGTAGCCAGCAGGTCATCGCAAATTAGCACCCGCTGCCCGGGCGCAATCGCGTCTTTGTGGATTTCCAGCGTATCGCTCCCATATTCCAGGTCGTACGTCCACTTCAGCGTTTCGGCAGGGAGCTTCTTTGGCTTGCGAACCGGCACGAACCCGGCATTCAGGCGATACGCCAGAGCCGGCCCAAAAATAAATCCGCGCGCCTCGATACCTAGCACCAGATCGATGTCCTCACCGATGTAGTGCTCAGTAAGAGAGTCGATGAGCAGTGCGAATCCTTTACGGTCCTTCAACAGCGTCGTAATGTCGTAAAAGAGAATCCCGGCTTTGGGAAAATCGGGCACTTCGCGAATGAGTTTCTTCAGGTCGTTACAGTTTTCCGTAAGTGGCGACATGGGCTACCAGGATCCTCCGATACCGAACGATTTCGCTTCCAGAAAAGGTGCGGGTGATACCGCAACCTCGTCCACGCGCGCGGCCCTCGGACCTTCGCGCAGGCGGCCGTGCAAAGCTGCCAGTTGTTCACGCGTCCCGCTGGCCACCACTTCCACCCGACCGTCTTCGCGGTTGCGCACCCAGCCGGTAATGCCCAGCGTTGCCGCTTCGCGCTCTACGAACCAGCGGAAGCCCACGCCCTGGACGCGTCCGGTGACCACAAAGCGGCGGGTTTCGAGATCGTTACTCATTGGCAAGATTCAAGATAAACCGCCCGGGAACCTGCCGCAACCGAAGTCGGGCGCTGCGCGGCGGGCATGGCGTCTGTTTGACAGTCGTGTGTACAACCGTCGTCCGTGCCTTGTCGGACGGATAGACCGAATGATATCGTGCTGGTTGCCAGTCGGTGCCGCGTGGCGCGACTGAGTCTTGCAAAAATCTTTTCCATACGGAGGATCTACAACCAATGCGAAACCGGTACCGACTTCTCTCTTGCCTGCTGGCGTCTGTTTGCCTGCTGGCGATTGCCCTGCCCGGTTGGGCCTCTAACAAGGTGAACGATGAACAAACCATCCGCAATGCCACCGCCGTACTTCAGGCGATGGTCGGCAACAAGGACGTGCCCAAAAGTGTACTGGCCAAGGCTGATTGCATCATCATTCTGCCCAGTGTAAAGAAATTCGCGGTCGGCATCGGCGGCAGCGGCGGTCGGGGGCCCATGGTGTGTCGCACGGGCAAGGACTTCAGCGGCAAATGGTCGCCTCCTGCCATGTACAGCATCGGCGGCGCCAGTGCCGGTTTTCAGATCGGTGGAACCGCGTCCGACTACGTCATCGCCGTGATGTCACCGTCCGCGGTGGACAAGGTGCTGAACGCCAAGGTTAAGGTTGGTACCGATGTCAGCGCAGCAGCAGGTCCGGGTGCTTCAGTTGGCAGTGCCATGAACTCCGCCGATATGTTGACTTACGGCCGTTCGTCGGGTTTGTTCGCCGGCGTGTCGCTCGATGGAGCCTCGCTGAGTCCAGACTCCAATGCCAACCAACGGCTATACGGCAAACCAGCCAACGCAGCGGAAATCGTCGCAGGAAAAGATATAAAGGCGACGTCCGCGGGTCAGGCCCTGGTCGACCTCTTGAACAGCAAGGGCGGCAAGCACGAGTAACAAGAAACCGTCCGACCGCAATTCGGCCGGGCGTCATGACTCAAAATGGGGGCGTAGCCGGCAACCGGTCCGCCCCCTTCCTGGGTCCCCGCGCGAACCGTTTCGCTTTCGTTAGCGATCGGCGAAACTCACTTAATTCAGCATCTCGACCGAGAGCGTACCGCAGCTGGGTCCGGGACATCTCCCCGAATGGTCCGTTACGCGCGTGACAGATACGCGCCTTCCGAAGTATCCACGCGTATGGTTTCGCCCTCATTGATGAACGGCGGAACATACACGACCAGTCCGGTTTCAGTCTTCGCCGGCTTGGTTACGCTCGACGCAGTAGCTGATTTCAGCCCAGGCTCGGTCTCCACGATTTTTAGATCCACGGTTTGCGGCAGTTCCACGCCTACCGGCTTGTTGTCGTAAAACTCGACCGAGATCTGTAGATTTGCGGTCAGATAATCCACCGCGTCACCCAGCACATCCTTGCCAAGATGCAGTTGCTCATAGTTCTCGGTGTTCATGAAAACGTGGTTGTCGCCATCCTGGTACAGATACTCCATCTGGACCTGGTCCACGATAATCTTCTCGATGGGGTCGCTGGAGCGGAAGCGGTGTTCGAACATGGATCCGGTGCGCAGGTTGCGCAGTTTGGCCTGGATGAACGCACGAAGATTGCCAGGGGTGCGGTGCTCAACGCTGAAGACCGAGTGCAGGTCGTTGTTGTGCTTGATGACCATGCCCGGACGCATTTGTGTGGCTGGAATCGCCATGGGTAGAACTCCTTCTTGACTTGGGAGAGCCGCAGGCTGAAAACGCGCGGCTCAAGCGGCAAACACTTGATTTTACATGGTTGGCGTGCGGATTTGGAAATCGGTTGACTGCTCGGGTACTATGGCGGAAAGGAGTCTCCCATGACCGACGATATCAATGAAGAATATGTCGCTGAAGGCGATTACGAGCCTTCCGGCCGCAACACCGCAGCTCTGGGATTTGCGCTTCTGTTACTTGGTTTTGCCGCTGGAGCCATTGCCGCCGCACTCATGACCCCCAAGACCGGCAAGCAGATGCGCCGCGAGTTGAAACGTAAGGCCGGCGACCTGCGCGAGCGGGTCGAAGACTGGACCGACCAGGCCGGCGATTGGGCCGAAAAAGGCTCCGACCTGGCTGGCAAAGCCCAGGACTGGGCCGCTGCCGCCAAAAGCCGCGTTGAGCCGCTGGCTAAGAAGTTCCGCGGATAGCTTTCCCGCCTACCAGGTTGCATCCACGAAAAAGCGGAGTCGACTTCGGCTCCGCAATTCTTGCGATATTTGCCTTCTTAATCAGGCTGACAGGCGGCGGCGCACCGCGCCTACCGCCAGTAGTCCCGACCCAAGCATGATCAGGCTCGACGGTTCCGGCACCGCCGGTGACGAACGATCGCGTCCTATTTCCTGGTCGACCCGCTCAAGCAAGTGGACATGAAGGTCTTGCGCTCGTCGCCCTTCAGGTTTTTCGCGGCCGCCTCCTTATTGCAGTCCGTCATCTTTTGCTGCTGCGGCGTCTTAGCGGTCGTGCTGGCAGCCGCGGGCTTCGCTCTCAGGCACGACGACATAAACGTCTTGCGCTCGTCGCCCTTCAGGCTCTTGGCGGTCGCCTCCTTGTTGCAATCCGTCATCTTCTGCTGCTGGGCAGCTTGCGCAGCGCTGGGTTGTTTTTTGGTAGTGTCCTGGGCCATCGTGGGAACGGCTATTGCGGCCAGCATAACGAGAGCGAGTGTCAGTGAAATCTTGCGAACCATTCGTGATCCCCTTTAGACGTAGATTGAAATGGGATGCCCGCGGGGGTAACTTCCCAAAACGCAGCGATTGTATAACGAGCGGAGGGATATTTCGACGCGAAAAGTGGGGCGTGTCGCAGACCGACTGCTAGTAAAGGCGGAAGTTCACTTCCACGTTGATCATCACCGGCACGGCCTGGCCGTCTTTGCGAGCAGGATCGAACTTCCACAGTTTCACCGCTTCGATGGCTTTCTCATCGAGGCCCATGCCCAGCGAGCGCTGCACGCGGATCTGCTGCGGACGCCCACTAGCATCCACCACCAGCCACAAAACAACCGTGCCCTGATATTTCGCCTTGCGCGCTTCTTCCGAGTACTCCGGATCGGGCGCATAGAGCGCTTTGGGCGCGCTCACGCCACCGCCCACGCGATAAGCTCCGCCGCCGTATCCGCCGCCATGTCCGGGCCCTACACCTGGTCCCGTGCCAGATCCCACGCCGCCGCCGTATCCGCTTCCGATACCGCCGCCCGCGCCAGTACCGTTCGAAGGCGGACCCAGCACCTTCGACATCGGATCGCCCAAATCACCCGTCGTCGGCAGCTTGATATTCGGTGGCACCACTACAGACGGATCGACGACCAGCTTTGGGTTCTCATTACGAACTACAATCGCGGGCGGAACAATCTGATCTTTAGAGAGCTTGGGCAGCGCACCCTTGGGAGCCTGCAACTTGTCGCGATCGCCGCCTCCCCCGCCGCCGCCTGCCTTGGTCTTCGAGACCGGTAGCGGAACGTACGCACTGATATCGGTCACCAGACCAGTGACTTTTTGTTTGATCTCTTCCTGGTGTGAACTGACCCAGAAGCCCGACCAGATAATCAGTCCCACGGCAATGGTGTGCGCAATAAACGAATAGACGAACGTCTCTTTGCGCTGTGGATATAGGCCCGCACCTTCGCCGAACAGGGTGGGAAGGATATCGTGGCGCTCCTCAACAACGGTGGGCTTTTGAGGCTCCGTTTTGGTCAAAACCGGGGTGGACATTTCCTACCTATGAGTATAGCCCTTCGCCAAAACCCTAAGCGTTACAAAAAGTAGTACGCAAAAGGCCCGCTTCTGGTTTGCACGGATTACTTCAAAACACACTCCCGCGCACTATTATTAGACGCACCGGGGGCTGAATATGTCACGAATTTGTGAAGGCTTTTTCCAGCGAATTGGGCGGGCACCTTAGCAGCATTCTGCTCCAGACCAAGGTCTCACTCTCCCAAGTCCAACCCGTTTCAAATCAGCAAACTCGTCGCGATTCGGGGCTCAAACCGGAACTATCACGTGCAACGCCCCCCGTTTCACGCCCAGCTCAACCGGAGTCTGGCACACAAACTCCCCGTCGGCGTAGAGATCCATGACCGGATCGGTCTGAATGCGAACACGAGTGGCTTTCCAATATTCCACTTCTTTCATGCCAATGTGTTTGCCGCTGAAAATTACAGGAAACAGCCGCAGCAAGCGCCACTTGCTGAGTTGGCGCACGAAACAGGCGTCGAGCAGCCCATCGTCCATGTCGGCTAGGTGTGCAACTCTCATTCCGCTGCCGTAGCGAGGCCCATTGCCGGCGGCAATGAGCATTCCTGCCTCGCGCACCGGCGTCTGCCAATCGCCATCGATCTCCAGCGACACCGTCACCACAGGCGGACGGAATCCCGGAAGTGTCTTCACCAGTCCCCAGATGTACCCGCCGTGCGAGCGCAGCCAACGAGGCTGGTCCTCGGTCTGGCGAGTGGTGACAGCATCCAGGCCGGTCCCGGCAATGCAAGCGAAGTAGTGAGTACGTGATGCCTCTTCCGCGGCTTCAATCCATCGCCGTGCCTGCGACTGCTCAATCCGCGGACCGAGTTGCGGAAGATCCCGCCGCGGCCCCGCCGGAACAAAGTGCATCGTCTCCAGCGACTCCCCTTGCCACGGTTCGGGAGGATCGTCGTCCGCCGGTGGCAGCATCTCAGCGGCTTCGTAAGGATGCAGCGGCTGGATGGTGCCCAGATCAACCAGTGCGGTGTTTCTTCGCGTGTAGCAGAATTGCTTCCACGTCAGCAGCGCATCGGCAACCGAGTGGATTCCCATGGTCGCCGCGAAGTCGTTCGCACTCCCGACGGGAACGGCCAGCGTAGGAGTCTTCTTCAACGCCAGTGTGCCGAGATGCCGATGCAACGTACCATCCCCGCCAAAAATCAGTGCCGCATCGGGTTCGTCTGTGGGGTCGAGTTCATTGCCCGTAAAGATGTTGACGCCCTCCAGCTCGAACGGCCGGACGAGGTGCTCTTTCGCAAATGGGGCAAGCATGGCAACAGCGCGCACGGTGAAAGGTTCGCATATCGGAACCGATAATCAAAATTTCGTGCCGGGAAATAGAGTGATGGGGAGACTGCTCTGGAACCGGCCGCGAAGGTGTTTTACAACAGTGATACAGCTGATAAAAAATAAAATCGCGATGTTTTAGAATCAATACGTTAGCTGGAAATTATTCGTATGTCTATGATTCTATAGATAGTTAAACGTATCTATAAGTGGCCGTGAGACTTAGGGGGCAAAATTGGACATTTTAGAAGCAGAATTTGTCATACTTGACATACAAAACATACGGGTTCCGTTTACAACAAATCCAAGTAATACACCCCGGAGGGCAGTCAGCTGCCAGCCTGTGATTGTCAAAGAACGATTTTCTTCGTCACCGCCGAGGCGGTGGCTAGAGCAAAGACACACCACTCCCTGTGTGTCACGTTGCATATTTTACCTAATTTCGAGTCCGACAAAATAGGACGCAGGACACAGAGGCGCGTGATAAGAGGTGATGGTCGCATCCCGGGTTAGCGCCGAAACGAAGGGCCCGAACCCTTCGGCAAACTCAGGGCAGGCTCTGGGGCGGCCGACTCACCGCGAAACAAGAGGCCATAAAAAGTATCGTCGCCCAAGACCCGGCGAAATTCCATAAAGGCAAAGAGGGGAATGAAGGTGCAGAAGACGAGCAGAGTGTGACCCAGCAACGCGTCGATTCGAATTGACCGGGAGGCTTCGGCCGCGTTAGCTCCGTGTATCAGCCTCTTGACCAGTTCTTCGACGAAATGGAAGGCCAGCGCGAACAGGGAATACAGGAAGGCTTTCCAAAGCGCCGAGAGAAGCAATGGCTTGTCTTCGTGCTTCTCTCCGAGATGCATCATCTGTCCGATGAGAATGACTTTCGCAATCACCAGCGCGTTGATCAAGGCAAAGGCATAGTTCCAGTAAGGGACTTCGTATTCCTTCAGCAGAAGCGTGGTGTAGGTAGCAAGGGCACAAAAGAAGAAAGCCAGATACAGAAAAATATAAAGCAACTCTTTTGCTTCGTGCTTGGCTTTCTGCTTCAGTTCTGCTTTTTGAGCCGCGGTCTTAGCCATTGCTCCTCCTCGTTTAGGCGCCCTGCTGTTCAAGAGGACGGGCGGCCCTTTGGGAGCCGCCCGGTAAGTTGAGAGTTTGGCTACTGCGCCCCGTGCGCCGCCATTTTCTTATCGAGCTCCTGTTTCAGTTGTTCCAAATTGAAGCTGGCGCCCTTCTGCATGGGCGGGAACTCGAGCGCGGTCTGCGCTAGTTTTCCCACCACTTCCTGGACGAACACGAAGCGCCAGAACTCGTACACGAACCAGTCTTTGAAGAACAGTGATCCGCCCGTTGCGGTTGGCATACCGGTGCGCTCGAATGGGTCCAGCCTCAGATTGGTCAGAATCGGCCAATCCACTTTAACGGTTGCACCCAACCAGCCATTCGGCTGATCGGTGAAGCGATATTTGAAGTCGTTCACGCGCACCGCCGCAAGCGTGCTCTCGGTGAAATAGAAGATTTCGTGCCGGGCTGACGGACCTTTCCCGGTGATCAGGTCCATCTGGTTGTACCCGTCGAGGTGCACTTTATAGTTCGTGCCGCCGAGCTGTTTGCCCTTCCTCAGCTCGTCAGCGATGGTGGGATTGCCGGCCGCGGCCAGGAACGTCGGGAACCAGTCGAGCCCGGAGAAGATTCCGTTCTCAACCTTTCCGGCAGCCACTTTGCCCGGCCAGCGAAGAATCGCCGGTGAGCGGAAGCCGCCTTCCAACGCCGTGCCCTTCCCGCCGGCAAACGGAGTCTGTCCGCCGTCTGGCCAGGAGAAGTTCTCGGTGCCGTTGTCGGTGGTGAAGACGACGATAGTGTTGTCATCAACCCCCATGTCCTTCAGCTTTTGCATGGTCGCGCCCACGATGTCGTCCAGTTGCGCCATTCCGGCCTCTTGGATCGACCAGCCATTCTCAGAGGTACGCAATGCCTCGTATTTCGGCGACAAGTGCGTGATCACGTGCATGCGGGTGGGATTGAGCCACAGGAAGAACGGCTTGCCGTCGGCCTTGGCTTTATCGAGGAACGTCATCGCATGCGCCAGGATCTCGTCGTCGATGGTCTCCATGCGTTTCGGACAAAGTTCCCCGTCGTCTTGGATCTTTTGCTTGCCAACCTTGCCCCAGCGCGGCTGGTCTGTCGGGTCGTCAACATTGGTCGCCCAGGTATGCAACATGTTGCGCGGTCCAACTTTGTCCTTCAGTGCCGCCGGATAGTTGGGATGGCAGGGGTCTTCCATCGCGTCCAGGTGGTAGAGGTAACCGTAGAATTCGTCGAACCCGTGGACGGTGGGCAGGTATTCATTGCGGTCGCCCAGGTGGTTCTTGCCGAATTGGCCGGTGGCGTAGCCCATGGACTTGAGTGCTGTCGCAATCGTCACAGCTTCCGCGGGAATGCCAATTTTGGCGCCCGCCTGGCCGACGGTCGTCATGCCGGTGCGGATGGGCAGTTCGCCGGTGATGAAGTTGGCCCGGCCCGCCGTGCAACTCGCCTCGGCATAGTAGTCGGTGAAGAGCATACCCTCAGCGGCCATCTTGTCGAGATTCGGGGTGCGCCCAGCCATCATGCCGCGGCTGTAAGCGCCGATATTCCAAATACCAATATCATCGCCCATGATCACGACGATGTTGGGCTTGCTGGTTTGCGCGGCGACTGGAGCCGCTCCGCCCGCCAGCAAGAAGCTGGAGATGGCGAGCGCGCTCAGTGTCAGTTTTCGTACTCCTGCACCAAAATCCATACGTAAGTCTCCTGTTACATGAACTGCTGGTTGGCCTCCTCGCAGGGAGGCATGCGACGGGCTTACTTCAACCCATAGGGAAGGAACGCCGCGACACAGTGAAATTATGCTGCACGCGGAAGGCACTTTTCTCGGTGCGGATAAGTGTAGTCTGCGCCCCGAACTTAAGCCAATGAAAACCCGGGGTCACGAGGGGCTAACTACCACAGGACGAAGAGTCACGTTGAACTATTTCTCCCAGGCGAATATCTGTTTCCAGTCGTTCTTCATGCTGATGACCGTCCATCCCTTCGCTTTGGCTTCGTCGTACAACGCCTGACTGAAGGTGCCGACCTTGGTATCGGGGAGCCCGGTAGCCGGACCGTAAGCGAACTCGCGCGCGACGTCGTCGTGCAGCACAAGCATTTCGAGGTTGGCTCCACCGCCGGCCTGCGTGTACTCCAGCATTTGCTGGTCACCAGCCGTGTTGCCGAATGCTGCGTGCGGGCGCTTGCCAATGAAGAGGTAAATATCTTCAGCCTTTCCGGCATTGTTGTTGTTGAGCAGAAGCTTGGGCTCGCGCAACAGGACGCCCTGTCCCTCTTTGTTGTACTGGTACTTAGTGTCGAGCGCCGAGCCGACAATCTGCTCCGGCGGAATGCCATACACCGTCTGCGCGTATGAGCGTACGAAGCCCTGGCCGCCACCAGTCACGATGTAGGTGCGGTATCCGTTGTCGCGGAGGTACTTCATTACTTCCAGCATGGGCTGGTACACCATCTGCGGATACGGCTTGTCGAATTTGGGATGCTTGGCCTTCGCCATCCAGTCCTGGGTGATGGTTTGGAATGCTTCGGTGGTCATGCCGGTCGAGGTCGTGGCGAAGACGAGTTCGATGTCTTTCATGCTGAACTTTGACATTGCCTCTTTGTCGCCGGTGACGATGGCCTTGAACGGCATCTTGGTCTTCCATTCCGGATGTTGAGGGGCCATTTCTCCTACCCGATCCAGGGCAAAAAGCACCTGCGAGTACATGGGCTGCTCGACCCAAGTGGTGCCGTCCTGATCGAATGTGGCAATGCGGTCTTCCGGCGCTATGAACTTCGGATTGGTCTTGTCAGTCGTGGTCTTGACGAAGTCGAGAATGGCTTGCTTCGCTGGGCCGTCGTTCCACGAGGGCAAGGGATCGGCGACAGCAGCAGAAGTAGCGGCCGGGTGGCCTGCTGTCGGAGTTGCAGGTGTTGGGGTATTCGTGCAACCGGTAAGAATGAGGAGTAGGAGAACGAAAGTTGCCGGTAAGGCGAAACGTAACTTCAGTTGGGTACCTCCAGAATGTTGCGGGTATTCCGACTCGAAATTGTATCCAACATGTGCGAGACGGTGCCGCTGCTGCAGCGCCGCCAGCTGGACATAGCGGTCATCAGCGTGCCCGGCCTGGCCGCTGACGGGGACCTTCACATCACGCCGCTGGCGCGACGGCAAGGGTATCTGGTGGTGAGGCCGGGCCATCCGTTACTGAAGCACAAGGGGCCGCTGGGCTTGAGTGACGTGCTGCACTATCCGTTGGTGAGTACGTCGCGGTTTCCCGCGGGATTTCTGCGGGAGTTTGTCAGTGAGACGATGGCGGGCGAGAGTCCGTCACGCTTGGGACCAAGAACCGTTCCTTCCATTGCCTGCGAGTCGGTGACGATGATGCGGAACATCGCGCAGGAATCGGATGCCGTGGCGATGCTGCCGCTGAGCGTGCTGCTGCCGGACCTGAAGACGGGGGCGATGGCAGTGCTGCCGGTGGTATCTCCCGTGCTTAACACCGAATTTGGCATTGGTGCGGCTGGCCAAGCGCAGCCTTTCGCCCTTGGGCGAGACGTTTGTGCGGACGGTGCTGGAGGTCGATGCCGAAGTGACGGCGTTGGAAGAAGACGCCGCTAAGAAGCTGTTCCCCACCCAACGGCGGGTATCCGCAAAGAGGCGGCAGACCACCACATAATCAGAGCTTTTCTAAGTCATCGCTTCAGTTGGTCCCGTCCGCAGCTCTCTTTCCGGTTAACGCCCGAATCAGCTCCGCCTCGTGTTCGCGATACGGTGTCCCATCCGCCCTGAACACATCGTGGAACCACACTGGCGGCTGATCAAGAACGTAGGGATGGCTCCACGATTCCCAGGGGAAGTTGGTCTGGGTCTTGCCGAGAACCAGCCCCCAGTTGATGGCGCCAACGTTGTGCTTTTTCGCAATCGGCAGCGAGCCGTCAAACGTGCTGCCTGCCGACCGCGCCATGTATTCCGTGCAGATGATCGGACGGTGC
>Ga0302172_10000284_pt1 | contig 14840 bp, 12 predicted proteins | sample I_Fen_N2_3_FD_198777 | JGI IMG/M metagenome (GOLD analysis project Ga0302172, IMG submission 198777) | Peat permafrost microbial communities from Stordalen Mire near Abisko, Sweden - I_Fen_N2_3 | ecosystem: Environmental > Terrestrial > Soil > Wetlands > Permafrost | place: Sweden: Abisko... | reverse complement strand
CGAACGACGCAGCACACCAACATTTTGGAACCGCGATTTTAGGTATGCAACTCAAAAATCGCGCAGTAGCGCGAGGTGTTCCAAAATGGAATTCCTTGTCAGCCGCGTGGCGGGTGGCCCGCTCAACCGTCCGTTTGCCGCAGAGTCTCCACGAGGGTGCCCCATTCAAGCGGCCCGGTTTTGGCCGCTTGAGCGGGGGTTTTGCCGCCCCACAATGTCGGGTATGGCCAAGTCCGCAGGGGCGACACGTCTTCAGGGTGGAAGCACCACGCTTTAGCGTGGTGAATTCGGGCATGTAAGATTTCGGGCTTTAGCCCCGGCCCAAACCGAGCGAATATACTCGGGCGAATGGCTCACGCGCCGCTGGAAATCCGCACTTTCTTCGTAACTGCCGCCACTTGGGGACGCCGTGCCATCTTTCGCGCCGAGCCGATGGCGCGTTTATTCCTCGATACCCTGCAACGTTACCGCGCACAAAACAAATTCCAACTGCACGAATTCGTTCTCATGCCAGACCACGTCCATATCATGCTCACGCCCGCACCGGATATCCCCCTCGAAAAAGCGGTCCAACTTATCAAGGGCGGATTTTCTTTTCGGGTGAAGAAAGAACTCAGCTCAAACACCGAGATTTGGGGCACCGGTTACACCGAACACCGCATCAAGGACGCGAACGACTATCAACATCATGTCGCTTACATTCGCGAAAATCCGATGCGCGCGAAGTTGGCCGAGACTCCGGGGGCTTACCTATACGGGTCTGCCTCCGGCAGATGGGAGGTCGATCTAACACCACCATGGCTAAAGCCATGACGATGATGACACTCTGTCCACCACGCTAAAGCGTGGTGCTTCCACCCTAAAAGAAAATGACGTCCTGCGGGTGCCCCGGGTTCGCGGCCTTCCTTTGGCGGCTAACCTGGGTACGACCTCGCCTCGACCTTAGAACCGATAGACGGACAACCCGGTGATCCGCGCAATTCTGGAGAAGTCCTGGTCGAGCGTAAACACGCTGGCGCCGTGCTCCAAAGCGACGGCCGCAATCAGGGTGTCGATTGTCGTCAGCGAAACGCCTCGCGCGCGTGCGGCACGATATATTGCAGCAGCGCTGCGATAAGTTTCAAATCCCCTCGGTTCCAACGAGTCCCACTGTGCCAGGAACCCCTCGATGCGGCCGGAATCCCTGGTTAATCCCTGCAGAACTTCGGCTACCACCACTCCCGTCAGGGCAAAGGGTTCGCTTTCCTCGATCATGCGCCGCAACTCCGCGCCGCCTCGTCCGGGTTTGGAACTGAAGAAGTCAACCCACGCGGAGCTGTCCACCAGGATCAAACTCGATCTCTCCGCGACGCCTTCAAATCACCTTTCCATATTCCGGTTCCGTAATAGCGGAGAATGCCTTTGCGGCTCTCCGAGCGCACCAGCAATTCCAGCGCCCGGTCCACGATTTGGCGCTTGGTCTTCAACCGGGTGAGCTTGCGCGCCTTGCGAATCAAATCCTCGTCGATTTCGATATTAGTTCTGCCCATTCCGCCGATGATACACCATATCGTAGAAAAATGGTGTATCACCCAGTCACTTAGGCCTCCCTTACTTCGGCAGTGCCACCGTCCCATTCACCGTGAAGTTGGCTTCTGACTTCGCTGTAGTCTCCGATGGCTGCGTCGATCCCACGCTCAGGTGATACGCTCCCGGCAAGATCGAGCGTTGCCCCTTAGCATCGACCGCCGACAACGACCGCGGATTCAGCTCGACCGTGACATCGCGGCTCTGGCCCGGGTTCAGATGCACTCGCTGAAATCCAACCAGCGAGATGATTGGCCCATCGCTCTGCGGAGTCTTCAGATACGCCTGGACTACCTCATCTCCCGCCACCTTACTGTTGTTGGTGATGGTCACAGTTGCCGTAAGCGACTTACCCGCGGCGACGGTGTTGCTGGAGAGTTTCACCGGGCTGTATTCAAACGTTGAATAGCTCAGTCCGTATCCGAATCCCCACAACGGCTTGCCCGTGTAAAAGCGATAGGTGCGGTTCTTCAGCGAGTAGTCGGTGAACTCCGGCAAATCCTTCGTGCCCGCATAAAAAGTCACCGGCAGCCGGCCCGCCGGATTATTCGCGCCTGCCAGTGTCTGCGCAATCGCGGTCCCGCCTTCTCCTCCCGGGTACCACGCCTGAATGATCGCAGCCGCATGTTCTTTGGCCCAGGTCAGTGCCAGTGCGCTGCCGCTCAGCGACACCACGATGACCGGCTTGCCAGTAGTGCCCAGCGCTTCCAACAAATGCTGCTGCGCTGCCGGAAGGTCAATGCTGGTGCGGTCTCCGCCGCTGAAGCCTTCAATCTTGATCGGCATTTCCTCGCCTTCCAGTTGCGGTGACAATCCCACAAAGGCCACGACGACGTCAGACGCCTTTGCCGCCGCCACGGCTTCATCGATCAGCGCGTGCGCCGGAGCTTCCCATTTCAACGCGACGCCGCCTCCGGACATATCGCCCGAGTGGCTATACTCCAGCCGAAAGTCATGCGGATTTGTGTCGGTAAAATTGACCTCCACTTTCGCCGGCGTCGGCCGCGACATTACCGGAGGTGCCGTAGTCGGCGCGCCCGTTGGCTTGGTCGAACTCGGCTTTCCACTATTGAGTTCACCTTCGCCAAGCACCTTACCGTCGAGGACGAACCGGTACATCTCTCGCGGTGAGTACGGGAAACTCTCGCCTCCCTCCACCGTGAAAACATACTTACCCGTTGCCGGAACCTTCAGCGTTCCCGACCACCGCACCGAGTAATTAGTGGTCTGAACATCGGTTACAGGAGTGGCATTGTCCCAGTCGTACTGAATCTCGGGCTGGGTCGCTACGTGCACTGGACGGCCTGTCCAGTCTGGCGTGGCAAAAAACTCGGTTTGCAGGCCGGTGCCGAATGCAGTGCGCGGCACTGGCACGCTGCTGCCATTCGCCAAGATCGAGCCTTGGGCATAGTGAATCGTCGATCCGTGGAATTGCCTCGTAATGCCATCCAGCGGGCTCACCGGATGCCATGGTTGCCCGTTGTAATTGCCTTCGAGCGATACCAGCAGGTCGGCAGTCGGTCCCACGACCGCGATGTCATGCGGCGACTTGCTGAGTGGCAGAGTCCCATTATTGTTCTGCAACAGTACCATCGACTCTTCCGCAGCCTTGAGAGCGGCTTTGCGATGTTGATCAGAGGCGACGATTGAAAACGGAATGCGATCCAGCGGGCTATTGCCCGGCGGGTCGAAAAAGCCAAGCTGTATGCGGGCGGTAAAAAGGCGCTCTGCAGCCGCTGTCACCATCGCTTCGGTGACGATGCCCTTACGCACTGCATCCGCCAAAGTGTTGAATCCCGGCGACCAGATGCTGCACGACAAGTCCGTTCCCGCCGCCAACGACAACGCCGACGCATGCAGAATGTCAGGCGCATTGTGGTGTCCGCTAAAGACATCCACAATCGCGCCGCAATCGGATACCACGAAGCCCTTGAACCCCCACGCATCGCGCAGGTGGTCTTTCAGCAGCATCTTGCTCGCGCATGCGGCCGAGCCGTCAATCGCGTTGTAGGCGCACATCACCGATTTCACATGGCCATCGATTACCGTCGATCGAAACGCCGGCAGGTAAGTTTCTTCCAGGTCGCGCGGACTCACATCCACATTGAAACCGTGGCGCAGCGACTCGGGACCGCTGTGCACCGCGAAGTGCTTGCTGGTGGCGATCGCTTTCGGACGGTCGGGATCGGAGCCCTGCACTCCGTTGATGAACGCCACGCCCATCTGGCCAGTCAAGAACGGATCTTCGCCGTACGTTTCCTGGCCGCGTCCCCATCGCGGGTCGCGAAAGATGTTGATATTTGGCGACCAGAAAGTGAGTCCGTAAAAGATGCGGTGATTGCCCTCACGCTGCGCCTGGTTGTATTTCGCGCGCCCTTCGCTGGCGATTACGTCACCCATCTGCTGCACCATTGGGGCGTCCCAGGTGGCAGCCATGCCAATCGCCTGCGGAAAGACCGTGGCGTATCCCGCCCTGGCAACGCCGTGTAGGGCCTCGCTCCAGGTCTGATAATCCGGAATTCCCAGTCGCGGAATCGCGATAGCCCAGTCCTCAAGCTGCGACGCTTTCTCGTCGAGCGTCATGCGACCTACCAGGTCGTGCGCGCGCGCGGCCGCCGGTAGGGAGGCGTCCAGATACGGGGCGGGTTTGTCTTGCGCCAACAAAACGAGAGAGGTTACGAACATGAGCACAAGAACAAAGCGTCGCATGAAAGACAACTCCTGTGAGGTGATTTGGTCAGACCGTTCCGTTGCAACTCGTGCGGAAACCGACCGCCTTCTGACAACATTACTTTACGCGGTTCACTACCATTTCACTTACTCGAATTTTTCCGGCACGAAAATTGGGGAGGCACAGAGTCCTCTATTTTGTTTTTCGACTTTGTTTGTCACCCTCACCGGCTTTAGTCGGTGGGGCTATGCTTTTCTGACTTCCGCCACCACTTCAGTCGTGCAGCAACCTGTCGAAAAACAGGACATCAGCTTGTCCTGTGCGCCATTTAGCGTTACGCTTATTAGCGTAATATGAAGATCAACGAAAATCCTTTCATCTTCGGCGAAATCATCGACGACGAAAACTTCGTCAACCGCACTGCCGAGCTTCGCCAGCTCGTCCGCGACCTCGCGGACGGACAGAAAGTGTTTTTGTTGTCTCCCCGTCGCTTTGGCAAAAGCTCGCTCGTGGCCATGGCGCTGCTCAAGCTGAAGAAGCGGCACATCCACACGGTCAGTCTCACAGTTAGCAGCTATTCAAGCTATGCCCAGTTTCTGGAGAAATTCGCCGAGAAAGTCCTGCGTGCCGCCGGTCCCTGGGATCGGGTAAAAGATTGGGTTACGCGCTTTGGCCGCCAGGTGAAGCCTGACGTGAACTACAACATCACAACGGGCGAAGTCAGCCTTGCGCTGGGCAAAGGAGCTGGATTTGATCCCGCGCCTATCGCGCCGGAAATATTCGCACTTCCCGGAGAGCTCACCCGGAACGGCGACTTCCGCATGGCGATCTGCCTCGACGAATTCCAACAGATTACGGAGTTCAACGGCGGCTCGGTCGAGAACGTTATCCGCAACCAAGTACAGGAGCAGCGCGGCGTCGGCTATGTCTTCGCCGGCTCGCAGCCCTCGCTGATGCAGGAAATGCTCTCCGCCAGTCGTCCGTTTCACAAGGCGGGACCGCAGATCTTCCTCGACAAAATCTCCGCCGCCGACTGGAAGCAGTTCATCACCGCCCAGTTCCAGCGCCGCGGCCGCACCATCGCTGAGCCGGCGCTCGAATTTCTGCTGAGCGCCGCCGACCTCATTCCCTACGACGTGCAGCGCATCGCCCATGAACTTTGGGACTACGCTGAGCTGCAAAACAGAAAGCAGCTCGTTGTTTCCGACGTCGAGGCAGTGGTGAACGCGTTGGTCTCAGGCCAATCCACTTACTTTGAGCTGTTGTGGGAGCAGCTCGCTCCCCGCCAGCGCGCCGCCCTACAGGCGCTCGCCGCTCGTGGCTCCGCCGACCTCTATTCGCAGACGCTGCGTGAGGAGTTTCGGCTCGGCCCCGCCTCCACCCTGCAAAAGTCGTTCCACTCCCTCGACGCCAAAGACATTCTCGATCGCTATAAAGGCGACTACTTCTTTCTCGATCCGCTGTTTCCGCTATGGATTAAGCAACGATCCTCTTAGTACGCCATTTAGCATAACGCCAAGTAGCGCAACAAAAGTGGTTACTAAAGTTTTTTCGCTCTTACGAATTCTCGTGACACGCTGTCCCCGCCTGCGCTATTGCTAACTTGGCAGAGATGTAAGCCCCGCGGATCAGGGCACTCGCTGGCCACAACTTGGCCAGTTGCTAAGTTCTTTGAAATCTATATTTTTCCTATAAACCCTATGGGGACAATACTTTACGACAGATATCGTACGTAACTCATTGATTCTACAACCGGGGAGGGGGAGGGGGCTTTCGCCAGTCCTTCGCCTTTTGGGCGCCCATCGAGATTAGCTGCCAAGCGCAAGCATCCCCTTCGGTCCGACGATCTGCGCCCGCAGTTGCGCTTTCGGTTCGGTCACAATGTCGACCGAGATGCGCAGCTTCTGGAATTCGGCCGCCAGTCCCGCGCTATCCGGGCTGTCTACCGCGAAACTCTCGAGCGCGCATCCCGACGGCGCATCGACGGAAGGATGAACCGTGTCCGAGCCCCACTGGATGAAAAACGGAATCAGCCCGTCGCGGTCGTCGGTGACATTTAGCGTTTGCCAATGCAGCATCTTGCCGTCGGGACGAGCACGCGAACCTGGCGTCGGCCCTTGGAACTGCACGCCCGCCTTTTTCCAGCGCTCGGCCACTCCCACAATGTCAGACGTGTGTACCGCCCAATCTACCAGCGTCGGTGTCGTAAGTCTCTTCAGCATCACTGGCAATTCGGCGCGCACCTTGGGAACTTCGGATTGTGCTGGGTCCGGCGCGATGATTTCGAGGTAGTGCAGCGGTCCCAGCGCCAGCAGCGCGTTGCGCGTTCCGCGTCCCGGATGCACGCCGCCTAGCGCGGCCTTCACGCCTGTATGCTTTTCGACGAACGCAATCCCGGCGTCGAGATTGCCACAGCCGAGCAGAAGATGATCGAGCATGGTGGGGACCTTCTCCGCGGCAAACAGAATGCGCGACGTGGCTACAGCCGCACCGGTCATGATGACAAATTCCCGTCGCGAAATCATGTTTGACTCCTGCGATTCATTTTGAAAGCGATAGCTAACTTTTCTGCGCTCCAAGCGAGCCCAGCAGATTCTGCATCGACTCACCCGGATCCTGACCGGCGAACTTTTCGTCGAGCACCACGAACTCGACCGACGGATTGATTTCCTGCAGCACCTGGCGCGTGGTTCTTCCGTCCACCATCTGCAGGTGCGCGGACAACACCATAGTCTTCGGCTTCATGGCTTTGAGCAAGACCTTCGTATCTTCGAGCTTGCCGGTGACGACAGCGTTATATCCGGCGCTGAACAGCACCTCGCGCATCAGGGCGCGAACGTCGCCAGAGTCGATCAGGCATAGCACGCGCGGCCTCGCATCACCCGCCAATCCCTTGGAATATCGCGAACCAAGATACGCCGCGGTGATGGCTTCTTCCGGAGAGTCGTACACTTCGAATAGCTTCGTGAGGTTGGTCATCTCCAGCACCCTGCGCACGCCATCAGGAACGCCGCTGAGTTTGAGGTCGCCGTGCTTCGAACGCGAAGTATGCATCAGGCGCACCAACGCTCCGAGGCCGCTGCTGTCGATGAACTCCACTTGGTTGAGTTGCATCACGATCTCGGCATACTTGGCGCGCGTGTCACCGAAATAGGCGTGCAAGGTATTCACTTCTGGGCCGGCCACGATGCGACCATAACACTGCACTACCAGCACATCACCGACCGGACGACTTTCGATTCGCAGTGCCATTGCGCCCTCCAGAGTGCCTGAAATCAAGTCGTGGTTCGAGGTTCCGAGTCACGGAAGTTTACACCAAGACCTTTACCGGAGCCAGATTCCACGTGTCTGCTACTCTCTACATCGATGCAAAACGGCTACACCGATCTGCCTCCGGGCAAGCTCGCCAGCGTAGTGACGTATCTTGAGATGCGCACTCCTTCGCCTTTGACGGCGCCGACACCGGCGGAGTTTGCGATTCGCCTCGTGAATCAGCCCGATCTCGACTGGTATCGCGGGTTGTATCGGCGAATTGGTGAGCCTTGGCTCTGGTTTAGCCGACTGCGAATGCGGAACGATGAACTTCGAGCCCTGCTCGAAGACCCCGAGATCGATGTGTTCGTCTTGTCATATCGCGGCCTAGACCACGGACTGCTGGAATTCGACCGCCGCAGAATGCCTGACATCGAGATAGCATTCTTCGGCGTTACTCCCGAGATGATCGGGAAAGGCGCCGGTCGCGCATTACTGCTGCACTGCTTACCTTTAGCGTGGGAACGTAAACCGCAGCGCCTCTGGTTGCATACTTGCACGAGCGACCACCCGTCAGCTTTGGGGTTCTACAGGAAAGTCGGGTTTGTTCCCTACAAGCGAGCCATTGAGATCGAGGATGATCCGCGCGTCACCGGAGAAATGCCGCGTTCGGCGGCGCCGCACGTGCCCATCGTGTGAAGCACTCTTACGGCTTCACGTACACAACTCCGCCCTTCATGACGAAGTTGACCTTTTCCAACTGGTGAATATCGGTCATCGGATCGCTCGGAACGGCCACGATGTCGGCATATTTCCCTGCTTCCACCGAACCAATCTTGTCCTGCATGCCCAGCAACTCTGCGGCAGTCATGTTGGCCGAGCGTAGTGCCTGCGCGAGAGTCATTCCGCCTTTCACCATCAACGGGAATTCCTTGGCGGGATTGATCTTCCAGTCGAAGCCGCCCGCATCGGTGCCGAACGCGATCTTGACCCCAGCTTTGAGCGCCCGGTTGAAAGTGTCTTCATGGATCCTGACCATGTCGAGCCAGACCTTTGCGCCTGTAGCTGCGCGTCCTTCGGCGACATACTCGACAACGAAGAGCGTCGGAACGTAATAGATGCCCTTAGCCACCATCGTCTTGAGATCGGCATCAGCGATGTATTGACCGTGCTCAATGCTATCGACACCAGCCTCGACTGAGTTGTGCACGCCATTGAGCGCTGCCGCGTGAGAGGCGACCTTACGGCGCTCGCGGTGCGTCTCGTCCACAATGGCCTTCAACTCGTCGAGGGTGAAGGTCGGAATATCGTCGAGTACGCCATCGGGGCGCACGAAATAGCTGCGGTCGCTGTAAACCTTGATCCAGTCCACGCCATTGGAAATCTGCTCGCGTACCGCCTTGCGCCCACCGTCAACGCCATCGACTTCCTGAACACCCTTGGGGACCTTCAGTTCCCAGGAATATCCAAGCAGAGGATACGAGCCGGTCACGTCCATTGAGCGCCCAGCTACCTGCATGCGCGGTCCCGGAATCACTCCGTTGTTGATGGCCTTCTTGATGTCTACGTCGGCGTAACCCGCGCCTTCTGTCTCAAGGTCTCGGATGGTGGTGAAACCATATTCCATAGCGCGCTTTGCGGCCTGTGTGCCGAGGATAGTGCGATATGGAGTGGACCACTTGAGCAACTGGACGTCATAGTCGTCGGCCGTGATGTCGCCCTGCAGCAGCACGTGGGTGTGAGTATCAATCAGGCCGGGCAAGCACACTTCGTTGGAGAGATCGATAACTTCGGGGCCGCTGACTTCTGCGGAGTTGCCGGCGGTGACGGATCCGATCTTCCCGCCGACAATCTGCACTGTCACCAACTTCTGCGGAGCATCGCTCTTGCCGTCGTATAGCGTCCCGCAGCGCAGATACGTGATTTTGGCTGGTCCATCCGGCTTGGTTTGCGCCACCGCAAACGCACTCATCAACATTACGACCGCAACAAGGCTCTTCATGATCGACTCCGCGAAATTCAGGGAATATACCGGCAAAGGACTAGTTCACACTCACGGCTGGCTGGGAACTCGGCGACCTTCACATCCCAACTTCTTTACCGCATCGGCAACGTTCTTGTACTCCGGAGACGCTTTCACGTTTTCGCTGACCGTCAGGTACGTACGCATCAACAGCGGGCACGCCTCCGTGAGCCCCAGTCGCGAGACGACCTCGACGGCGAATGGACTTGGAAAGGGCCCAGCTAGCCCGTAAAACCGCTCCAGTACTGCGCCGAGTGCAGGCTTATTCTTACGGAGCACTTCGTCAAGCGCGGTCTGCAGTTCCTGCTCCTTCTCCGACAACTCCTTCGGAGGGTTGGGCTCTATCTCTTCCGCGGGACGGTCGCCACGCCACATGCGCTCTTCGAAATACAGAATGTTTCGGATGCATTCGACTGAGCATCCCGTTCGGTAGACAGCGTTTGCCAGGGCCTGACGCATCGGGAGGTTCTCGGTGGGCAATATCAATTCCGATAGCCGAGACACGCGTGCCGCGTCTTTACGGTCAACTAGCGCCTGCAATGCGGCCAGGCGAACCTGCTGATTTTGTGCTCCGGATGCTACCGCGACCAGCAACTCAGCGGAGCGCTGTCCTGAATAGCCGGCCAGTCGTTTTACAGTGTTTATGTCGCCCTTCTTGTCGAGTGCGGAATGGGCCAGCGCATCGATGCGAGCATTGCGCCACGTGGTGAAAGCCGTTACCCCAAGCAGAATGAGGATGATAGCGATACCGATGCGGGCAGGGCGAAATCCGAACTCGTCAAGCAATGACATGGTTTGCTTCTACGGTAACAGAGCGGCACTAGTGTGCAGGGCTTGGATGAAACTTGGTCGGCAAAAACAAGGCCCTCGGGGTTCTGGCCAAACCCGCCGAGGGCTCTAGGTGATGTATCGTCTGGCACCAAAGTAAGACGAGGAACCTTAATCCAGCCTGAATTTGAACTGCGTCATTGGTTGCAGCGCACAGCCTGCCCGGCGAGACGGGAGTTACTATTGCTGCATGAGCGCCAACCCAGCCCTTGAAGCCGCGATTGAGCAGGAGAAGGTCTTCGAAGCATTTGAGACCCTCATGCCTTACCGGGTGCAGGACATCCTGCTGGTCTCAAGCCTGTACGATTCGTTCATCCTGCGCGAAGACGGTCGCCTGAACGAGTTGCTCATTGGCGAGTCGTACGAACTCAATCTGCAGCATGTGCCTCGAATTACCCATGTCAAGACTGGGGCGGAAGCGCTGGCGTTGGCGCGATCTGATTCCCGCTTCAATCTGATCGTCACCAACCTGGAGTTGGAAGACATGAGCGCCGCCGAACTGGCGACGGAGGTGAAGAGGTCGGGGCTCGACGCGTCGGTTGTTGTGCTGGCCTACGACTACAGCGAAGTGAAGAACTTCGTCTCGCGGACACCACACAGCCCCATCGAACGCATTTTCCTATGGCAGGGCAATGCCCGCATCCTCATCTCGATTATTAAGTACATCGAAGACAAGATGAACGTCGAGCACGACACCAACGCGATGAACGTGCCGGTGATGCTGGTGGTGGAAGATAACATTCGTTATTACTCATCGTTTCTGCCAGTGATTTATACGGAGCTCATCAGCCAGGCACGGCGATTGATTAGTGAGGGCCTGAATGTGGCGCACAAGCTGGTGCGCATGCGCGCGCGGCCGAAGATTCTGCTGGCGTCGGATTTCGAGTCGGCTGCGGCACTCGCGCTGCGCTACCGGCAGAACTTGCTTGGTGTCGTACTCGATGTGGAATTCCCCCGGCGCGGGCAAATCATGTCTGAGGCGGGATTCGAGCTGGCGCGGCTAATTCGCAGCGTTGTGCCCGATGTACCCATTGTCTTGCAATCGGGTAAGCCGGAGTTTATGGACAAGGCCTATGCCGAGGAGTTTTCCTTCCTGCAGAAGCGTTCACCCACGTTACTGGGTGATTTGCGCAACTGGCTAATTGATCAGGTAGGTTTCGGCGATTTCATCTTTCGCCTGCCTGACCGCAAAACTGAAGTCGCCCGGGCGAGTAACCTGAACGAACTCGAACAGGCACTGCGAACCGTTCCCGCCGAGAGCATCTCGTACCACGCGGGAAGAAACCACTTTTCGCACTGGCTCACCGCCCGCACTGAGTTTGCGGTCGCGCAAAAGCTGCGGCCGCGCAAGGTTTCTGATTTCGCCAGCATTGAGGTGCTGCGACGAGACCTGATTGAGGCGATCACCAGTTATCGTCGCGAACAAAGCCAAACGCTGGTGGGTGATTTTAATCCAGAGATATTTCAGCCGCAGGATACTTATTTCTTGCGAATCGGTGATGGCTCGCTGGGAGGCAAGGCGCGCGGATTGGCCTTTGCGAGACATCTGTTGCAGCCCAAGCATATGCCGCGCAGTTTCGCGGGTGTGCGAATTTGCGTGCCGCGAACCGTCGTGCTGGCTACCGATACGTTTGACCGATTCATCGCTGAAAACAATCTGCACGATTTCGCGATGCGCTGCTCCAGCGACGCCGAAATTGTCGAGCGATTTCTGGCTGCGCCCTTACCAGTTGACATCCAGCAGCACCTGCGGGCTTTTCTTGAGAAGGTGACTTTTCCGCTGGCGGTGCGCTCGTCGAGCCTGCTGGAAGACTCGCAGTACCAGCCATTCTCAGGCGTTTACGACACATTCATGCTGGGCAATCACGATCTTGACATCGAGGTCCGACTTCGCCAGCTAACCGAGGCTATCAAGCGGGTGTACGCGTCAACTTTCAGCCAGCATACGAAGGCGTATGTGCGGGCTACCCCGTATCGTCTGGAAGAAGAGAAGATGGCGGTGCTCATTCAGGAAGTGGTGGGGTCGGTTCATGGACAGCGTTACTATCCTGAGTTTTCCGGTGTGGTGCGGTCACGCAACTTCTATCCCATGGAGCCGCAGACTCCAAAGGACGGATTTGCTGCCGTTGCTCTCGGCATGGGGCGCGCGGTGGTAGGGGGAGGGAAGTGCCTCACGTTCAGCCCTCGTTATCCGCGCCATTTGGTCCAGTTTTCTTCTGTTGAAGACATTCTGGCCAACTCGCAGACGGAGTTCTGGGCTTTGGAGTTAACGCCGCGCATACACCACGAAAATCCCGAGGATGATATGCGGGAAGCTTGCTTTCCAATCCGCGCAGCCGAAGCGGATGGCACGCTGCACATGGTGGCTTCGACGTATTCGGTCGAGAACCATGCCGTGTACGACGGCCTTAGCCGCCCGGGGGCGCGGATCATTAGTTTTGCGCCCATTCTCAAACATAATTTGTTTCCGCTGTCGCAGATCCTTGAGCAACTGATGACGATCGGCGAGGATGCCATGGGGCGCCCAGTGGAAATCGAGTTTGCCGTGAGACTGCCAAGACGAACGGGCGAAGATGCAGAATTCGGGTTCCTGCAGATGCGACCCTTGGTTATGTCGCGCGAGGGCGAAGAACTTAGCATGGGCAAAGTCGAACCCTGCCGCCTGATCTGCCAGAGCGCCAAGGTGTTGGGACACGGCCGCGTCGGCGGTTTGCACGACGTGGTTGTCGTAGATTTCAATCGCTTCGAACGCGCCAAGAGTCACGATGTGGCGCAGAGCGTGGCGCACTTCAATGCTCAGCTAAACGCTTCGGGTGCGCCTTATCTTCTGATCGGAGTGGGACGGTGGGGATCGAATGAACCTTGGTTGGGGATTCCCGTCAGTTGGGATCAGATCGCGGGGGCACGCGTCATCGTGGAATCGGGCTTTAAGGATTTTCGTGTTACGCCGTCGCAAGGCAGCCATTTCTTCCAAAACCTGACTGCATTCCGCATCGGCTATTTCACCGTGAACCCGGATGCCGGGGAAGGCTTTGTGGACTGGGATTGGTTGGCGGAGCAGTCTGGAACCGAGGATCACGGCTGTGTGCGGCTGCTGCATTTCGAGCAACCGATTTCAGTGCTGATGGATGGCAAGACAGGGCAAGGAATGATTTTTAAGCCCGCAAGCGAAACCACAAGCTAGGAAGTACGGCGGTCCGGCGCCGGCCGAACTCAGTGACCACGGGTGTGCGTTCCAAAAACCGCAAAGATCCGCAGCGCATTTTCAAAGCCCTTCGGCGTGACGTGCACCGTTCCTTGAAATGGTCGATTGACGTCGGCAATCGCTACCAGCGACAGCGAGAACATAAGTGCCAGAGTGATGACTTGCATCACGTGTAGCCGTGGGTTCAGCGAGCCGAACAAGGACGCTGACAACAAGGTGAGCACACCTCCCGCAATCAGAACAGTCCACAGCACTCCCGGCAATGTGGTGTCGCTTTGCAGTTGCCGGATGCGGCGATGTTCGGCGATGCTGCTGATTTCCTCCATGGTCCGATCCAAACTCACTTGTTGCGTGGCATTCAGACTTTGCGATTGAGACGCGGCTATCCAAAGGCTTTGCACGATTTCGGTAGCCTCATGGGAGATAGTGCCCTGGGCCATGGCTGGCCATTCCTTGGACACCATGTTGTTGGCATAGTTCTCTGCCAGCCTGCGGATTTCGTCACGCTGGTTGTCCGGTAGTCCTGACGCAGCCCAGTACAAAGTGATAAGGCAACTAGCCTCGACTTCCGAATTTTGGTCGGCAGCGCGGAAGTCAGCCCAAGCTGCAAACAACATGAAGCCAACGATTACGGCATAGGTGGTGCCCAGCACGCTGAGTTGCCAACCGGTGATGTCATTGTGTTCGCGTCGGCCCTCAGCCGGCCATAGGCGCAGGAGAATCCACCAGACCAGCAGCGACACGGCTATCGTCAAAGTGACTATCAATATGTTGTCGGTCACAGTCATGAACGCAGTATCCTCCCGAACGCTATCCGATGGGCAATGAATTTCATGCCGAGTCCATGAATCTCAAACCCGCTCTGACTTTATCGCACGTTGCGGATTCCCGTTGATTCGGGGCGTCGCATGGCCTCATCGCTAACGAGGCGGCCACTTTCCCAAAGTGCCGTTATCTGATATCTCTCTTGGAGTCTAATTTGCCGGCCAGTTTCACTATTTAGATTGCAAAATCTCGGAGAAAACCATGAAAGCCTTCGTTACTCGCATGGCAGCCGTCGCCCTCGCATTTGGCATGTCGCTGTCGCTCGCGCCTGCGTCGCATGCACAGGCAGCCGCCGCAGCAGGCAAAGCCCAGAAGTTTCAAGCGCTGGCTAAGCAGCTAAACCTCACGCCACAGCAGGAAAAGCAACTTATGCCCATCCTGCAAGCCGATGCTCCGAAACTGGAGGCCATCAAGAACAACACGTCACTGGGACCTCCACAGAAAATGCAGCAGCTTAAGGCCATCCACGA
>Ga0302172_10000257_pt1 | contig 15372 bp, 14 predicted proteins | sample I_Fen_N2_3_FD_198777 | JGI IMG/M metagenome (GOLD analysis project Ga0302172, IMG submission 198777) | Peat permafrost microbial communities from Stordalen Mire near Abisko, Sweden - I_Fen_N2_3 | ecosystem: Environmental > Terrestrial > Soil > Wetlands > Permafrost | place: Sweden: Abisko... | reverse complement strand
CCTGTGAGTTTTCTCACGCGCCCCCGAAGGGATGCTCCAGCGAGGGGCTACGCGGGGTAAACAATTCCGCGCCATCGGCGGTGATGTGCATATCGTCCTCGATGCGCACGCCGAACTCGCCCGGGATATAAATGCCCGGTTCGTCGCTGAACGTCATGTCAGCCTGCAGCTGCATCTTGTTGCCCGGCACAAGATAAGGCCATTCGTGCCCGTCGAGGCCCATGCCGTGCCCGACGCGGTGGGTGAAGTACTTGAATCCCGGGCCGTATCCGCCATCAATGACGACCTTACGCGCCGCTGCGTCCACCGCTTCACAAGGCAGGCCCGGTTGCGCCGTATTCACCGCCGCGCTTTGCGCGCGATACACGATATCGAAGACCTTCTTCATCTTGTCGGTGGGTTTACCCAGCACGAACGTCCGGCTGATGTCGGAAGCGTAGCCTTCAACGGTGCCGCCTCCATCCATCAGTACGATCTGGCCCTCCTTGATCTGCTGAGGGGCGATCGATCCGTGGGGCGAGGCCGAGTACGTTCCGACTTGTACATCTGCTCCGCCGTGGAAGCCGAGCTTACTGTGCGCCGCCTCCACCAGTGACGAGAATTCGTCCTGGGTCATTCCGTCAGTCAGCGATTTGTAAGCAGCTTCGTAGGCCGTGATCGAGACCTTGGAGGCCAACCGCATCAGCTGGAGTTCATGCTGGCTCTTGATCATCCGGCAACCCGCAGTCACCGGCGTGGCACTTGCGGTCTGCATCGCGGGAAGGTGTAAAGCCATGCCGTTGCTAAAGACGAACGACGTCTTTTCCTCGATGCCTAGTACGCCAGTCGTAATTCCCAGATCCTTCATCCCGTCAGCCACACGCTGGTAGGGATCTTCATTTTCCTGCCAGATTCGCACCTCGGCGTCAGCGCCAAATGGCCCCGCTGAGATTTGTTCGCGAGCGCGGCCTTCCTCGAAGGCCGGACAGACGAAGAACGCCTTCCCTTTCGCCGGCAGGATCATGGCGAAGAAACGTTCACTGGTCCACCAGCGGACTCCGCTGTAATAAGGCAATGAGCTTCCACCCGCAACAGCCATGGCTTGCAGTTTGTTCTGCACCATGAGCTCGCGGGCTCGCTCGATTCGTGCTTTGCGCTCGTCGACCGTGATCGGGACCGCCTGATCCTTCCACGACTTCAGACTGGCAATGGCGGGCGGCACCTTAGCATTGCAGTCTTCGGCCGACGCCGACGGGACAACGGCGGCCGCAGCAGCTGTGGTTCCAACCTGGAGGAAACGACGACGAGAGAATTGCATCATGGAAGTTGAGTGTATCGTGAGACGCGATTCGCGCCAAAGACAGGAACGCCATAATGGTTCGAGCAATGCGAATCCGAGGCAGCCGCCGGTTCAGGCCATCGATTTAGTGAACGGTGCCGCCGGCGGAACTGGGCTGGACTCCTGCATCGCCCGCTCGCGGATGGCGGCGTTGAGGCCGCTGAAGATGAACTTGTGGACGGGCAGAAGCATCCACCAGTACACCCGGCCCCATAACCCGCGTGGCCTGAATAGCGCGCTGGAGCGAAGGCGGGTGCCACTTCCTTCGGAGAAAGTCTCGAAAAGCAGGTAGGCTTCGCCGGGGACTCGCATCATGGCCTTCAAGCACAGTCTCTTGCCGCGCTCGATTTCTTCCACCTGCCAGAAGTCGAGCAGGTCGCCGATTTGCAAAGTGTCGGGGTCACGACGGCCTTCGCCCATACCCGTGCCACCCAGCATCCTGTCGAGCACGGCGCGCAACCGCCACAGCCACGTACCGTAAAACCAGCCGCGCTTGCCTCCAATGCCCTCCACCACCGCGAAGACGCGCGATGGGGACACGGCCACATCACCTTCGCGCACGTCGGCCACCCAGCCTTCCTCTTCTACCACCTGCGGTAACCGCGATCCGCTCAATACTTCACTAGCGCGTCGCTCCGCCAACGCTGACAAGTCGGGAACTTGCAGTGCACGTGCCAATGCTTGCTCGTAGGTAAGCGGCTTAATGAGTGGGAAGATCTCGCGCGCTCGATCATTGGTGCAAACCACTTCACTGCGCAGGCCTTCGATGAGCGGCCGCGAGATGTTCGCTGGAATCGGCGTCACCAGGTCCACCCAGTACGACGACAGCCGAGGAGTGAGCACGGGGACCTCTATCAACGGGCGCCTGAGGCCGCGATAGGCTGCGTACTTCAGCATCATGGTGCGGTACGTCTCTATCGAAGGGCTGCCTATGTCGATCGTCTGTCCTACCGACTTCGGTTCGTCGAGCGCAGCAACCAGGTAGCTGACCACGTCGTCGATCCCGATTGGCTGGATGCGCGTCGTTACCCAGCGTGGGCAGATCATGAGCGGAACCCGCTCCGTCAAATACCGGACCATCTCAAACGAGATGCTGCCCGCCCCGATCACCACGGCCGAGCGAAAGTCCGTCAACGGCGGCCCGTACTGCCTGAGACACTCGCTCGTCTCCTGCCGGCTCTTCAGATGCGCGGAAAGGGCGCTCTTGGGATCGCCCAGCCCGCCGAGATAGACGATTCGCTTCACGCCGGCTTCTTTCGCTGCGATGGCAAAGTTACGTGCCGCGTCGTGATCGGTCGAGCGAAAAGCCCGCTCGCCCGCGTTAAGCGAATGAATCAGGTAATACGCAACGTGGATTCCGCGCAGTGCTGGATTAAGGCTTTCGGGTTTCAGTGCGTCGGCTTCCACCACATTCACGCGACGTGGAAACTTATTTGTTACATTGCGGGCATCACGCGTCATGCAGACCACGTAATGACCTCTCTCGAGCAGCGCGGGAACGAGTTGCGATCCTACGTAGCCGGAGGCCCCGGTGACGAGTACGTTCACGACCGCAACTTTCCCGGCATCAGGCACAGTGGGTCCTGCCATTTTTGTTTGCGTTTGCCGCCAGCAGTGTCGAACAGAAGCACGCTCTGTTCGCGGTCATGATGCTCTGGTGCTCCGACACTTTGTTGGCGGTCCGCGACGACATTGTCCGATTGGCGGTCGTCTGACGCGGCGCCGGTGACGGGAACCCCGAGAAGAATCCTCGCCCAAATGGGAAGGTTGTCCTTGTTTGTCATGTGTGTACCCTCCTTATTGGTACGGGGTTCGCGCGTGCCCGGTTTGCTATATTTGGACATAATTGATTATTGAGCAAATTTATTTTCCTTTCATGCCAATAACGAAGGGAAAGTTGAAGCTTTTACTTCTCATGATAGTTCACTCATTGGATTTAACTGACAAGAAAACTCAGCAGCATACAGCAACGTTGTTGCGGGCCTCAGAGCAGGACTAATGTTTCGTCAGTAGCGACCGATAGGAGAAAGCAGACGGTCTCCTGACTATCCTCTGGCTTGCTCCCCAGCCACTCCATCGGTGGCTGGGATCTTTTGTATTAAGCTGTTCGAAGTTAGTGCGAAACTTGGGACCCGTCAACGGAGCGGCTAAAAAGGCGGAAACGTTCACTGTTGCGAAATGCACCGCTGAAACGGTGCTCCACGATTCTGGCTACGCCAACCCTGACCCAGCTCAAGCTTTCCGAGTGAAGAACTCAGGAGCGGTAGTGCGCTCCACCATGCCGGACGTCGGCACCGCGCACCCAGAAAATTACGTCTTCCGCGATGTTTGTCGCGTGATCCGCAATTCGCTCCAGGTTGCGGGCGATCAGCAGAACGTTCAACGCTGCGCGCGTCGCCTGCGGCTCGTTGGTCATCTTCTGCACGAGGACGACGAACGCCTCGTCTTTCATGCGATCCACGATGTTATCCATCTGGAGCACGGCTTCGGCGACTTCCGCCTTGCCGTCAAGGAACGACTCCAGCGCCCGCTGGACCATCGCTGTAACGCTTTCTGCCATGCGCGGAATATCCACCGGCAGGCGCACTTCGGGCTCGCTGACGAGATCGAGCACGCGCTGGGCAATGTTTACGGCCTGGTCGCCAACGCGCTCGAGGTCGGCGTTGATCTTCACGACCGCCATGATGAAACGGAGGTCCACTGCCATAGGCTGCTGCATGGCAAGTAAGTCCAGCGCCAGTTCATCGATCTCGCGCTCTGCCTCGTTGATGTCAGCTTCGCCGGTCAGTACCATCTGGCAGTACTTGGCATCGCGCGTGCGATAGGCTTCGGCAGCGCGGTCAATGGCCTGTTCCGCCAGGCCTCCCATGCGCAGCAACTTTTCCCGGAGTTCGTCCAGTCCTTGCTGAAAGCGGCTTCGTGTCATCCGAACCTGCCTGTGATGTAGTCTTCCGTCCGCTTATCGGCGGGTGTGGTGAATATCTTCTCCGTCTTGTCGTACTCGATGAGGCTGCCCATGAGGAAGAATCCGGTGAACTCGGCCACGCGCGCAGCCTGCTGCATATTATGCGTAACGATAACGACGGTATAGTGCTGCTTGAGCTGGAAGATCAGCTCTTCGATTTTGCTGGTGGAAATCGGATCAAGCGCCGAAGCCGGCTCGTCCATCAGCAGAACCTCCGGCTCAACCGCCAGCGAGCGAGCGATGCACAATCGTTGCTGCTGCCCGCCTGACAAGCTCGCACCAGATTTCTTGTGCAGGGTGTCCTTTACTTCGTCCCATAAGGCGGAGAGCTTCAAGGATCGTTCTACCAGCTCGTCCATCTGCTTGCGATTGCGAAAGCCGTTGAGACGCAGCCCCGCAGCCACGTTGTCATAGATCGACATAGTAGGAAATGGGTTCGGCTTCTGGAAGACCATGCCGATGCGGCGGCGGATCTGTACCGGATCAGTCCCCGGCCCATATACTTCCATCTCGCCGACTTTCACCACTCCTTCGGCGCGCGCCTCGCGAACCGTCTCATGCATGCGATTCAGGCAGCGCACGAATGTGCTCTTGCCGCAGCCGGAAGGACCAATTACCGCGGTGACGTGATTGGCGGGCACCGTCATGTCGATTGACTTTAACGCCAGGTTTTTGCCATACCACGCATTCAGTCCGCGAACTTCGATTCCTACACCCATAGCGGCTAGGACGCTCCCTTCAGGGTTCCACGGCTGGTGGTGAGGCGCACCGCAGCTACGGCAACCACGATCATGATGATCAGAATCAATGCTCCAGCCCACGCCTGCCTGTGCCACTCATCGTAGGGCGATATGGCGTAGGTATAAATCTGCAGCGGTAGTGCCGCAGTTGGCTGGTTGGGATTCTTGTTCCAAAACTGGTTGCCAAATGCGGTGAATAGCAACGGCGCCGTCTCACCCGCGATACGTGCAAAGGCGAGCATGCAGCCGGTAATGACTCCGGCTGAGGCCGTGCGCAGCGTAATCGAAAGAGTCGTGCGCCACTTGGGAATACCTAAACCGAAAGCCGCTTCACGCACATTGTTCGGAACCATCAGCAACATCTCTTCCGTTGCGCGCGCCACGGTTGGCACCATCATGATGGCCAGGGCGATACCACCCGAAAATGCTGAGAAGTGCTTCTGCCGAACCACAATCAGCGAATACACCGCAATACCGATCACGATCGACGGTACTCCGTTGAGCACGTCCGCCGTGAAGCGCACGACGTCACCCAGTCGCCCCCGCGCATATTCCGCGAGGTAAACCCCGCAACCGATACCAACCGGTATTCCGATCAGGCTGGCAATGCCGAGGATGACTCCCGAGCCGACAATGGCGTTTGCCATGCCGCCACCCGCTTCGCCAACGGGCTTGGGCGTCTGGGTGAGGAAAGCCCAGTCCAAGGCACCGACACCTTTGATCAGCAGGTAAACGAAGATGGCGAGCAGCGGCACGATCACCAAAATCGCAGCCAGGATGGCGAACGCCGTGGCTGCTTGATTCATGGCGCGCCGGTACAGACTCACTGGCTTGGTGACTGCGCCATTGGTTGGATCAGGCATTCGCCCTCCCGGTATTGCCGCCGGTAATGCTCCATACCAGTAGTCGAGCCAGAGCGTTGACTACCAGCGTTACAAGGAACAGCGCGAGGCCAATTTCCACCAAGGCACTCAGGTAAAGGTCGCCGGTAGCTTCACTGAATTCATTGGCGATGACACTGGCCATGGTGTAACCCGGGGCGAACAGAGACTTCGCGATTTCCGGGCGATTGCCGATGACCATGGTAACGGCCATGGTCTCGCCCAGCGCGCGGCCCAGTCCGAGAATAATGCCGCCCACAATACCGATGCGCGCATTGCGCAGCACGCCCATGCGAATCATTTCCCAGCGCGTCGCCCCTAAAGCAAGAACAGCTTCGCGCTGGTTCTGCGGAACAGCTGTCAGTACTTCACGCGTGATAGAAGCAACGATGGGCACAATCATGATGGCGAGGATGATGCCTGCGGCGAGCATGCCCAATCCGTACATTGGGCCGTTAAAGAAGCCCGTCCAGCCAAGAGTCTTGGCAAGAAACGGCTCCACATACTCGCGCAGCAGCGGAGCGAGCACAAAGACCGCCCAAAGACCGTAGATGACGCTGGGAATGGCGGCCAACAGTTCCACTAGGAACGAGATAATGGCTCGCAACCGCACGGGACACATCTCCGTGACGTATACCGCCACACCTACCGAGAGGGGCACAGCAATAATTAAGCCCAGGAACGACGACACCAGCGTTCCATAGATAAAAGGAAGCGCGCCGTACTGGTCGTTGACAGGATCCCAATCGTGGCCGTAGAAAAAGCCGAGTCCAAACCGATGCAGCGAGAGTCTCGATTTGTCGAGCAACTCCCACAAAACGAATGCAACGATGGCAAACACTGACGCTGCCGTCAGGAAGATGAGCACTGCAAATACCGCGTCAGGAATGCGGCTGCTACGCGGATACGTTGTGCGAATGCGCGCCAGAATTGATGAAACAGCCGCTTCCTTGCGCTCCGTGGCAGCTTGCGCCAGGGCCGGAATCGCCGTCATTGGCTGTTGGGCCTGCTGCGTGGGATCGGGTGAGCTGATTGGGCTGTCTGACATCGTTTCTGTCTCGGACGCTATCGCGAGGCGAGACTGCGCCAACTTGTGCGGCCGATGGCTCCAAGTTGGCGCAGTCTCGAAATGCGGTTACTTTACCTGCTGATTAATTGCCGCTTTGGCTTTTTCGACCACTTCCTTGGGGAGCGGGGCGTAGGACAGGCCAGCCGCCATACCTTCGCCGTTATCCAGTGCCCACAGAACCATGTCTTTCACCATCTTGCCCTTGTTCTTGTCCGTGGGATTGGTCGGGACCAACAGCCAGGTGAAGCTGGCGATCGGATAGGCGGTCTTTCCCGGGGGATTGGTGATCGAGACACGGAAGTCAGCAGGCATCTTGACGCCCGCAGCTGCGGCGGTTGTGCTTTCCAGGCTCGCTTTTATGAAAGCACCTGAAGAGTTCTTCACGCTACCGTAGTCGATTTTGTTCTGTAGCGCATAAATCAGTTCGATGTAGCCCACAGATCCGGGCAGGTTGCGAATCATACCCGCCACACCTTCGTTGCCTTTTCCGCCAACGCCGACGGGCCACTTCACCGAAGTTCCTTTGCCTGTCGTGCCTTGCCAGTCGGAGCTGATCTTCGACAAATAGTCGGTGAAGATGTATGACGTTCCGCTGCCGTCCGACCGATGCACTACAGTGATGTTCTGGTTGGGAAACTTGATGTCGGGGTTCGCTTTTGCGATAGCGGCATCATTCCAGTTCGAGATCTTGCCCATGAAGATTCCAGCCAGAATTTCGGGCGTGAACTTGACTTCCTGGGTGACTCCGGGAATGTTGTACGCGGGCACTACGGCGCCCAATACGGTGGGTACATGCAGTACCTTGACCTTGGAAGCAGCAATCTGCTCATCGGTCATTGGTCCGTCAGTGGCGCCGAAATCTACGGTGCCGGCCTGCACTTGGCGGATGCCTCCGCCGCTACCAATGGACTGATAGTTTACCTGCACGTCCGAGTGCGCGTTGTGATACTCGCTAAACCACTTCGAGTAGATGGGGTACGGAAACGTTGCGCCCGCACCGTTCAAAGTCGTCTGCGCCATGACGCCGACGGTAAGCGCAAAAATACAAAGAAAGACCCAGAGGGTACGATTCACGCAATTTCCTCCTGATGACAGCTCACTCTGTTTTTACGCTGTGGCTGTTACAGTCGTGTTACAAACGCGTGAAAAGAGAGTGAAGTCCCACGAAGGTGGCGAGGCGATCGACTAACCGCCTCAAAACAAATGCTTTGGCGAACGCCATGCGTTACGCCACTCACCCCGCGTTATGCTTGCGCTTCAGGTCGTCGATGAACATCTGCTCCACCGGCTTGTCGTAGGAGCGTAGGACGTGCCTCACCGTTTGACCACTGACAAGGTGACAGATTTCTTCCGCCAGGTTCTTTGCGTGATCGCCGGCACGCTCCAGCGATTGGGTCATGAACAGTACGTGGAAAGACTCCGCTCGCGGAGTATTGTCGTGACTTTCCAGGTGACGGATGAAGATGAGATTGCGCAGGCGATCCATCTCTGCGTCAGCCCGCAGGACGGCCAAGGCACGGTTCAGGTCTCGCTGCAGAAAGGCATCATGCACGTCAGCCAGCATTTTCTCGAGTCGCGAGGCCATCAGTGTGAGATCGCGGATGTCCTGCAAGTCAATGCGGCTGCCGACAGACGCTGCGCGATTGCTGCAATTCAGCAGCAGGTCCCCAATGCGCTCCAGTCCAATCATGAACTTCAGGCAAGCCAGCAAACGCCTTGCCCGATCTTCGGTGACTTTGGTGATGACGGAAGTAACGCCTTGATCAATTTCGCGATCGAGAGTGTCTAACTCCTTCTCCCGTTGCCGCACTCCGTCCAGCAGCGACGACACTCCGGTGGCAATGCCTTCGGCGACGATGCCCGCAGCCATTCGGGCCACCTGGCAGGCCTGCAAGGTCTGCTGCTCCAGGTATTCGCATACTTCATCCGGGCTAGGGGAAATTGGATCAGGCGCGCTCATTGTGCTTCTCCACGTTTGTACTCTCCAATATTCAACTCCCTATGCCCTCACCGCGACCTGTTCACGCGGCAACGTGAAGTAGAACGTTGAACCGTGATTGAGTTCGCTTTCTGCCTGTATCGTGCCTCCATGGGCTCGAACCACGTGCTTGGCAATTGCCAATCCCAGCCCCGTTCCGCCTGACTCCCGCGACCGGGCTTTATCCACGCGATAGAAGCGTTCAAACAATCGCGGAAGGTGTTCGCTGGGAATTCCCGCGCCAAAGTCGCGCACGAAGAATTGCACTCCATCTTCCGTCTCACAGGCTCCGACGAGGATTTTGTGTCCGTCCTCACCGTACTTCATCGCGTTGTCGATGAGGTTGCCGAACACCTGGTGTATGGCGTCGCGGTCCACCGTTACCATCGACGTCGCCGTGTTCATCACCGCCAGTTCAATGCCCCGGCTATCGGCAATTTCCTGGAAAGTCTGTACCGCTTCGTCGAGCAACTCTTGCGGAGTCGTCGTTTCCAAGCTGAAGTTCCGCTCGCCCGATTCCACCCGCGCGAGCACCAGCAGGTCTTCGGTGAGCCGGGCCATGCGTGTGGCGTTTTTTCGAACGATCTCCAGGAATTCGCGCGCACTCTCGCTGAGCTGCTCATTGTCGAGAATGGTTTCGGCATAGCCCTGGATCGAAGTGAGCGGCGTACGAAGTTCGTGCGACACATTGGCGATGAAGTCGCGCCGCGTCTTTTCCACCCGCTCGATCTCTGTCTGATCGTGCATTACGGCCACGACTCCGCCGCCCGGCATGGGCGCAGCCGTAAGATCAAAGACTCTTCCGGAAAAGATTTTCGCGGCACGCGCCACCACGATGTCACGCGTTTCCAGTGCCCCTTGCACAGCCTTCAGAATCTCCGGATCGCGGGCCGACTGCACTAGCGGCTCGCCCAGCCGAACTCCGCTGGGCAGCAGGCGCTCCATCCGTTGATTGGCCCACAGCACACGGCCATCCTCGGCCACGGCGATCACGGGCTCCTGCATTGAGTTCAGCAGAGTCTCCAACGTCTGGCGACTCGACTCCACGGCACGAAAGCCCTGTTCCAGTTTGCGGGCCGTCTTGTCCAGGGCCGAAGCGACGTGGGCGATCTCGTCGCCGGATTCCTCCTCGATTCGCGCAGACAAGTCTCCCGCTGCAATGCGCTCTGCGAAAGCCGTTATTCGCACCAGCCTGCGACCGATGGACTGGGTAGCAATGAACGCCAGCAGCAGCGCAACCAGCGTGGCTATCGCGGTTGTCTTCATCAGGCTAATCCGGATTTGGCGGTCAGCCTCTGTCAGCGCCGATAAGTGGTAGGCCAAGCGGACAACACCCCCGGGTACGGGCGCGGCAACGTACAGGAAAGGCAGGCCGAGCGTGTGGCTCAAGCGCGTCGACGAACCCAGCTTTCCACTAAGGGCCGCCATCACTTCCGGGCGGCCTGAGTGGTTCTCCATCTGTTCCGGGTTGGCTTCGGAGTCAGCCAGGACCTTGCCCTGACTATCGATCAGCGTGGCTCGAGCACCAGCGTCGGCCGCAGCCTGCTGAATGATTTGCGGCCTTTGCTCGAGGGAGGCGCTGGCGATGCGGGACGCCAGCATCAGGGTTTTCTCGCGCATCGAGGTTTCAATCTCGCTGCGCAACATTCCCTGCCACGATCTTTGAATCAGCACATTCATCGTAAGCATGCACGCCGCAATCAGAACCAGTGAGGCGGCGAACAGCTTAAGAAAAATGCGGCTCTTCACAGTTTCGGAACCTCGAAGCGATACCCCGCTCCCCGCACCGTTTTCAAATAACGCGGCTCGTCGGGATTCGCCTCGATCTTCTCACGAATGCGGCGGACGTACACGTCTACCGAGCGCGGCGTCACGTAGTGCGTGTCGCGCCAGACAGCGTCGAGCAACTGATCGCGCGTAAACACCCTTCCCGGATGCCGCGCCATGTATTCCAACAGCCGGAACTCCGTGGCCGTGGTCTGGGTAAGAGCGCCGCGAACGGTCAGCGTCATACCGCCGCTGTCGATCTCGATGTCTCCTGCTTTCACGAGCGCGGGAGCCAGTGGACGTTCGAAGCGCCGCAACACGGCCCGCACGCGCGCCACCAGCTCACGTGGGCTGAACGGCTTCGCGATGTAATCATCGGCGCCGAGTTCCAGCCCGATCACACGGTCGGACTCGGTCGTCTTGGCGGTCAGAAAAATGACCGGGGTCATCGACAAGGCAGGCGTCTGCCGGATGCGACGACACAATTCCAATCCGTCGCCTCCGGGCAGCATGATGTCGAGCAGAAACAGCGCGGGCGTCTGCTTCTCACCCTCTGTAATCACGCCAGTTGTATCGGGGAAGGAGCGTACTCCGAATCCGGCGGACTCCAGGTGGTGGCGGACGAGCCGGGAAATATCCGAATCGTCTTCCACGGCAAAAATGGTTTGTTTCACGGCTGTATTGTAGCCGACGGCGTTTGCGGAGCTCTCGTGTCCTAGCATGTCATTTGTAACGTTACAGCCGGGGTTGTTACAGGATGATGAACGTCTGATGAACGCTCGCACAACCCTGTAACCAACCGTGTTCCAGGCATCTGTGCGCTTGCCGTGGCCACTTGTCGCGCCCGACTGCCATAGTTTCTCAAGCCATTTTCGCGACCGCCGATGAACCCAGTGTGACCGGCAAATGGCTTTCCGCTCTACTTGGGTTGATGTTGCTGACTGTTACACCTTGCAATGCGACGGCTAGCGCGTTGGCGCTTCCGGAGGCGAATGCCCCCGGCATCGGCGCAGACATCTCGGCAGTTAGCCTCGCCGCCAGCGATCTCAACCTGACCATCGCAAAGACAACCTTGCCCGAATTCACGATTCGCCGGACCGTTCCGGAAGTCCGCTTGCAGTTCACTGTGGCCGACGAACACGGGCGGGATCTGAACCCAATTTCCAGTGATAATTTGCAGATCTTCGACAATCGCGTGGCCGTAGCGCAAATACGTGAGTTCTCTCGGACTGAAAACGTTCCGTTGGAAGTTGGCATCCTGCTCGATGTCAGCGATTCATTTGAGAAGAATGCCCAGCGCGAGCGGCAGGTGACGCAATATTTCCTGGATCGCGTCGTGCGCTCTTCAAGCGACCGAGTGGCGTTGATGGCTTTCAGCGACGACGTCACACTGGTGCAGCCGTCCACGGGAGAGCGGGACGTGTTGCTCCGGGCGTTAGCACAAATTCGGCAGCGCAGTTATCTCACGTACCTGTTTGACAGCGTGTATCGCGTCTGTATCGATCGTTTCACTCCGTCCCAGCCCGACAAACCCGTGCAACGCATCCTGCTGTTAATTAGTGATGGCGACGACACTGGCAGCCTCCATCCGCTGGCCGATGCCATCTCCGCAGCGCAGCACAGCGACATCCAGATCTATTCGGTCTCAGTCCACCCGCCCCGGCACTCAGCTCCGGGTGACAAGGTACTGAAGCAACTCGCCGACTTAACCGGCGGCCAGATGTTCGTAGTTTCTACCGAGAAGGACTTCCCGCCGCTCTTCTCCTCCTTGGAGCAGCAGTTGCACACCCAGTATTACGTTTCTTTCCAGCCAGTCGACCTGAGCCCAGGATTTCATAGTGTCCAAATCCAGGTAGCCGGCAGCGGGCAGGTGCGGGTGCATTCTCGCCCAGGCTATTTTTTCGATTCCCGCTAGAAATTGGCGGTGGTATGCCCGAGTCCCGCAGCCGGAAAAAGAAACGCTCCGCAAACCGCGGAGCGTTTCGTTCGATGCCATCTATGTCAGCCGTCAACGCACGGGGTTGGTTATCCACCCACGCGTGAGATAGTCCGTCATACTCAGCGCCAGCAACAGGAACAGGAAGAAGATCGCCGCGATCATGGTCACCTTGGTGAGCTTCGAACTGTAGTACAGGTGCATAAAGAACAGCACCACCAGTGTCGCCTTGATGGTTGCAATCACCAGCGCCAGCACGATGTTCCAGTCGCCGAGTTCGATGAACGAGGCGAAAACCGTTACGCCGGTCAGCACCATCAGGGTGGCCCAGATGCCTACATAAACGCTGCTTGGTATGACGTGTTGCCGATGTTCTTCCGTAGACATGGGTCTTCGCCTAACCTCCATGTTTCTTGCTGATCAGGTAGAGCAGCGGGAAAAGATAAATCCAAACAAGATCGACGAAGTGCCAGTACAAGCCGACGTTCTCCACCGGAGAATAATAGTCCGGGCTGTACGCGCCCCGTGCTCCTGCGATCACAATCCACGTCACCAATCCGATGCCGATAATCATGTGTAGCGCGTGCAGTCCGGTCATCGCCCAGTACAAAGAGAAATAAATCTGGACGTTCTGCGGATTCACACCGGCAGCTTCTGCGCCTTCAAATTGAAAATTCGGCCCGGGGAACTGATGGTTGACCCAGTGCTCGTGGTATTCCACTCCCTTGATCCCAAGGAATGCCGCTCCAAACATAATGGTGATCAAGAGCAGGATGACCATCATTTTGCGCTTGTCGGTCTGCGCGCAGCGAACAGCCATCGCCATGCTCAACGAGCTGCAGATCAGTACCGCGGTATTCGTCGCTCCCAGCCAGATGTTCATGGTCTGGCTACCTGCCACGAACGCCTCGTAATACGTTGCCCGATACACGAGGTAGGCGCAGAACAAGCCGCCGAAGAACATGATCTCCGTCACCAGGAACAGCCACATGCCGAACGTGGACGTTTCCCGCTGCTGGTCCATGTCGGCGAAATGGTGCTGTAGATTGTGTTCAGCGATTTCGATATCGCTAGTGGCCAACGGAGACCTCCTCATCCTGGTGCTCGTAGTCGTAGGCTTCCCAGGTTACGACTGGCGTCACATCGAAATTCTGCGTCGGCGGTGGGGATGCCGTCATCCATTCCAACCCCACCGCGTTCCACGGATTCGGCCCCGCATCTTTTCCGTAGCGCAGCGACCACACGAAGTAAATCATTGGCAACACGTAACCAACGGCCAAGACAGAAGCGCCGGCGGTCGACAGCACGTTGAGCACCTGGAATTCCGGCGGATACGCATGATAGCGACGTGGCATGCCCATATAGCCCAGGATGAACTGCGGGAAGAACGTCAGGTTGAAACCCACGAACACAAACAACGCTGAGAGCTTCGCCCATCCCTCGGGATACAGTTTCCCTGTTATCTTCGGCCACCAGAAATGCAGTCCGGCCATGTAGGCCAGCACCATTCCTCCCACCATGACGTAGTGGAAGTGCGCCACCACGAAGTAGGTGTCGGTGACGTGAACGTCAACACCGATCGATGCCAGGAACAAGCCCGTCAGGCCGCCAATGGTAAACAGTCCGATAAATCCGAAGGCGTACAACATCGGCGTGTCATAAGTGATTGAACCCTTGTACAACGTCGCCGTCCAGTTGAATATCTTCACCGCCGACGGGATCGCCACCAGGTAGCTCAACAGCGAAAACACCAGCGCTGCATACACCGAGATACCGGCCACGAACATGTGGTGGGCCCAGACCAGGAAGCCCAGCACCGCGATAGCGATGGAAGCCAGCGCGACGAACTCATAACCAAACACACGCTTGCGCGAGAAGCAGGCCACGATCTCGCTGATCACTCCCATGCCCGGCAGAATCATGATGTACACGGCAGGGTGCGAGTAGAACCAGAACAGGTGCTGGAACAGCAGGGGATCGCCGCCCAGCGCGGGATTGAATACGCCGATGTGGAACAGTCGCTCCAAGGCCACCAGCAAGATGGTGATGGCTACCACGGGCGTTCCCAGCACCATGATGACGCTGGCTGCGTAATTCGACCAGCAAAACAGCGGTAGGCGGTTCCAGGTCATCCCCGGCGCGCGCATGCGGTGAATCGTGACAATGAAATTCAGGCCCGTGAAGATCGAAGAGAACCCTGCAATGAAGACACCCAGCGCGGTCCCGATTACGTGCGTATTCGAGTACGAGGTGCTGAACGGCGTATAGAAGGTCCAACCCGTGTCGACGCCACCCAACAGCATCGACGTCAGCGCAAAAATCGCGCCGATCATGTAGATGTACCAACTTGCCAGGTTCAACCGTGGGAACGCCAGATCCTTGGCGCCGATCATCAGTGGAATGCAGAAATTGCCCAGCACGGCCGGCACCGACGGAATCAGGAAGAAGAAGATCATCGAGACGCCGTGCATGGTGAACAACTTGTTGTAGGTGTCTGACGACACCAGGTCGCCCCCCGGCGTCAGCAGTTCCAGCCGGATCAGCATGGCGAAGAACCCGCCCACGAAGAACATTGCCGTGATCGAAATCAGATACAGCAACGCGATCCGCTTGTGGTCTTTGGTCAGCAGCCACGACTTCAGGCTGTAATCCACATTCAAGTAGTTTTCGCGTTCGACTGTCGCCTGTACTGCAGTTGCCATGTCATGCACCTTCGGG
>Ga0302172_10000256_pt1 | contig 15397 bp, 4 predicted proteins | sample I_Fen_N2_3_FD_198777 | JGI IMG/M metagenome (GOLD analysis project Ga0302172, IMG submission 198777) | Peat permafrost microbial communities from Stordalen Mire near Abisko, Sweden - I_Fen_N2_3 | ecosystem: Environmental > Terrestrial > Soil > Wetlands > Permafrost | place: Sweden: Abisko... | reverse complement strand
ATAGCCGACCCGGTCAGGATCAGGTTCTCGACGTTGGCCGCCAGGGTGTAGTCGACCGACGCACTGACGGTATCGACGCCTTCATTGAGCAGCTCGACGACTTTGTCATCGACATCGTCAACGAAGTAGGTGTCGTTGCCCTTGCCACCGACCAGGGTATCGGCGCCGGCTCCACCGTTGAGGACGTTGTTGGCGGCGTTACCGGTCAGGGTGTTGTCCAGCTCGTTGCCGACGAGGTTGATCGCCGCCAGGGAGTCGATAATGGCGTTTTCGATGTTGTCGCCCAAGGTGTAGCTGTTGCCGGTGTAAGCGGCGACACGCACGGTGTCGTTGCCACCATCGGCCGCTTCGACCACCACGTCCTTGTTGCTGTAGATCACGTAGGTGTCATCGCCGTCGCCACCGGCCAACAGGTCGCCGCCGTTTTTACCGTCGAGCAGGTCATTGCCGGTACCGCCGGTGATTTCGTTGCGTGCCGCGTTGCCGGTCAGCTTGTTGCCCAGGTCGTTGCCGACCAGATTGAACAGGCCGGTGCCGGTGATGGTGAGGCTTTCGAAGTTCTGCAGGTTGGCGCTGCCCAGGTCGATGCTCTGCGCTTCGGTCTTGGAGGCATTGTTGTAGGCGATTTGCAGGGTGTCGTTGCCTTCATCCGCCAGTTCCGTCACCAGCGCCAGTTCTTCCACTCTGTCGAGGACGTAGGTGTCGTTGCCTTTGCCGCCGATCAGGGTATCGATGCCGGCACCACCATTGAGGACGTTGTTGCCGTCGTTGCCGGTGATGATGTTGCTGCCGGCATTGCCGGTCAGGTTGATTGCCAGTGAGCCCGTCGCGGAAGCATCGAGGTCTTCGAGGTTCAGGCCCAGGGTCACGGCAGCCGTACCGCTGAAGTTGATCAGCGAGTCGCCGCGCAGTTTCAGGGTGTCGTGATCACCTTCACCGGCCTTCTCGGTGATGCTGTCTTGCAGTACGGCGATGGCTTTGGCACCGACGCCGCTGGTGACCAGGTCAACGACGTAGGTGTCGTCGCCTTGGCCACCGCTCAGGCTGTCCGCCCCCGCTCCGCCGTCGAGGGTGTCATTGCCGGCACCGCCACTGAGGATGTTCTTGCCACTGTTGCCCGTGATGACGTTGTCCAGCCCGTTACCGTTGCCGTTGATCGCGGCGGTGCCGGTCAGGGTCAGGTTTTCCAGGTTGTCGCCCAGGGTCCAGGTGATCGAGGACTGTACCGAATCGATGCCCTGGTCGGCCTCCTCGAGAATCTGGTCCTTGAGGTTATCGACCACGTAGGTGTCGTCATCCGCACCGCCCTTCAAGGTGTCGGCCCCGGCACCACCATTGAGGATGTCGTTACCGGCACCGCCGTCGAGGGTGTCGTTACCGGCGCCGCCAGTCAGGCTGTCGTTGCCATCTTCACCTTTGAGGATGGCCGCAGCCGAGCCGCTCCAGATCAAGGTGTTGTCATTGGCATCGCCCGTGAGCGTTGTGGAGTTGCCATTCGCATCGAAGCGCTGGCTATGGATATCGCCGATCTGGTTGTCCCACGACAACACTTCCCAGGTGATCACGAAGCCGCCGTCCTGGGTGGCATTGACCACCGGGAACATGTCGTTTTCATTGCTGGTGATCAGCAGCTGATTGCCGACCTTGACGCCGTTTTTGTCATAGACCTGCGCATACAGGTTGGCGTCTGCCGAGTGCGCTGCTTCGTCGGAAGTTGCCCAGCTGATGACGTAGCCGCCACCTTTGAGTGCGGTAATTGCCGGCTCGCCTTGAATTTCCGAACTGGGCGTATTGACCAGCGTTTCGCCGCCCAGCTTTACCCCTTTGTCGTTGTAACGCTGCATGTAGACGTTACCGGTGACCGGCGTGCCGTTTTTCAACGTGACACTGGTCCAGGTCAGTACCAGGCCGCCATCTTCGAGCGTGGCAACTTCCACCCCATACTGATCGCCGGCCTTGCTGGTATTGACAGGTGCTGCACTGCCATCGCCGACCTTTTGACCGCTGGCGGTGAAGCGCTGCATGTAGATATCGACGTCACCAGCAGATTTGGTTTCGCGTTCCCAGACGATGACAAAGCCGCCATCTTTCAGGCTGGTGATGCTCGGCTCTTCGGCGAAGATCGCGGCGTCCTTGACTTTGGTATCGACCTTGACCATTTCGCCGAGCGGCGCGTGGGTGTCTCCGCTGAACATCTGCATGAACAATTCGGAGGCGTAATACGGCGAAGAGCTTGAGCCGCTGGAGCCATTCATCTCCTCTGCCCAAGTCACCACATAGTTGCCATTGGCCAGAACGGTAACCGCGATGTCCTCGAAGTGAACATTGGGTTCGCCGCTGTCTTGCGGCGACAGGCTGATCAGGGAGCCGGTGGCGACACCTTCAGCGTTGAACTCCTGGACCTCGAGCTTGTTACCGTCGGTCGTCCAACCGATCACGTAACCGCCGTCGTTGTTCGCAGCGATCACCGGATTGCGGCCACTGATGCCTTCCAGTAAATGGTCGTTGAGCAGTTCATGGTCCTGGCCAAACTGCTGCAGATGCAGCTGCCCGGCTTCCTCCCAGACCACCACGTAGCTGCCATCGCTGAGCAGCGTGGAAGCTGGCTCCATGGAGACCACACTGCCGGATTCGTTGTCGAACTTGCCATCATTGATGCCGATGGTCGTGCCGTCGCCGAAGACTACTTTTTCAATGCCGACCAGTGTTGTGTCCTGTTTGCCATGCACCACTACATTGCCTTGGCTGTCCTGGGTAAAACTGTAGCCGGACTGGCCCGACAAACCGGCGGTATCTTCACCGGCGCCACCGTCGAGGGTGACGTCGTCGGTGCCACTCCAGTTCAAGGTATTGTCGTGCGCGTCGCCGCTGATCACCGTGGTGCTGGAGCCGACTAGCAGGTTATCGGCCGTGACCTTTTGCACGTGGACTTCAAGACCGCCTCCACTTTTGACGCTTTCCCAACTGACCACGACGATACCTGAGGTACGCACTGTGACGACCGGGGTGTCCATCAGTTGTTCGTCAGCATCGGCGGTGGCCACCAGCACCGGCGAGAGATCGGTCTTGGTGCCGTCGGCGGCGAAGCGCTGGATGTAGACTCCGGCGCTGCCCGGGGCGTATTCGTTCCAGGCCAGGACATAACCACCGTCCGGCAGCGAAGTGATTGCCGCGCCGTTGATCGAGAGGTGGCTGCCGATTTCAACCGGGTCTCCCACAGGGGCGAAATTCTTGTCGTAAAGCTGGGTGATGATTACCCGACCCATGGTGCCCGTGCCTTGGTCGACATGGCTCAATACATAACCGTCGGTGACGGCAGTGATGTCGAAGTAGGAGGCATATCCATAGTTGCTGACCAGGCCGTCCAGAGTCTGGGCCGAATTCGCGACGACCTTGCCGTTGGCGTCAATCCGGCTGATCTGGAACTTGGAGTCGAATGTCCCGTTATCCACGGAGAAATGCTGGGTGGTATAGGTCAGCCAGTACCCGCCATCACCCGTTGGCAGCACGCTGATATCGTCGGCTTCGCCCAGGGCTTCGTTGCCCTTGGACAGGGTTTGCACCGCCCCCGGCTTGCCGTTGGTGTAAACCACAGCCTTGATATCGGCAAGGTCGAGCCGTTCGTCACCCGATGCATGTTCATGGGTTTCACCCCAGGTCACGATGTACTTGTTGTCGGCCAGTACCGTGACTTGCGCGTCCTCCAGCTCGAAAGCGGCGCTCGCGACTTTCACGGCATTGCCACTGGCGACCCCGTTGCTGCCAAACGACTGGGTATACACGGTAGAGACGTGAGTGGCGTCGTTCTCCGACGTCCAGGACACAATGAACTGACCATTGGCCAGCGCAGTGACGCTAGGATCATCGGCGTCCGGCGTTGGAATATTGGTGCGTTGCAACATCTCGCCATCGGCGGTGTAACGCTTGACCACGATGCCGTCAAAATCGGCGTTACTCAGCGCCCAGGAAATGACATAACCACCGTCGCTAAGCGCCGTCACGTTCGGGCTGTTGGCACCGTTGCCGGCCGTTTTCGTTTCTATTTCACGAGTCGCCGTCAGCACGCTGCCATCGGTAAACGCCAGAACCCGGTCACCGCTGTCGCCGCCGACACTATGGATAACAGTTCCTTCGTTGTCCGTTACTACGATGTTCTCACCGTCATCACTGAAACTATAATCCGTTTGACTTCCTGGGACCTGGGTCGGAGTGCTCATAATCCTTTCCTTGCATAGCGAGATGCGGCGTTTGCCGGGCGTTGTTTGGGGGTGTGAGGATCACTGTCACGCACGCGCCAGTGCGAAACAGTTTAAAGTCAGTGCTAAATCTATAGCCTTATAGCAAGCCGGCCAGCCAATGGCAATCCGCCACCCCCCTCTTGCTACGCGCTTTCACCGAGCCGTTATTTTTTCTCGACAAGCCGCCAGACTCGCCGCGCGTGATGCAAGGTGCCAGGCATCGACAAACTTTCTTTCTTGTCGCAATTATTGTTCTGACAATAAAACGACTCTATAAAAAACTGCTTTGTATCGAGGCCGAAAGTTTGTTTCCGAATTTATTTAATGCCTGACTGTGCATTGAAATGCTGTTTAACTCACGGCGGCTCATGTGCCATCCAAAAAAAGCAAAAATGACGACCCTAAAGAGCGGATATACAACCGGCAGTGCCGGTTGTGATGTTTTGATCTTTGAAGTTGAAGGTTGCATCAACGAGATGCTGTTCGCCGATCAATCGCTGCCGAGCGCCAGCATCAGCCCGCTCAAGCGTTTGACCTTGCGCCTCACCGCCTCCTCAAACACCCCTGCGCGCGGCTCGATCAGGGTAAACCAGTCCTTGGCCCGGGTAATCCCGGTGTAGATCAGCTCCTTGGTCAGCACCGGGTTCAGGGCATCGGGCAGGATCAACGCGGTGTGGGTAAATTCCGAGCCCTGGGATTTATGCACGGTCATGGCGTACACGGTCTCGACATCGTTCAGTCGGCTGGGCAGGACAAAACGCACGCCGCCCTGCCCGTCGTTGCGCGGGAACGCCACTCGAAGAACCTGCTTGCCGGCGTCCGGACCGTCCCGCTCGGGAAGGTTGAGCGCAATACCGATGTCGCCGTTCATCAAGCCCAGACCATAGTCGTTGCGGGTCATCAGCACTGGCCGTCCCTCGTACCACTGCTGGTCGCTGTCGATCAGACGGGCCTTGAGCAACGCGTCGGTCACTCGCCGGTTCAAGCCCTCGACCCCCCACGGCCCTTTGCGCACCGCGCACAACAACTGGAAAGCGTCGAAAGCTTGCAAGACCTGCCGCGCCCAATCCATCCAGCCTCCATCATCGAGCGGACTGTCGAGGGCTGGCCGCCGGTTGCGCAGCAGGCTCAGGTAATGCCGATAACCTTGCGGTCCTTCGCCATGGCCGTCGAGCAACAAACGCTCCAGCGCCCGATCCTGTTCATGCTTGAGGGACAGGCAAAACACATCGTCGTGGCTTCGAGCCGCCAGTAATTTACGGGCTTCATCAGGTTGCTGTTGATTGACCCAACGGGCGAGCTGACCAATACCACTGCCCTCGCCAAACCGTCGCGAGTGACGCAGCATCACCACTTGCTGGGCCAGTGGATGAATGCCCTGGGTGTCTTCCTGCAAACCACTGGCCGCCAGGCTTTCACCACTGACCGCTTCCAGCCACTGACGTGTCTGCGGGCTGTACCAACCCGCCTCGGCATCACGGCACAAATCGCCCAGCACGGCACCGGCCTCCACCGATGCCAGTTGGTCCTTGTCACCCAGCAATACCAGGCGCGCGTGGGCTGGCAGCGCGTCGAGCAGATTGGCCATCATTTCCAGGTCGATCATCGAGGCTTCGTCCACCACCAACACGTCCAGTGGCAGGCGATTGCCAGCGTGGTGGCGGAAATGTCGCGTACCGGGACGGCTGCCAAGCAAGCGGTGAACGGTGGTCACATCCGAAGGGATTTTCTGGCGTATGGCGTCGCTGACTTTCAGCGTTATGACTTGCTGACTGATGGACTCCGTCAGCCGCGCCGCCGCTTTGCCGGTCGGGGCGGCGAGACGAATGCGCAGCGGTTTGCCCGCCTCTACCGCTGGCGCCTGAAGCAACGCCAGCAAGCGCACGACAGTGGTCGTCTTGCCGGTTCCCGGTCCGCCGGTGACGATGCTGAAGGCACCTCGGGTAGCGAGGGCACAGGCCAGTTTTTGCCAGTCGATCACGTCCCCCGGCTTGGCCGGACCGAACAAACCGCCGAGGCGCTCGAGCAAGTCGCTCGGCGTTGCTTCGTGTTCCGCCAGGCGCTCACGCAGCGCGTTGTCGATACGCCGCTCGTAAGCCCAGTAACGGCGCAGGTACAGGCGCTTGCCCGACAACACCAGTGGCCGGCTGTGCACCGCCTCACGCCCGTCGGCCGCCAACGCGACCAGACGGCTGGAGGCCAGCACCTTGCACCAATGGGCACCGTCCAGCGCTTCCAGCAACTGTGACGGCAACAACATCGCGCCACTGTGCAGATCACCTTCCGGTGGCAGCGACAGGGCAAAATCCGGCTCCTTCAACGTCTCGAACAAGTCGAGGCAAACGTGCCCGTGACCCAACTGGTGACTGGTCAATGCCGCGGCCAGCAGCACCAATGGGTCGTCATCCGGCGCCAGTTCATGAAGGAAGGCCACGAAGGCCTTGTCCAGCGCGCGTAACCAGCCACGCTCGACCCAGCGGGTGAGCAGCAACAACAAGTCGCCAGCACGGCTCAAAGGGGCAAGATCGGCGAGGCTCTCGGCTGCCAATGAAGTGGGCAGCAAGTCAGCGAAGGTGCGGCTCATAGCAATACTCCCTGTTCCCAGGCGGGTTCGGTCCTGGGCTCTGGCTTACCTTGAAACAGCCGGTCCATGCGCTCGATCAGCTCTTTGGGCGGCCGGGCGAAGTACACGCCCTGGCTGGATGCATGGGTGCCGCGCAAGAACAGGTACAACGCGCCACCGACATGCCGGTCGTAATCGTAATCGGCCAGCCGGGCCTTGAGTTGCCGATGCAAGGCCAGGAGGTACAACACGTATTGCAGGTCGTATCGGTTGTCGAGGATCGACTGCTCCATGGCCTGCTCGGTGTAAGCCGCGTCGTCGACACCCAGCCAGTTGGATTTGTAGTCAGCGACGTAGTAAAGACCGTCGTGCTCGAAGGTCAGGTCGATAAAGCCCTTGAACATGCCATTGAGCATTACCGGTTCGGCCGCCACCCGGGCCACGCCCTTGTGTGTGTATTGGCACACCAGCGCATCGAGCTTGAGCACGTCAACCTTGTGGCTGGCGAACCAGAATTCCATTTCTACCTGGTACTGGGTCAGTTGCGCCAAAACCACCGGGGCCTGCCCGGTCCCTAGCGGCAACGGCGACTTGAGCAGATGCTGCAGCCAATCGCTCAACGTGGTGATCCAGCCTTCCCAGCCACGGCGGTTGCATCGGCGGGCAATGGCATCTTCCACGGCTTTGGGGCTGGCCACAAAACCCTCGACGCCGACCCATTCGAGCAACCCGTGGAGAAAGGTGCCCGGATTCGGGCCTCGCGGGAAGCGATGGAGATCGGCGCCCCCGGCGACCATCTCACGGGGAGCTTGCGGATCGAGACGCTCGTCGTCGAAGAGTTTCTGGGCCTGCGGGCTCTCTGGTGCTTGATCACTGCCGACACTCAGGATGTCGCTGATTCGCAGGGCACTGTAGGAGGCGATCCACCAGTTTTCACTGGCCTTGCGCTTTGGAATCAACGGGGCCAGCAACGCCGCTTCGTTCTGCGGCGGGTGGTAATGCTCGGCGCTGGCTTCAGGCATTTCGCCGCAAGCCAGCGCAGCGCAGTCCTGTTGCAGGTCTTGCAGCCAGCGCTGCAACCCCGCCGACTCGAGCAAAGCGGCGCCGCCGCCCAACAGATAACCCAGCGCCGAAAGGTGCAACACCGAGCTGTTGTTATTGCCACGCTTGAGGTCCGTCACGCCCAGCCAGCAGGCATGCTGCGCCCGGGTCAGGGCGACATAGAGCAAGCGTAAATCTTCGGCCAGGCGTTCATCATCGGCCAGGGCAATCAACTCGGCGGTCGGGCTCAAGGTCACCTGGGCCTTGCCCGTGGCGTCGTGGTAATGCAACGGCAGTCGGCTGCCATCCACCGGTTTCGCCGAACAGATGAACGGCAGGAACACCAAGGGATATTCCAGCCCCTTGGATTTGTGGATGGTCACGACCTTGACCAGTTGTTCATCGCTTTCCAGACGCAGGATCTGCTCTTCACCGGCCTGGCCGGACAACGCCAGATGCTCGGACAAATGGCGGATCAGGGCCTGCTCGCCATCCAGTTCGGCAGCCGCCTGCTGCAGCAGCTCGCAGAGGTGCAACAGGTTGGTCAGCACGCGCTCGCCATCGCTGCGTGCGATCAACGCCTGGGGCAGCTGGAAGTCATGCAGCAGGCGTCGCAACATCGGCAGCACGCCCTGCTTGCGCCAAATCTCGCGATAACTGCGGAACTGCATCACCCGCGCTTCCCACGCCAGTTCGTCCTGGTTCAGTCGTTCCAGTTCCGTCAGTGACAGATCCAGCGTGATGCAGGCCAATGCGGCGCGCAGTGGCCGCTCGACATCCGGTTCGGCACAGGCCTTGAGCCAGGTCAGCACGTCGTGGGCTTCCTGAGCGGCGAACACCGAGTCCTTGTCCGACAGATAAACGCTGCGTACGCCTCGGGCCGAGAGTTCGGCACGCACAGCCTGCGCTTCCTTGCCATCGCGGACCAGGATCGCAATGTCCGCTGGCAACAGGCCTCTGAACCCCTTGCCTTCGTGGGCAAACCCGGCACGCCCTTGCTGGCCGCCATTGAGCAGTCCGGTGATCGCGCTGGCACAGGCGCCAGCCAGTTGTTGCCGGTACACCGCACCGGACAACGGCTGCTCGGTGGACAAGTGCCAGATGTTCAGGGCGGGCACGACCTGACCATCGACGCACAGGACTTCTTTGCGGCCCTGGGATTCGACGGGCAGGAACGGTACCGGGTTGTCGCCGTTCGCTTCCCGGAACAGGAAGGCACCCCGCCCGGCCTCACGGGACTCCGCACGCTCGAAGACATGGTTCACGGCAGCGACCATGCCATGGCTGGAACGGAAATTGGTGCCCAGGGTATGCAGCCGGCCAGCGGTGGCCTGACGCGCTCGAAGGTAGGTATAGATGTCGGCACCGCGGAAGGCGTAAATCGCCTGCTTCGGGTCACCGATCAGGAACAGGCCGCTTTGCGGGTTGTTGTCTTCGATGCGATAGATGCTCTCGAATATCCGGTACTGCACCGGATCGGTGTCCTGGAACTCATCGATCAGCGCGACCGGAAACTGCTCGCGGATCAAGGCCGCCAGGCGCTCGCCGCCATCGGATTGCAACGCCGCATCCAGCCGCAGCAACATGTCATCGAAGCCCATTTCGGCACGGCGGCGCTTTTCTTCTTCGAAGCGTGCACCGACCCAATGGGCGGCGTGTTGCAGCACGGCGGCATCAGGCGTCGGTAATTGATCGAGCGCGGTTTTCAGGCCCGGCATTGCATCCAGCCCCGGATGACTGGGCACGTCGCCCTTCTTCCAGGCTTCAGCCATGCCGTCGGGCGTCAGACGCGTGAAGCCGGTCCCGATATCCAGTTGCTCAAGGGACTCATCCTCAGCCCAGGCCTTGAGTTTCTCGAACCAGGGCTCGAAGTAACGCGCCTGCATCTTGCGACCGTCGACATTCTTGCTGGCGACACCCTCGTGGCAGATGGCGAGCAACTCGTCCGCCCACTGCCGCCAGGGCCTCTTGAGTTCGAGCAAGGCCGCCCGCCGTTCCTGCAAACACTCGGTGATCAGCTCGACAGGTTCTTTACCTTGAACACTGTCGCGCTCACTGGCGAACAGTCCGCGAACGCGGGGCAACAATGCTGCCGGGCCACCCCAATTGCTACGCACCCAGTTCAGGGCATCGCCTTGCATCGGGTAGCAAAACAGCCGCCAGTAATCGCGCAAGACCTCGCCCAGCAAATCGCTGTGGTCGGTCTCCAGGGTCTGGGTAAACAGGCTGCCACTGTCGAACGCGTGTTCGCGCAACATGCGCTGACACCAGCTGTGGATGGTCGAAACGGCGGCTTCGTCCATCCATTGGGCGGCAATGTCCAGGCGATTTGCGCAAGCGGACCACTGCTCGGGCAAGTACTGCTCACGCAACTCGCCGATCAGGCCGTCCGGGGCGGGCGTTTCATCGCGGAAAAACCGCGCAGCTTCTGCCAGCCGTGTGCGAATACGTTCGCGCAGCTCTTTGGTGGCGGCATCGGTGAAGGTCACGACGAGTATCTGCGGAGGCAACAACTCGCGCCCGAAACCACTCGGTTCGCCGCCATGACCAAGGACCAGGCGCAGATACAGGGCAGAAATGGTAAAGGTCTTGCCGGTCCCGGCACTGGCTTCGATCAGTTGACTGCCGCGCAGCGGGAATGCCAGGGCCAAAGGCGTCTTGCTGGTCATGAGCGCGCCTCCTCGCTGGACAACGAGCGCCAGGGCGCCTCGAGTAGCGGCCGATACAATGCGTTGCACCAATCGACGAACGTCTCATCGGCGCTCAGCGCATCGTAATCAGCGAATTGACGTGCCAGTGCCATGCTTTCCCGTCGCTCCCCGTCAGTGTTCACTCCATCACCTTCATAGGCTTTGCGAGCGGCCGCTTCGGCTTTGACCGGATCGGTCTGAGCCAACCAGGCGAACGCCGTCTTGACGGCGATCGGCAGTGGCTGACGCATGCCCGATTGCCAGGCCAGCAACAGGTCCCCCAGAACCCGTGAGGCTGATTGCTGCTCCATCGGCTCAAGTACCAGGCTGTCGTCACTGGCCACCAGTGCGGTGGTCATGGCCATGCCACTGGCGCATGCCACCAGATGATTGACCCAGGGCCGCGTCAGGCGATGCCATTTGCGCGATTTGATCGAACCGATGCTGTTAGGGATGGTTGTGACCGAGAGCAAACCGCCGTCCGCCCGTTGGTGCAGTCCGTTGAGCCAGCCCTCGATGCGCAGGTCATGCAACTGCAGACTCACTGGCAGGGCACTGGTCAGCGGCGTTGGCCATAAAGCCAGCAGCTGATCGTAGCGTTGCAGCAGGTCCGGTAATGGCTCGATCAATTCGCGCTGAAGGCATTCGCCGAATCCTGCCATCGGCAGCAGTCCACTGTTTTGCAGGCGCCGCGCCTGCGAGGCCAACGCTTGATCCACGTCAGCCGGGGCTGCCAGTGCCGCTTCGAGCAAACTGTCGCTGAGGCTATAGCGTTGCAGCGCGTCGAGCACAAAGGGCTCCTCATCGGCCAAGGGTACTTCGGCAGCCTCGAAGAACACCTTCAACCGCTGGCTGAAGAAATGTCGCACAGGGTTGCGCAGGAAATCCTGCAATTGGCCGAGACCCAGCGGCTCTTCTTGAACGTGGGCATCCAGGACTTCGATATCTGTCACCTGCTCGGTAGCGTGATGAAGCACCTGCCATTCATTGGCGTAGCTGAACAGTGCATCGCCTTCATGGAAGTAACGAGCACTGAAGGGTTGCAGAGGGTGTTCCTGGGTGGTGGCCTCAAGCAGATCCTCTTCGGTGTCGGTCAATCGCCAGCCGCTGGCCAGGTGGTCACGCAGCTGGCCGATCAGTACCGATGCCGGGCGCTCGCTGTTATCGCGGATACTTCGGCCGACCCAACTGATGTAGAGCTGGTCACGGGCCGACAATAGCGCCTCCAACAGCAAGTAACGGTCGTCTTCGCGTCGCGATCGATCTCCGGGGCGGTAGTCACTGCCCATGAGGTCGAAGTCCAGGGGCGGTTGCGCTCGCGGGTAGTCACCGTCATTCATGCCGAGCAGGCACACCAGTTTGAACGGGATCGCTCGCATCGGCATCAAGGTGCAAAAGTTAACTGCACCGGCCAGAAAGCGCTGAGACAGACGCCCCTGATCGAGCCCGGTCAGCCAGGCTTCGCGCACGACGGTCAGTGGCAGTTCGTCCTGCAAGCCTACCGATTCACAATTCTCGAGCCAGGCTTCGCGCAACGTTTCAAGTTCGCTGAGCAGGTAGTCGTCGTGCTCGTTACTGGCCTGGAAGAACAACGACACCAGGGCCTGCAAGCGCAAACTCCATTGCCGGGGCGATGCCGGTTGCGTGAGTTCGTGATGGGCAATCTCCAGCGCATCGAGCAACGCGACCAGCGGGCCAATGAGTGCGGCATCCAGTCCACCAATCTCGTCGTAGGGTTCGATACCTTCACAAGCACTGGCACTGCCCACGGCATAACCCAGCAACATCCGGCGCAGACCAAAACGCCAACTGTTTTGTTCCAGCGCCTGCGGCAGACCCAATCCTGCGCGCTGTTCGGCATTCATGCCCCAACGAATACCCGCGCCTTCGATCCAGCGGTGCAGGGTCGGCAGGTCACGCTCCTCTACACCGAAGCGAGCGCGCAGTGCCGGGACATCCAGCAGATCAAGAATTTCGCTGACCGGGAAACGGCTGTCCGGCAGCTTGAGCAGATGTTCGACGGCGATCAGTAACGGATCACGGCCACGCTGGCCCTGGTCGGCCAGTGTGAAGGGGATGAATCGCGGATCCTGGCGCTCAAGCTGAGCGAACACCGCCCGAATATGCGGTGCGTAACTGTCGATATCCGGGACCATGACGATCACATCCCGTGGACGCAAGTCGGCGTCGGCGCTGAAGCGGGCGAGCAATTGATCGTGAAGGATTTCGACTTCGCGCTGGGCGCTATGAGCGATGTGAAAACGAATCGACTGGTCTGCCTCAAGATCTACAGCCGGCCAACGTTCGCGGGTTTCGTTCAGGGGACGCAACTCAAGGATGTCGTCCTGCAACTGATTGAGCATGTTCAGGGGCTGGCTGTCGCTGAACAAGTCGATGCGACCGTCACGGAACGCAGAGCGATAGCTGTTGGGATCGTCGTAGCTATCGAGCAGGTTGATATAGTCCCGCCCCTGCTTGCCCCATGCGGCCAGTAACGGATGGGCATGCTGATGAAGGGTTTGCGGGTCGAGAACAAGCGGCATGCCGCTTTTGCGGGCTTGCCGTTTGTATTGATGCCGCAACAGGTCCTTATCGGCGACGATGTCCGCCCAATGGTGGCGACACGGATTATGCACGCACAACAGGACCTGACTGAATCGAGCCAACCCGGCCAAGGCCTCGAGGGCTTGAGCAGGCAGAGACGAAATGCCGAAAACGATGACCCGGGAAGGCAGCCCGACGGGGGCGACATCGAGACTGTTGATGCGCTCGATGAACCGCTGGTGTACGCCGGCGCGGCTTTGCGCCATGCCCTCTTCACCGACATCCAGCAACAGCGCGCGCCACAATTGCGCTTGCCAGCAATTGGCCGGGGTCAGCGGCTTGGCTTCACCTCTGCCGTTGCGTAATTGATGCCGACCTTCTGCCCAGTCTTCGAGCCAGTCAGCCCGATACACCTGGTATTGGTCGAACAAGTCTGCCAGCCGCTCAGCCAATTGATAGCGTTTGCGCAAATCGCTGTCATTGGTCAGGAAGCGCTGCAGGGGCTCGAAATGCGCTTGATCGATCAGTTGCGGAAGCAGACGCATAAGGCGCCAGGTCAATGGAGCCTTATCCAGCAAGGATTTGGCCGGGATTTCGTCACGGCCAAGAACCATGCGATACAGCTGCCACATGAAGCTGCCGGGTAACTGTACGTCGATGGCTGCGGCAATCCCGCAACCACCCATGTCATCTTCTTCAGAGTCTTCAGCCAGTGCCAACTTGAGCCACTGGGCAATGCCATTGCTCTGCACCAAGGCAATTTCATTTTCCAGGGGAGCCAGCGGGTAACGCCGCATCCAGCTCACCACCAGGCTGCGTAACTCGTCCAGGCGATTGCCGTGAACCACCATAAAACCAGCACTGAGGGACGTCGCGTCCGGCATAAAGGCTTCCTTGGAAAGCGCAAATCGAGGGACGACTTTAACATTGAAGGCGACTAGCCTCATCGTAGGAGCGAGCCTGCTCGCGAAAAACCTGAGGGCAACGCGGGGTGTCAGGCTTCCCGCGTCATCGTTGACGACCATCGTCGGAACGCCGCCCGGAGCAGGCTCGCTCCTACAGGACAGGCTGTGAACACGGCATTTGTGGGCCCTGCCGAACCAGTGTAGGAGCGAGCTTGCTCGCGAAAAACCTGAGGACACCGCGGGGTGTCAGGCTTCCCGCGTTAACGTTAACGACCATCGTCGGAACGCCGCCCGGAGCAGGCTCGCTCCTACAGGGGGGGACGGCTGTGAACACGGTATTTGTGAGCCCTGCCGAACCAGTGTAGGAGCGAGCCTGCTCGCGAAAAACCTGAGGACACCGCGGGGGGTCAGGCTTCCCGCGTTATCGTTGACGACCATCGCGAGCAGGCTCGCTCCTACAAGGGGGCGGCTGTGAACACAGCATTTGTGAGCACTGCCGAACCAGTGTAGGAGCGAGCTTGCTCGCGAAGGGGCACCGGGGCCTTACTGAATCTCTTCCGGCTTGACGATCACCCAGTTCTTGTCCGCCGTTACCGCCAGCCCTTCCTTGGCCTGGGCCGCGGCGTGCTTGGCCATCATGCCGTTGAGCTGGGTCATGTATTTGTCTTTGCGGTTGACCCACAGGTGGATGCCGCCCTTGGCCACATCGACGCTGTGGAACAGCATGTAGCCGTCGCTGCTCGGGGTATCACCGCCCACCAGCACCGGTTTTTTCCACTCATCGATGTAGGTCAGGATCGCCGCCTGCTTGCCGGCCATCCAGGTCGCCGGCGTCCACAGGTACGGGGTCAGCTCGAGGCCGAGGTTGGCTTTCTCGTCATACTTGCCGGCGGTGATCTGCTTGCGTGCGGTGGTCAGTTCGCCGGTCTTGCGGTCCTTGAGCAGCGTGGTTACGCCGATCACGTTTTGCGGTTTGACGTTGTAGCCGTACTTCGGATCGGCCGCGACCATGCGCACCAGCTCCTCGGAGGCAGCGGTCATCACGTAGACCTCGATGCCGTTCTCCATCAGCTTGTTGTACAGCTCGGCCTGGCCGGTGAAGACTTTCGGCGGGTTGACGTCGAGGTTCTTGACCACGTCGCCTTCGTAATAGGTGGTCGGCACCGGTTTGCCGGAGGCCATCAACTCATCGACATAGCCTTTGAGCTCTTGCAGCGTGAAGCCGGAAAACACCTGCGCGACCCATGGGTAGCAAACCATGTCGTCGATTTCGCAGAGGCGATAGTAATAGCTGAACAGGCTTTCCTTATGGTCGGCGGTGTCCTTGAACGGGATCAGCTTGAGGGAGGGATCGAGCTTGTCGCGGGTAATCAGGCCCTTGTTTTCCATGAACGGCAGCAACGACTCTTCGAGGTC
>Ga0302172_10000252_pt1 | contig 15543 bp, 14 predicted proteins | sample I_Fen_N2_3_FD_198777 | JGI IMG/M metagenome (GOLD analysis project Ga0302172, IMG submission 198777) | Peat permafrost microbial communities from Stordalen Mire near Abisko, Sweden - I_Fen_N2_3 | ecosystem: Environmental > Terrestrial > Soil > Wetlands > Permafrost | place: Sweden: Abisko... | reverse complement strand
CAATGGTGAGCAGCATGGTCGTCAGCGGGATCATCACCAGGCTCGCCACCAGGTTCAGCACGAGCACCGAATAAATGCTGCCGGCGCCGTACATTGTTGCGAGGATGGGGATGCCCATGAAAGCTGCGTCCGGATAACCATTAACGAAGCCCTTGAGCGTTGCAACCTTGAGGTTGCGAGTGGTGAACCAGCCGATCGCCAGCGCTATCGTGTACATGCCCATGATGCCGATAAACGTGGCCGCGACGAACTTGAAGTCGAGGAGCTGTTCACGCGGCGTGCTCGCCATCCCGACAAACAGCAGCGCCGGGAATATCCAGCCGAGTACCAGCCGGCTGATCAGCAGGCTGTCCGAATGGGTAAGCCGTCCGCGCTTGCCGGCGATATAGCCCAGCGCGATCACAAAGGCGACGGGTAAAATGGGCCCTACGATCCTGTCTAACATGTCCGCAATCCTCGTATTTATTTTTATCAAGAATGTCGCCATCGCTGATCGCGGCCGACGTTTGTTGCGTCGGCACCGATCACCCGGCAAAGACCGGGCGGTTTGGGCGGTTAAGGTTTGAAGCGGTAGTCGCGGATGACGTCCTGGTCCGGCTCGATGCCGAGTCCCGGCCCTTGCGGTACGTCGATGCGGCCGTTACGCGGAATGATCGCGTCGCCATAGAGTTGCGCTTCGAGATCGAAGTAACGCCATTCGACCAGTGACTTCGCACCACCCAGGGCAGCACTGCCATGCACGGCCGCCAGCAGACCAGGACCGTCATAAAAGGCGTGGACCATCACGGTGACGTTGTGGGCGTTGGCCAACGCATAGACTTTTTGCAGTTCGGTGATGCCGCCCATTTTTGCCGGACTGGGTTGAATGAAATCGACCGCACCGGCTTCAAGCAGGTGCTGGAAGTCCATCAGCGTCGACGCATTTTCGCCGGCGGCAACGGGAATGCCGCCCTGCTTGCGCACTGTCGCCAGCCCCGAATAGTTTTCCGGCGGCCATACCGGCTCTTCGATCCAGCGCAGATTCAACGGGCGAAGTTTCTCGGTCATATCGAGCGCTTCGCGCACCGTCCAGGGAGCGTTGACGTCGAGGGTTATTTCCACGCCGGGGCCAGCGGCTTCGCACGCGGCGCGGATGACCTCGATATCAACCTCGTGCAGCTTGAGGTGGCGGAAACCACTATTGACCGCGCGTTGCACGTTGATGCGCATGAGTTCGGGGTCGGCATAGCGGATCAGGCTTGCATAGGCCGCCAGCGAAGTGGCCTCACTGCCGCCAAGCAGCTGGTAGATCGGTCTGCCGGCTGCTTTGCCAGCGATATCCCACAGCGCAATATCAATCGCCGACAGGCCGAAAATGAACGCGCCGCTGCGACCGAAGACGTGAAACTTCTTCTGCAGATCGCCCTGCAATTTCTCCCGCCGCGTGACATCGCTGCCGATCAATTCGGGCGCGAGGATCGTGTCGATCACCACCTTCACCGCCGGTATGGCGGTAAAGCCGAAGGTTTCGCCCCAGCCGACGATACCGTCATCGGTGGTGATCTTGACCACGAGGGAGTCGACCATCTGAAGGTCTTTCGGCCCCCATACCCCGCCGGCCGACCGCCCTCCTGTGGTGAAGGGAATCCGCAGTGCAATGGTTTCAATACTGGCAATTTTCATAAGACGGTGCCTCAAGCAGGTTGCAACGGTGGCGCGGCGACTTTCGCAATTCGCCCGTGCCAGGTTGAGGACAACGTACAAGGCATCCTGTTGTCCTTCAACTGAACAACCTAGGCTTTCTGGCAGACATTGATCTAAAAAACATCAACTTATTGTTTTTATTGATTTTATTGATTTATGTCGATAATGAAATTCAGTTTTAACTGACGGGAACAAGTCTTCTGATGTAGATTAAGAAGACAAGTGAGAGGGATGAATCCGCATGAGTGAAATGAATGTGCAACCCGTGGCGCGGCGTCCTCATCTGGCCGAGCACATCGCCCGCTCGTTGAGCGATGAGATCGCCTGCGGACGACTGCGGCCGGGGGACCGCCTGCCGACCGAACAGTTTCTCTCGCAAAATTTCGGCGTCAGCCGCAACGTCGTTCGCGAAGGCATCGCGACGCTTCGAGCCCAGGGACTGATCCAGTCCCGCCAGGGCGTGGGCGTGTTCGTCTCTGCCGCGCCCGCATCGCCGGAGCCGTTACCAGTACGCGAGAGTGTGCCTTTGCTGGATGGCGACAATACGATCCGCAACATGTTCGAAGTGCGGGCCGTACTGGAAAGCCAGGCCGCTGCGCTTGCGGCGACGCACATGACGCCGCACAAACTCAAAGCCATTCAGGCAGCCGTCCTGCGCATGCAATACGAAGGCGAGCCGACGCTGGAAACCGTCAACGCTGACCTCGATTTTCATCGGGCCGTGGCCGCCGCGTCTGGCAACGATTATCTCGAGACAATGATTCGCACGGTGCTCGAGCCGATGCGCGCACTGATCAGCATGACCTTCGCGCGGCGAGGCCCGGTGTTCAGCAATATTCCGCATGCGGCACGTGGAGAGCATGAAGACCTGGTGCAGGCTTTCAGCGAACGGAACGCGGTGGCAGCGCGTCAGATCATGGGGCAACATATCGTCGCCGCCGCCTCGCGATTCGGCTACGAGATCAAATTTTTCTGACCTCGTCCGTTAGGCGCAGGTTGTATTGTTGTCCTACAAATAGACGAAGGTCGTGCCCTGCGACCTTCAGGAGCTGCCTTATTGGGGCGTCAGGGTGTAGTGATAATGCACTACCCCCGTGTCTGGATGTACCAGCCAGTAATCATCCTTGTCCTTTTTAAGCCGGTAGCACTCTTTGGGGTTTTTAGCCGAAGTAAAACAGATCACGCCCTCTTTGACGGTCCAATATTCCTTCTCGGGCTGATTGCCGGACATCGTGAATATTTCGGTTCCGTCGGCATTGAAACTCAAAGAGTATGGCAAGCCCGAAGTGCCGGTATTATTCAGCTTGTTCCCGACCAGAGTACTGCGCACCTGCGCATCATCAAGTGCCACCGCCGAAGCGCTGACCGGTTTCACCGCATTCCCTCCCGTTGAAGTGCACCCGGACAGGACCAGCGCCAGAAAAATGCAATTCCAACATTTAATGCTCATGCCACACCTCGACTATTATCAACCGAGCCAAAACATTCCAGCCTGCACTTAGTGTGTTGGCGTCATTAGAATTTGATAATAGTTAGGCCATAAACTGTAAATATACTAAATCACGATAAACCTAATCGCGCAGTCATCCTCTACGAGTTAGTTAGAGTGCTTAATGTAAAGCATTCGAACACTATAAAATCATCAAGCGTTTCCTCGAATCGCCAGGTTTCCCCAGAGTGCTCGACTGGCCAGCCATTGGTCCCAATGAGCTGGCCTCGATGACTTGCCTCAGCGGTTGCTGTCGGGTATCGATTCCCGGCTGAAGGCGTCCAGTTCCTGCACCAGGCCCTTGGCTGCCATCATCACCAGTGCATGGCCTTTTTCCGCTGTAGCCTGGGCCGGGTCCGAGCCCATGCGACCATCCGGATGACGCGCGCGGAAATCTTGCGCTTCGCGGATGGGGCCCCACTCGGCAATCTGGGGCGAATACGCAGCCGACTTGATCGAGTCCGGGTACGCCCATTGGGTCACGGCAATTTCGGAGGGGGTGGCATGCACACCATGCCCCGTCGGGAACTGCTCCCGTGCCAGCTCGCCAATACCTTCGAGGTCCCACCAGTTGCACAGCTTCAGCGCAAACCCCGCCGGACGCCGAGCGAAGCTCGCCTCGGCGTAGAGCTCGGAAAATGCCGCTTCAATCGACGCGACATTGCCGCCGTGCCCGTTGAGAAAGAGGATTTTCTCGAACCCGTGCGCTGCCAGCGACCGCACCCAATCACCAATAGCGGCAATGAAGGTTGATGGGCGCAGTGAAATGGTTCCCGCAAAACCCAGGTGGTGTTGGGCCATGCCAATGTTGAAGGTCGGCGCAATCAGTATGTCCGCAGATTTCTGGGCTTCGTGCGCAATGATTTCCGGGCACATCCAGTCGGTACCCAAAAGGCCGGTTGGACCGTGTTGTTCATTCGAACCGATCGGCACAACGATGGTACGACTGCGTTGCAGAAATTCGCCGATTTCGGCCCAGGTCGACAGGTGTAAAAGCATTTGAGTTCTCTCCATTGCAAGGTTCCTTGCGGAACACGACGATTCAGTTGAAGTTGCAGGTCGCTGATCACACAGAGCTGTAGTGGGATGCAGAGTGTTCAGCCGATAACGATCGGCTGCGAGTAATGACAAGTGCCGCACACAGTGATGCGCATCCCACGGCAACGACGCCCAGGTCCATGTTACCGGTGGCCGTTTTCGCCCAACCAATGACCGCAGGCCCCCAAAAGCCACCGCAAAGGCCTATGGTGTTGATGAAGGCGATACCGCCCGCCGCGGCTTCGCCCTTGATGTGTTCGCAGGGCATGGCCCAGAACACCGTGTAAGCCATGAAAATCGTTGTTGTGGCCCCGGTCAGCAGCCCCAGCGATACCATCAAGTGCCCTTGTGCAAATGGAAACGCCAGGAGCACAACAGCCCCGATGCCCGCAGGCACTGCACAGTGGTAGCGCCTTTCGCCGACGCGGTCGGATCGACGCCCTATAAAATACATGCCGATTGCAGCCCCGACATAAGGAATAGCGCAATACCAACCCAACTGCAGGGTGTCATCGACCCCCTGGGCCCTGAGAATGGCTGGCAGCCAGAAGCTCATGGCGTATATCGAGAAGATGATGCAGAAGTAAGCCGATGCCAGGACATAGATTTTCGGGTCGCGCAAGACTGCCCTGAACGAATGGATTTTCCCGGCGGATGTATCCAGCTGTGCCTCCAGCAGTTTCTTTTCTTCAGCACTCAGCCATTTGGCATCCGAGGGCCGGTTGGACAGTACAAAGAAGGTCAGGATGCCGAGGAACACGCAAGGAAGGCCTTCGATCAGAAACATCCACTGCCACCCGGCCAAACCGCCGATGCCGCAAAGCGTGGTCATCAGCCAGGCGGAAAGCGGACCACCGACAATGCCGCCGATGGGGCCGGCAATGAACACGATGGCAATGGCGCGGGCCATACGCGTCGGACCGTACCAGCAAGACAGGTAATAGATCATCCCCGGGGCGAAACCGGCTTCGAATACACCCAGCAGAAAACGCATCAGGTAGAACGTCGGCACGTCGCGGACAAAGAGCATGCAGGCTGAGGTTATGCCCCATAACAGCAGAATACGACTGAACGTCTTGCGCGCACCCACCCGGGGAAGCATCAGGTTGCTTGGCAGCTCAAACAACACATACCCCAGAAAAAATATGCCTGCCCCCGCGCCATAAGCCGCGTCGGAAAGTCCGAGATCACTTTGCATCTGCAGTTTGGCAAAGCCGACATTGATGCGGTCCAGATAGGCGAAGACATAGCAGATGAACAGCAGCGGCAGCAGCCGCCAATCGAGCTTGCGGTAAAGGGCAGTCAGGGCGCCACTTCTTGCAGTCGGTGCAAAGGCTGACATACGGGTCTCCGATTTATTCTTGTTATCCGATGGTGGTGCCAAAGGATGGTGCCCCGACGACAAAAGCCCAGCAAGAGCAACTAAGTTCGCGTACCGTTGCCCTATAGGCAACGCAGACTCCAGGGATCCCCGACGTGCGCGAGATCAACCAACAACGGCTTCGGTATTTTCATGAGGTGCTCGTCCACGGCTCGATTCGAGGCGCGGCAGACAGCATCAATACGTCCCCTTCGGTTATCACCCGCCAGATCAAGTTGCTGGAAGAGGAACTGGGGGCGAGGCTTTTCGAACGGCAGGCGCGCGGTGTTCAGCCGACCGAGGCCGCTACGCATTTGCTGGAGTTCTGGCGCGGGTACCGATCTCACCAGGAGAAGCTCGAAGACCAGTTACAAGCGATCAAGGGCCTGCAGCAAGGTCATGTGCGCGTGGTGATCAGTGAAGGGTATGTCGATGCCCTGGTCGACAACGTGCTCGCGCCGTTCTGCAAGCAGTACCCGAAGCTGGATGTCACGCTGGATATACTTCCCGTCGATGACGTGATGAAAGAAGTGGCAGAAAACCGCGCGCATATCGGCCTGGCCTATAATCCGCCGATGCACGCGCAGATCGATTTTCGTGCAACGTCATCGCAGCCTGTCATGCTGCTGGTGCGCCCGGATCATCCACTCGCCTTGAACGGTCGTACGGCCACAATCAAGGACATACTCGCCTGCCAGCTGGTATTGACGCCGACCACTTTCGGCATCGGTCATGCGATAAAAATGCTGGAATATGCGGAGAAAATCGAGATCCGCCCAGCACTGGTCAGCAACTCCCTGGCAGCACTCAAACGCCTGATCGCTGCCGGGGATTTCGCTTCGTTGCTTGGAGAATTCGCGGCCTATCGGGAAATCGCCAAGGGCAGCCTGGCTGCCATCCCCATCGCCCATCCGATCTTTCTGGGCGTCGAGGCAAAATTGTTGGTCAAGTCCGGGCGCCCCCTTGCCGCCCCTGCCCAAGAGTTGCTCAACTGGATGCTGCAGCGCTTGCCGATGTTTTCGCCTGCTGAAGAGCGGTAACGAACACAACGCCACAGCAGGAGGCTGTGGCGCCAGGGTATTGGAGGCGCCCGATTTTTTTCGCTGCATACTGGCGAGGAATTCTTGGCTCAGGACAGCAGCTTGATTGTCGTTCCGTTGGTTGAGGCGATTCATTTTGAAATAAGCTTTGTCTACTCGCGGTTGGAGCCGCCTTCAAAGTCGGCCACATCGACCGACAACCACCCCATTTTCAGCAGCAGGCACCCGCAAGCATGGTTGCCACATCACCAAGGCAGAGCACCTGATTGAACATCGATACCCGAATCAAATTTCGTCATCTGGTGTGTTTTCTCGAAGTGGCGCGCCAGGGCAGCCTGGCACGGGCTGCCGACAAGTTGGCGATCAGCCAGCCAGCGCTTTCCAAGACCCTCAAGGAACTGGAAATCCTGCTGGAGGCGACCCTGTTTGAGCGGGGCAAAAAGGGCTCGACGCTGACCGAGGCCGGGGCAGCCTTTCTGCGCTACGCAGGGCCGAGCGTGCAATCGCTGCGCGAAGGGGTCAACAGCCTGCGCTCCGGTATGCATGAGCCGATTACCGTGCAGCTCGGCGTGCTATCCACCGTCGAAAGCCTGCTGGTTCCTGAAGTGGTCTGCCGCCTGCACCGCGCCCTGGTGGTCAGTGTCATGACCGGGCCAAGCGCCTATTTGCTCTCGCAACTGCGGGTCGGCGAACTGGACCTGGTGGTCGGTCGAATGACCGATAGCCCGTTGATTGCCGGGCTGACGTTCGAGCATCTCTACAGCGAGTCGATGACCCTGGTGGTTCGTGCTGGCCACCCGGCCCTCTCCGATCCACGAGGGCGTAAAAACCTCGAGGACTATCCGCTGGTCTTGCCGTCGGCGGGGACGACGATCCGCAAATTCGCCGACAGCCTGTTTGTGCAGCACGGGATAACGCCATCACGCCAACGCCTGGAAACCCTGTCGGTCGCCTTGAGTCGGCGCTACGTGCAATGCAGCCAGGCAATCTGGGTGGCGCCCCATGACGCTGTCAGGCAGGACTTGAGGCAAGGTGAGTTGGTGGAGCTGGACCTGGGGATGCGCGAACCCGGCGGTTCGGTGGGGCTGTGCAGCAATCCTGCGTTGCCGGTGACGGCAGCGGCGCAGTGGTGCATGGAAACCCTGCGCGAGGTCGGGCAAGAATATCGCGAAGGAAGATATCCATAACCGTCTGGATATGGATAGGGTCGATTTTTTCAATTTTGCTTCAGGTCGCGCAGGAGGAAACTGGGGTCACGAGTCGCTGCCGATGCAGTGCCTGCCTCCGTCCAACCATAACAACAGGAAAAACGACATGTCTGATGCGCACGACAGCCGCTTCGTCATTCGTGACCGTAACTGGCATCCAAAAGCCCTGACACCTGACTACAAGACGTCGATCCTGCGCTCCCCGCGCCAGGCACTGGTGAGCATTCCCCAATCCTTGTCGGAAACCAGCGGCCCGGATTTTTCTCATCTGAAGATGGGTCAGCACGATAACGATCTGCTGTTGAACTTCAATCACGGTGGCCTGCCAATCGGCGAACGTATCATTGTCGCCGGTCGCGTGTGTGATCAGCACGGCAAGCCGATTCCCCATACCCTGGTGGAAATGTGGCAAGCCAATGCCGGTGGCCGATACCGGCACAAGAAGGACAGCTACCTGGCTCCGCTTGACCCGAATTTCGGCGGCGTTGGTCGTGCGCTGACCGACCGCGATGGCAACTACAGCTTCCGTACCGTCAAACCCGGCCCCTACCCTTGGCGCAACGGTCCCAACGATTGGCGCCCGGCCCATATCCATGTCTCCATCAGTGGCCCGTCCATTGCGACGCGGTTGATTACCCAGCTGTATTTCGAAGGTGATCCGCTGATCCCCATGTGCCCGATCGTCAAGTCGATCGCCAATCAGGAAGCGGTGCAGAGCCTGATCGCCAGACTGGATATGAGCATGGCCAATCCGATGGATTGCCTGGCTTATCGTTTTGACATCGTCCTGCGCGGCCAGCGCAAGACCCACTTCGAAAACTGCTGAGGAGGCCTGCGTATGCCCGTTCAACTTCTGCCTGAAACCCCGTCGCAAACAGCCGGCCCCTATGTGCATATCGGCCTGGCACTGGAGGCTGCCGGCAATCTGCCGCGCGAGCAGGAAATCTGGAGCGAAATGGCCAAGCCTGGCGCGCCAGGTGAGCACATTTTATTGCTGGGCCACGTTTATGACGGTAACGGCCACTTGATTCGCGACGCGTTCCTGGAGTTCTGGCAGGCCAATCACGACGGCGTCTACGACAGCGGCTACGACCTGGAAAAACCGTTCAACTGTTTTGGCCGTACCGCCACGACCGATGTCGGTGAATGGACGATCAAAACGGTGAAGCCCGGTATCGTGAAAAACGCTGCGGGTGTTGCCATGGCCGCGCATGTCAACGTGGCGCTGTTTGCCCGGGGCATCAACATCCACTTGCAGACCCGACTGTATTTCGACGACGAACCCCAGGCGAATGCAGTGGACCCGGTATTGAATCTGATCGAACAACCCCATCGGCGCGAATCCCTGATTGCCAAGCGCTGTACGGTCGACGGGAAGTTGGCCTACCGGTTCGACATTCACGTTCAAGGTGAAGCGGAAACCGTGTTCTTCGACTTCTGACGACGCAGGCACCGTATCGAGACAGCCTCCCGTTGCCGGGAGGCTATCGGCGCCTGGAGAGACCCTCCCCCGTTACTCAGGCTCGCTGCAACACGGACTCGCCGGCCTTCGGCGGCAATCGCAGGTTGTCCAGCAAGGCAAGCGCCGCAATCACCGCAACGCCAAGGAACGTCAGCTGAAAGTCGACCGTCTGCGCCTGTTCGGCATGGCCATGAATGCTCATGGATAGCCGTAGCAGCAACGCCCCCGTGGCCACTCCCATCGCCATGCTCAGCTGGAAAAACATGCTGAACAAGCTCGAAGCATCGCTCATCTGCGCCTTGGGCACATCGGCAAAGCCCAGGGTATTGAACGCGGTGAACTGCATGGAGCGTGACAAGCCACCGATAAACAGAATGAACAACACAAGGGCCCAACTCATGCGTTCATCCAGCAACGCACAGGCCGCTATGGCCAGTACGCCGAGCAGGCCGTTGATCAGCAGCACCGGGCGAAATCCCCAACGCTCCATCACCCTGGTGGTGAACGGTTTCATCGCCAGGTTGCCGGCAAAGACGGCCAACACCAGCAGCCCCGAATCCAGCGCGGACAGACCGAAGGCCAGTTGAAACATCAGCGGCAGCAGAAACGGCAAGGTGCTGATGGCGATCCGAAAAATCGACCCGCCACACAGGCAGACGCTGAAGGTACGGATTCGCAAAACATCCAGCGCCAGTAACGGTTGCGCCCTGCGACGCATATGCCGCCAGGCCCACACAGCGAGTATCACCCCGGCAGCGCTGAGTGACAGTGCCTGCACCCCGTCGGCCCGACTCTGCCCCAACATCTCGACGCCGAACAGCAGCGCAGCGCTGGCGCCGCCAGCCAGCAGGAAACCACTGAAATCGAATGCCCGGGCGCTGATGGGGTCGTGCCGGGGAATCAACACCAGCGCCGCCATCAAGGCCAAGGCACCCAACGGCAGATTGAGGTAGAAGATCCACGGCCAGGAAGCGTGGGTGACGATGAAACCGCCCAAGGGCGGCCCGAGTATCGGAGCGACCAGACCAGGCCAGGTAATGAAAGAAATTGCCCGCACCAGGTCTTTCTTCTCGGTGGTGCGCAGCACCGCCAGGCGCCCGACCGGGACCATCATCGCGCCGCTGATGCCCTGCAGCACGCGCGCGGCGACAAAGGCTGGAAGGCTGTCACTCAAGCCACAGAGCAACGAAGACAGGCTGAACAGCAGTATCGCCGAACTGAAGACAAGACGTGAACCGAAGCGATCGGCTAACCAGCCGCTGATGGGGATGAACACCGCAACCGCGAGCATGTAGACACTCATGCCAACGTTCACATCCACCACCGGCACCCCAAACGTCCTGGCCATGTCTGGCAGCGCAGTGGCGATCACCGTGGCGTCGAGGTTCTCCATGAAGAACGTGACCGCGACCAACAGGGCAATCAGCGTAGAGCGGCGTTTAGACATGGGTCATCCCTGTTTGGCTGCGGCATGCATCGACACTTTACTATCGAAAGATGGCTACGGCAGCAATGGCATTGACGATTGAAACTGCGCCATGAGCCTAATGCCGTTCAGTCAAGAGAATGTGCTCCACTGTAGGCGCGAGCTTGCTCAAGCAATTTCCTTAAATGAACCGCATTACACCCATGAGCCAAACGTGAGTCATTAAATCGGTTTCGCTTAAAACAAAGTGCAGGTACTTTTAGCGGGCTCGTGCGCGATCCAGATTCCCCAAGGTTTTCACAACGACCAGGAAAGACTGGAGCCATGGAAGGCCATGATGATTTTTTAAGGAGTGACGATGAGCACGGTTTTGTACACCTATGCGCTGTGTGTGGTTGTATTGTTTTTCAAGATGCTCGCCATTTCCTGCTATCAAGGCTTCTATCGAATCAGTCGCCTGACGTTCAAAAACCCTGAAGATGCCAAGCTCGTCGGCCGCACATCCAGCGCGCAGGAACTCCCCCAAGTCATCAGGGGCCAACAGGCATGGCTGAATGATCTCGAGAATATTCCGCTGTTTTTCGCGGTGGGTGCACTCTCGCTGATGCTCGATACACCCGCCGAGCCCACTGCCTGGCTGTTTGGCCTCTTCACCGTCGCGCGCGTGCTGCACACCCTGACGTATCTGGCACGTTGGCAACCATGGCGCACGATTGCCTACGCGGTTGGCATTGGCTGTCTGGTGGGGTTGGCAGGAATGATCGTTGCGGTCCTGATCAGCCAGGTGGATGCACTTGATTTATTGAGATAAGCGTCAATTGACGGCCCATCAGGAGACTTTCAAACCAGAGAAAAACAGATCCGCCTCTACCGGGTGAACGTCCCTGAAACTAAGCGTCAGACTGTTTTTTTGCCAGGCCGATGGCTGTAGTCATATGCGGTACGGCGTAGGCCTTGTACCAATGATTCATTCCTGCAATCGCTTTCTGAGCGGGTGCCGTGTCGGCTGCCCCGACCAATTCCGCGCAAGCCTGCGCCATCGAGACAAGAATGCGGGCGGCTTCGGGAACATAGGGAAGGTCATTCCCAGCTTCATGACGCTCTCGAATAATCTGGTAGCGAATGTTCTCCGGGAGTGTCCAGGCACTGATTAAAAACTCCTGGACGGAGCAATCGACGCCTTTGATTTCCACGGTCGCGCAGCGATGTTCCTCATTGAACCCTGCCGTTTCGATCTGCTCACAGCTATCGATAACAGTGTTCATCATTTCTCGAATTTGTTGCCAATCAGTTTTCATTCGAACTCCTTTTCAATATTGCTCTTGAGGATACGACGAGTGTGTTTCTCGGGACAGCAATGCACGGCAGATTCTGCTCGATAACACAACTCCGCCAGGGAAACTTCCGCCAGGGAAACTGTCGCCCCAGCGGCGTCATGTTCGCCTGCAAAAACTTCACCAACGCCGCCGCTGGCGACAGGCTTCCCCCGGGTTCAGATTGCTGTTGGCAATGAATGCGCCCTTCCCGGATCAATACAGCCGGATGCACGACAAGTGGCTGTGGTGCCATTGACGGTTTGCGGCCGATTCGAGCGCCACTCTACCCGTGATGGTTCAGGTCCTGGCTGGTCAGGACGAACCTGGTTAACTCACCCGACCCTCCGTATATGCGCGCATCGACGCTAATATCGGTGGTATTCCTGCCCTCCCCGGTCGCCACCATAGTAACGACCGTGATCACGTCCGTGGCCATCATGGTCATGCCAGTAAGGCCAGCAACCGCCAAGCAGCAAGACGGCCGACACCGCCAGAATCAATGCAGTTGTGCGTTTCATTTGAACCTCTCCAGACAGGCAAAACCTGTCGCTGTACACATTTGATTGCGCCTGATTCGAGATGGTTCAAACGGTCCGAATATCTGGCTCCTCTTCGCACCCGGAGCGAATTTAATGAGCATTTTCTCCATGCCGGCAAGAGGATCGAAGCTTGCTGCTGTCTACTGTGTAAGAGTCGTGTTTATCTTCAAAACTGGACACCGCTCAACGATCAATGCAGGCAAACCATAAGTGTCGTGGGCCAATCTCGAGCGCGGCGCTGCCGCCTGCACCATTTCCCTTTGAGTCAAACGCGTTGGGCAGGTGACCAAACCTGCCCAACGCAATACGACCTGACCAGACCGTCGTCAATCGCCTAATCCAAGGTGTTCAAACACACCACCTTGGGTTGGGTCATTTCCTCATAGGCAAAACGCACCCCTTCCCGACCCAGGCTGCCGTACTTCGAACCGCCAAACGGCATCGCGTCGAAGCGGTAGTCGGAAGAGTCGTTGATCATTACCCCTCCGGCTTCGATCCTCCGTGCGGCGCTCATCGCCGTCGCCAGGTCATTGGTGAATATCCCCGCATGCAAGCTGTATTCGGGTTCATTGGCCAAATCGATGGCTTCGTCGAACGATTCAAAGCACTGCAATACCACCACCGGAGCGAAGACTTCATTGCGCCAGAGTCGACTGCAATGATCGACGTTTTCCAACACCGTCGCGGCGTAGCACGAGCCCTGGCGTTGATGACCACAAAGCAAGGTGGCGCCCGCTTGCAACGCCTCGTTCACGACTTGCTCGGCATTTTGTGCAGCTTGCGCAGTAATCATCGGCCCGATATCGGTATCGGCCAGCAGTGGGTCGCCGACCACCAGCGCTCGGGCCCGGTTGACGAAACGCTCTCGGAAGCTTTCATATATCGACGCCTGAATCAGCAGGCGCTGGGTGCCTACGCAGTTCTGCCCTGCCGCCCAGAACGCACCGGACAGGCAACTATCGACGGCGGCCTCAAGGTCGCAGTCAGCCATGACGATCACCGGCGCATTGCCGCCCAGGTCCATGGCAAGCTTCTTCAAGCCGGCCGTGCGAGCGATCTGTTCCCCGGTGACGAAGCCGCCGGTAAAGGAAATCATCCGTACTTCACGGGAGGCGACCAAAGCCTTGCCCAGCTCCGCACCGCCGGTGGCGACCGTCACCACTGTTTCAGGCAAGCCGGCCGCGACCAGATAGGACACCAGCTTGATGGCCGACAACGGCGCGAGCTCAGACGGTTTGAGAATCACTGCATTACCGCCCGCGATGGCCGGACCGAGTTTGTGCGCCACCAGATTCAGCGGATCGTTGTACGGCGTGATCGCGACGATCAGGCCCAGGGGCTCGCGAGAAAACCAGCCCTGACGCGACTCAGAGCCTTCATACGCGTCGAAAGGCACCACCTCTCCGGCATTACGCTTGGCTTCCTCGGCAGACAACTTAAGGGTGTTGATGCAGCGCTTGACCTCCTTTTGCGCCTGTTTGAGGGTCTTTCCGGCTTCGGCGACGATCAGCCTGGCAAACACCTCGGCATCACGCTCGATGTTGATTGCCGCGTGTTCGAGAATGCGTGCCCGACGATGGCGCGCCAGCGCGGCGCAAGCCCGGGCACCGTGACGCCCGCTCTCCAGCAACTGTGGAACCTGCGACGCACAGACATGGGTAACGCTGCCAATGACGGAGCCGTCAAAGGGGTTAATGACTTCAATGGGCGGCTCCACAATATCCAGGGCCAGGCGCGATAGCTTCACAGTCTTACTCCTGATTGTGTGCATGGGTTTGATGGATGCTGATGATGTCCGACAGCAACGCAAACGCTGTTTCCGTGCGCCCGGCCCCCGGCCCCGAAACCGTCACTGCGCCGAGCAGCCCAGTGGTAAAAGACACGGCATTGGTCGCGCCGCAGACACTGGCCAACGGATGATCGTTGCTCAAAAGACGCGGCTCGACACTGGCACTGATCGAGCCGTCGGCATGCCGTTTCGCCGCCCCGATCAGCTTCCAGCGAGCGCCGTCCTGCCGGGCCTGTTCGATGTCGCCAAGGCTGAGGGACGAAATGCCACTGCAGCTGACGTCGCTGACAGTGAGCTTGGCGTCCAGCAGTTCGTTGGCCAGGATCACCACCTTGAGGCGCACGTCATGCCCCTCGACATCGGCGGTCGGGTCGGCTTCGGCATAACCCAGTTCCTGAGCCTTGCTGACCGCCTCGGCAAACCCGAGGCCACCTTCCATGGAGGTGAGAACGAAGTTGGATGTGCCGTTGAGAATGCCTTCGAAACCGACAATGGAGCTGCCTGCCAGCGCCTGTTTGGCCAAGCGAATGACCGGCGTGCCACTCATCACCGAACCTTCGTATTCAAAGGCGACGTTATTGCGTCGGGCCAGTGCCTTGAGCTCGCTGCCGTGCAAGGCAATAGGTCCCTTGTTGGTGGTGACGACATGCTGGCCGCCCTCCAGCGCCCAACGGCAGAACGAAGTGGCCGGTTCACCGTCTACCGGGTTGGTGAAGGTGGCTTCTACAATGATGTCCGCGCCGGAGTCCTTGATCACCGCTTCATTAAGGGCTGCGACTTCACCACCCGCCAGCTGCGCCAGAGCACCTTTGGCCGCCGGCAATCGGGCCAGCACGCTGGCGTCCAATCCTTCACGGCCAATGACCGAACCGAGAAACAAGTCGGTCACGCCAACAATTTTCAAGGTGAAACCCAGTTCGGTTTTCCACTGTTCGTTACGCTCGGCAATCAGCTGAGCCAATGCCCGGTTAACACCGCCAAAGCCAACCAGCGCCAATTTGTATTCAGTCATTTTGTTATGCCCCTGATCCGTTTGATGGGTTGTTGGACACTAGGTTAGGGGTGAGGCCAGGGCAGTGAAATAGGCCAAATTGCTCTATTTTGTGGGCGTTTTGACCAGCGCCAGAGCAAAGCTTCAGGCATAAAAAAGGCTCTTCACGCAATCCCGGGAAACACAGGTAACGCAATACCTG
>Ga0302172_10000247_pt1 | contig 15660 bp, 13 predicted proteins | sample I_Fen_N2_3_FD_198777 | JGI IMG/M metagenome (GOLD analysis project Ga0302172, IMG submission 198777) | Peat permafrost microbial communities from Stordalen Mire near Abisko, Sweden - I_Fen_N2_3 | ecosystem: Environmental > Terrestrial > Soil > Wetlands > Permafrost | place: Sweden: Abisko... | reverse complement strand
GTCACGTCAATCTACCGGCCCCGACCTGGGAGTGTTCCCAAAATGTACTGTCCCCCCTTGGAAGAAAAGCGGCTACAATAGGGCGCAATCCCCAATCGGAGGTCGCTGTGAAGCTCAGGCATTTTTATGGCGCTGTCGCAAGTTGTTGGGCGAGTTTATTTCTTCTGGTAGCCAGTGGCTGGGCCCAGGAGGCCGTGAATCCGTTTCGCATCGGGCTTCCCCAAGACTGGACCCAGCGCCATATCATTTTCAGCCGGGATGGCTTGCAGAGCCACCCAGAGCTGGTGGGCAAGGAGCCCCGCATTGCGCATAGTGCGATGCAGCGCTGGCGGAGCACCCGTCCGGATTTCAATGCCGCGGGCAGCACTGTGAACTTGGCGGCTCCCCAGCGGGATTGGAATGTAACGATGGGCGGCCGCCTGGCTGCCAACATGTTTCCCGCAAAATATTCCTTTGATCCGGCAGCCGCGCCTGATTGCACCAATGACTACGTGGTGTTCGCCCTGAACGTCGCGGGCCTTACCGGCGGCCGGGCGAATTTTGTGGGCTTCAACAATCTTTATGTGGGCGCTGGTGGGCTGTGTGGCGCCGGCCCGGCCCCCAATACAATGTTTGCTTATAACACCACCACGGTTGGCGCAGGCCGGATTGCGACTTCGCCGATCCTGTCCGCGGACGGCAAGAAGATTGCTTTTGTGGAAACCGGCGCGACCTCGTCCGTATTTCATGTGCTCACCTGGGCAAGCGGGGCTGGAACGATCGCAGCCTCGGTTGTGCCCGCCTCCATGACCTCGCTCACCTATGCGGCGGCAGCGCCGAATACCCGTTCCTCACCCTGGGTGGACTACACCACCGACACCGCCTATGTAGGAGCTGATGACGGCAAGATCTACAAGATCACCGGTGTTTTCAAGGGAACGCCCGCTCTAGCGGGCGGCATATGGCCGATCACGGTGAGCGCGAATATTCGCGTGACCGCCCCCGTACTCGACAATCGGCTGGGCCTGGTGTTGGTCGGCAGCCAGAACGGTACCTTCTACTCGATCAACACCACGAGCGGCGTCGTCAAGTCTCTGGTTGTCGGCCGGAGTGGAGGCACAAACCCCGGCATCCTGGCGGCTCCCATCGTGGACGTCACCAATGGCACCAGTTTTGTGGTGAGTTCGAATGACGGCACCTCGGGCGTTTTAGTCGAGGTGGATACGGCGACCATGACGGAGTTGGCGAAGGGCCGTGTCGGGATTGCTTCCAAGTCGGGCACGGCAATCAGCCTTTACGAACCTGCTTTCAGCAACGACTACTATAACGATCCCACGACTGGAGTAGTCCGCCTTTGCGGAACCGGGAACGTCGCCGATATCTCGCCTTGGCAATATGCCTTCGGAGGATTCACTCTGGTCGGCGGAAAGTTTGTCATGAATACAACCCCGGTTTTTTCGGCCCAGCTCCTCACCTCCACGGCAGCGCGCTGCACGGGATGGACGGAGTTCTTTAACCCGAATGTAGGCGCCGCCCCTGGAACTGACTTTTTCTTTTTCGGTCTGACCGCGGATTGTACCGGCCCCGGGACCTCCGGTTGCGTGGTCGCCCGCAACTCCGACCTGTCCGTCAACACAGCCGATGTCACCGGTGGCCCGAGTGGCATTGTGGTGGATAACTTCAGTACTGCCGGGCAGGCGTCCAGTATTTACCTGACTGGTTTCCGGGCGCCCGATCTGGCTTTGAAGTTCACCCAGAACGGACTCAACTAGAACACAAACTGCACGAAGGCCCGGTCGCAGCTCCGATGAAACGGCGCTGCGGCCGGGCCTTTTTCGCGGGGTCGAGTTCCCAACTACTAGTATTCGTTGCTGATCTGCCAGCCCTTTTCGTTTTTCACCACGGACACGGCCACTCTGGTCGGAGCGGCATGGTAGAAGTTCGCGCCGTACTTGCTGATGAGTGTCGAGCGGTCCCAGGTGTTGAACGCTTTCACCGCCGGGCCGGCGGCGTCGAACAGTTCGCCGGCTTTGGTCGTCTCCCACTTCCAGGAGTACTCGACCGTTGCTTGAGACGGGCTCACCATGGTGATGCGGCCGATCTCCAGCAGTTTTCGATAGGCCAGCGGAACCGCGTACTCGTCATTCCCGTCCTTGCTGGATGACGTTTTCACTCCTGTGATTTCGTTCAGGAACGCTTTCCCCTCGGGAGTCAGGGAGACCGGTGTTTTCCCGCTGGCTTCTTTGCCGACGCGGATGTACCCGGCCTTTTCCAGCAGCCGATAGTGCGGATCGCGTGGTTTCTCGTCCACGCTGCTCTTGATCGTTCCGGTTTGGAAATGGAGCATAGCCGGCCCCTGGGTATCGAGGGATGCCAGTACCACCGGAGCGGCCTCTGCCGTGGCCAGGACCCTTCTGCTCTGGGCCACGAAATACAAAGACACTCCCACGATCGCGATGATCAGACTCACGATCAGGAGCAACGGGACAATCGATGATTCCTTCTTTTCCATCTCCAGCTCTTGCTCGAACATGGCATCCTCCAAAGGCAGGTCGGGCTTTCGTCAGCGGAAAGCGTTTCGCCTCCATTCTCCGCCCGCGCGCCTCTCCCCTGTGTGACGTGGCTCACAGAGCCGTGTTGGGGAAGTCACTCGCGAAGTTCCGAGGGGGCTGCAACCTGTTTCACCGTTGACTCCGGGCGCGTGCGCCGCGACATTTCGTATGTAGCTGATTACACGTCTTTTAATCGTGGTTGTAGCGCTGGAAGGAGAATTGCGCAAGGCAGCGTGGGGCACGGTGTTTCTCGGGCAATGAAGAAAGCAAGATTCAGCATGACTTTCGCGACAGTGGCGCTGCTCACCGTTTTCGGGGGGATTTTGGGCTGGTGTGCGACACCCGGAATTTCGCGCGTCGATCTGGACCGGGCGCCGCTCGCGCTACGGGAACAGCGTTTGCGCCGCGTGCCCGTGCACGCCTCCGAGTTTTCACCGTTGGCCGAACCGCTGGCGCTGCCGCGCTGTGGCGCCAGCAGCCCTCCCGAGGCACTGGCCACTCCTGACCCTTTGCTGAAGATCGAAAATGCGGATCAGCGCGTACGCGTGAGCTTCATCGTCGGCGCGGATGGCCACGTCTATAGCCCGTTCATCATGGACAGTGGCGGTCCCTCGGAGGACCAGGTGGTACTCCATGTGGTGAAGCGCTGGCGGTATCGTCCGGCGTTGTGCAACGGCGTCCCTACCGACTCCGAGGCGCGCGTGCTTTTCAGCAGCCGCTGATCTTCCCCGTAAATCCGTTGGTGTTGCAAGAAACGGTATCCCGGCTTTGACGAATCTCCTACAATGGCGACGGATGAGGATTTTGTGAGTCCAGAGAAACCCATGCCTCAAGAGCCACCCAGCGATCAGCCCGGCGAGGTTCGAGAAAATCTCGACCTCGAGGAGTTTTTTCAGCGGCTCCCGTCGAACTTGCGCTGGCCGAAGCCCAACGAAGAAATGGTCGCGGCGGCGGTGGAGGCAGTCCAACGATTGTCGAGTAACGCCGGGGCCAGCGAACCCGCCGGCCAGATGGCACTTTCAGACCGTCCTGACACGGACCGCGTTTCTTGCGCAGGGTGCATGCAGCCCCTGGGGGAGGGGGTGGGCTTTTGCGGACATTGTGGTCTGCCCGTCTCCGCCGCAGCGTCTGGGGCCTCTACCCAGGCACGTTCGACCGACAGCGGCCAGCATCACTATCATCATCACTATCACCATTTCGTTCCCGCGCAGGGGGCCGGGGCACTCTGGCCCAGCGCGGAGGCCGGCTCTCCCGCGGCGCCAGCCGCGCGTCCGTCTGCCACGTCTGGGAAGAGCGCCACGGGCAGCCGCGCCGAACAGGCTGCCCGCCAGCTCGTGCAGGACTGGGCGCAGGCCTGCAACACCAAGCATCTGGACGACCTGCTGGAACTCTACTCGGCCGATGCGACGGTGATTCGCTCCAACATTCCTCCCGTGCGCAGCCTGCCCGCAATCCGGGAGTTCTTGTTCTCCTTGCTGGAAGCGGGATTGGGAGACGTGGAGATGGAATCGCTTCGGACCGAAGTGCTGGGAGAGATTGCGCTGGAACTGGGGCGCTGCAAGATGCTGGTGCCGCTGGCGATGGGAAAGCGGCGCGAGGAACGTGGCAAGTACCTGGTGGTCCTGGTTCGCCAGCCCGCAGGCGCGTGGAAGATCCTCGCCGATTGCTGGTCGAGCGACCTGGCAGTGAGCACGTCAACGCCGCCCGAAACCGAGCGCAAAATGCCGGACGCGAGTCCTGCGCGCAAGCTCCGCTGACCGTCGCTGCTCAAAGCGAAAAAAAGCCCCGATCCAGCCGGATCGGGGCTTACTGCTTCGGGTTGAAAACTAGTTGGTGCGGGTAGTGAAGAGTTGCCGGTAGCTTAGGTTGTCCACATCGCGGAACAGTGGTGTTCCGGGCGGCAGACCACTGGGAGTGGTGAAGTCTGAATCGAAACTGTAGTTACGCGTTGGTGGCGAGTATACAGTCGTACAGCACTTAAACACTCCGGTGTCATAGGTGGCGTAGTACAAGCTGACCAGCGAACCCTTGTACCACAGGGTTTGTCCGCCCCAGTTCTCCAGGTAGCGCAGGAAGTTGTGCACCCCTCCGTCGGTACCGAAGTCTTGAGAAGCGCCCCAGATCGGTTGAGGGAAATTCATGTTCTTCCCGCCGGCGATCGCCACGCGATACCAGGTGTTATTGGCGGTCCGGTTGGCGGTTGTGGTTGTTACGCCCAACATGCTGTTCCGGTCTTGCCAGGCGTTGGACAGGAAAGTCACCGCATCGGCGATGATGGCGGTGGCGGAATGCTTGGTCTGGTCGTCCGCCGGCTGAGGAGTGCCACCCCATGCCGGGTCCGTGGCGTCAGAGTTGTAGTTGCCCTGGATGTACACCGGGTTCTCGGAAGCAACCGTAAAGCCCCCGCTGGGCGGATTGGTGTCGGTCCGGACGGGCACGTTTCCGTAGCCCGCGTCCACCAGTTTCAGCACATGGCGCGCGCCGCTGACCCAGTTCTTTCGCCCGGTCGAAGCGAGGACCAGGATCCGGTTGCCGGCGTTACCAGCCGCATAGGGATCATCGGGGTTGACGGCGATAATCTTCGCGTTGATGTTATTCGCAGCGTTGGCGGGCAAGTTATAGAAGCCGAGCCCAAGATTAGCCGCGCCGTAGTTGTCATCCGCCAGGTTTTGATTGACGTCCTCAGGAGAAAACGATTTGCCCGGGGGGATGGGGTCCAGCAAGCCATCCGGGACGCCGTTGGCGCTGGCGGCATTGATCGTGTCCTCCAGACCCGAATCGCCGCATTTCGCACCCGAACACGGTGGGTTCGGATTGGGCAGCATTCCCCGGCGATCGGAGAAGTATAGAACGTAGCCATTCTGGGCCAGGAAGTCGACATTTCCCCCGCTTGCCCCGATGGCGCCGGACAGCCATCTCTTAAGGTTGCCTGCGTCCAATTCGACCGCGTTCATCACGCCGTTGGCTGTGCCGGTATTATCGTTCCGGTTGGTGTCACGCACTTCCCCTTCGCGGGCGTCATAGAAATTGATCGGATACCAGTTGGTCCGAGTTAACGAGGTGGGTTGTGCGCTGGTGCCAAAGTACGGGCTTCCAGTCGTGGCATCGTTTTGCAGCTCTGCCGGGCGCGGGTTTGGTGTCGCGCCGTTACATCCGGCGCCCGCCGCGTCAACCGCGCCGTTGCCATTGCGATCGGCCGGTTGCTGGAGGATCAAGATTGCGTTGGGATGGATGGGATTGCCACCAGGAGCCACGGGTGGGGTTGTGCCGCGGGCAAATCCCAGTTCCAACCACTCGCGCGTGACCGGGTTCCAGTTGTCCGCCACGTCCTTGTATTCCACCCGCAAATAACCATCGAGCAAGTTCCATGTGCCCGGTGTGGCCGGGATCAAGGGAGCGGTAGGAATCGGCTGAAGTGTCTGAGCACCCGCCGGAGCCGCTGCCGGAGCCGCCGGCCAGTCTAAAGGCAGTGCCGCCAACTGTGCGTTCGTTAAGCATGCGGCCGCCCCGGTTGTGTCCTTCACCGCTGCTGCCGTGGTGCCTTCCGCAAAATATGTCCTCGTGGTCGCCGCGCCACCCGTCAGCGGTACTCCCCGGCTGTAATCGACACCCGGATTCACGAAGTTGGCGAGCCGGATATTGTTCGCATCCGCCGCACCGCCGGGAAGATCAGCGGGATCGTCGGACAGGAGCACGCGGATCTGAGCCATGTTGTATTCGCGCGATTGGCCGAGCGCCGAACCAGCCGGTTCACCCGCCGGCGGGCGGCGGATGATCTCATACGCGAACGTGGTGCCGTTCACAAACGGAAGCGCGAGTTTCTTGGCTCCCGTGCCGCCCGGCTGTCCGTAATTGCCGTCGAGGATCTCGGAGTTGTAGGTGCTCACGGAAAGAGTTGGCCAGCCTGGATTCTGAGGAGACTGCGGCGGATTGCCGCCGGCCCCGGTGATGCTGCCCTCCGTCATCGCCAGTGCGCGGCAGTTCGGCATGCCAGCATCGCAGCCCCCGCCGCCTTTCGGAATATATACCGTTCCGTTGTATTGAGTGGCGGTAGTGAAGCCGTTGGCCAGTCGGGTCCGAACCACATTGCCGTACACCGTCAACCGGTCGTGAAAAGTGAGGGTACTGCCGCCGCCAACTTCGGGGTACAAGTCGCCGTTGACATGGACACGCCCGGCGAAGTCAAAATTCGGGCCGCTGAAGAACGAGCAATCGCCGTCGCAAAACACGCCGAACTGGAACACCGGAATCAGCGCCACCTGCGCGGTGCGCATCATGCTGACTTCCTGGCCGCTGGGCTCGGCCGCGGTGGCGAGCATGTTCACCGGGATGAGCTGCGCATACAAACCCTGACTCGGTCCCGACTGAACCTGGCCATAACTGCGCTGCATCGGATCTGCGCAACCGGAAGCCGGCTGGACCGAATACTGTTTCCAGGTCACACCCGCAATGACGGGCTGATGAGCGCTGAGAGCACAGATATCACTCGCCCGCGGCGCTTGGGCGTTCTGGAACGCCGCCGCCAAGTCCGCGGTCATCTGTTCAATGCCGCCCTCGGCATTGTGGTAGGCCAGGTTGTTCTGCACGTCGGCCCCGCCCACTTTGCCTTCGGTATTCACCATCATCAGCAGACCAATCGCTATGCCGGACAGCAGCAGCATCATCAGCATGGATGCGATCAGCGTGAATCCTCGTGAACCAAGTGTCTTGCCCCTCATGGTGTAGCTCCTATGAACCTTCCGATTTCGGTTCCCAGTATCTGCGCCCTTTTACGGCGCCAGGGGATAGCTATTGTTGAACGTCAGATCACGCGTGCTGACTGAGGTCTGCAAGTCCAGCCCTTGATACCCCTTCACGCCATGCATCGTGCTTCGCATGCTCATGTGCAGGATGTTGGCTTTGGTGATCTGGCTGGGGGTCAGACCCTGCGACGCTCCACCATCCGGCTGATTGACCAGAACATGTGCGGTGTTGAAGTCATAAAGGTCATAGCTGAATTGCAGGAAGGCAACGCCTTCCGCCACCGGCACCGGCGAATGGCCGCTGACCTGCCGCATCAGGCGCGGCGGATCGATGGTGTTATCAATGTAGTAAGTGTTGACGAAGATTCTGTTGGCGAAGCCGGTGGCATTCCTGACGTTCCCCAGGCTGCCAGCGGCGGCAGCTGGTTGGTTCATTTTCAGCGGATCGCCGGTCGCGAAAGCGACGGTATAGGTACGAGGGGCATTGGAGACCAGCGTCACATTCGTGACTTCGCCGATGATCGACGAACTGACTCCCCCCACCGTCACCTGAAACTGGATCAGGTCGCCAGGCGTGAGTCCAACCGCTGGATCATTGATGGCCTGGGGCTGAAGCAGGGGCGGCGGAATCACGCAATTCGCCGGCCGCGTAGGAAAGGTGACTTCCAGGAACGTGACCGCGGTTCCGGCGGCATTTACCGTCGCGTTGTAACAGTTGAGTAGAAAATTCGTGTCGGAGTTGACCACCGTGACGATGTCGGTCGCTCCGGCGGCAGCATTGACGGTCGGTCCAAACCGCCAGCCGGGGATAAGTCCGTAGAGATAGGGCACGGCTCCCTGCAGGGGATACGCAACCGATCCGCCATTGATGTAGCAGATCGGAGTCTGGTCACAACCATAGACCGGGCGCTGTGTCCCAGCACCCGAGGGCAGCGCGATTTGAACGCTGGTACCCAGTCCGGAGCCGGCCATGCTGAGGTCTTTGGTGAGCATGTTGGAGGCGGCGCGAAAGTCCTGCTGCAACTCGGTTCGCTGGGAAACCGACCATGTGGCACTCACTGCCCGGGTGTAGAGCCCCACTGCGGCCGACAGAATGATGGCCCCAAGAGCCAGGGCAACCATCATTTCCAGCAAGCTGAAACCGCATTGGCGAGTCTTGGATAAGCGGCGCATATCTCCTCTTTCATCGATACTGCGAAATCATCGATACTGCGAAATCAAAGACGTGAGTACATACGTCTTGGGGGTGCGCATCCGGGGGGTGTTGTATTGCACGGTGACATTAATCGAACGCAAACTGGCAACAATCTGGCCGTTGTTGTCCACCACCGGCAGAATCTGGATCTGCCGCTGGTAGTTGGTCAGTCGCTGCTGCTCGTCGTCCGCCGTTCCATAAATTCCATCCACGCCAGGCCCGACCAGAGTCTGGTACTGGCCGGTCGTGACGTCGTCGGCCGTGCCCAATATTCCATCGCCTCCGGCCAGGTAGATGGGTTGGAAGCCGTCCAGGAATATGCCCCCATTGGAGGCGTTCTGGATGGAGTCCCACTGAGCCTGGGCCGTGTTGCGGGCGGTGACGACCCCTTCCAGGGACTCATTGGCCAGTTGTTTCGCGATCATATCTTCCTGGCTGGTCTGGCTGGCGGCCATGGCCATGCCGAACACGCCCAGCAGGCTCACCAAGCCCACCGTGAGCACGGCCATCGAGATCACCACTTCGAGCAGCGAAAATCCGCGCTGCTGGCGACGGCTGCGGTCCATAGTTTTCTTTGCGACGCCTACTGTCTTTGCCAATTCGCACCTCCTCCGGTGTACAGGCGCCATCCGCGAATACGACCGGTGGCACCCCACACGCTGATCGCGCGAGAACTCAGCAGTTCTCCGGGGCGAGCGATGTAGACCACCCCGTTATTCCAGTTACCGCTGCACTGGCCTATGCCGCCCACTGCATCCTGGGCCGAGCCGTCCGGGCAGAAGTAAATCACTCGCAATCCGCCCAGTCCCACTCCCTGTCCGGTGTACCCGAAGTCCACCGGGTTGGCGCCGACTCCGAAACGATCGGGAGTGGTCAGGTTAGTGTTGGGGATGCCGGGTTCGTTATCGAATCTCACGTCGTTGGGGATGGAGTAAGTAACCGGAGCCAGGGCGCCCTGGAAGCCAGGGAACGTGGGCGCGACTGTGACCGTGTGGGGAACTGCGCTGAGATCAAAAGTTACGGAGTAGGAAGTGCGCTGGGCCACCGCATTGTCGCGGGCTTGCCGCAGCGCCGAGAGCACGGTGTTGTAAGAATTGGTGACCCGCTGTTGCCTCAGGGCCGGTTGCAGGCTCATGAAGGTGACGGCCGAAGCGATCATCAGGATCGCTACTGCCATCATCATTTCCAGCAAGCTGAAGCCGCTCTGCCGGCGGGTGTCATACGACCTATTCATTCTCATGCTCTTCTCTACCTCTGCAAAAAGCGGAACTCGCAGTTGCCCTCGACCTTGTGGTCTTCTACAAACATCATCAGCCGCGCTCTGTTCCCAGTCGCGGAAACACCCGTAGCGTTCGGCTGAATATGTTGATGGTAGGAACAGTAGGGAGGGGCGTCAAAGTACTGGGGTACACAGCACTTCTGCCCACTGTCCGTTCGTGATGTAACCGGCGGAGGGTTACAAAAGTTTAGGCGCCCGCGGCGTGGGCACTGGCCGCCCGTCGCGTACTGGGGATGTAGGCGCAGGAGCGAAAGTCGTAGTGTTCGCTCAGGCAATCAGAACAGAGGTGAATCTGGTGCACGCGGCATTGAACGGCGGGCTCGTTCTTGCCGCAGCGATCGCAACTGGCTTTGCGCGAGCGCTTCGCGTTGGCCGACGCGGCCACTGGAGTCAGGCCCGCCAGCGTACGCGCTTTGACGTAGAGTCCCGTGGCTGCCAGGAGCGCGCCGGTGGCGAAAATCGCGAATCCCGCTCCCAGGTAGGACTTCTCGGGGCTGGGGCCGAATGCGGCAGGAATAAAACAGAGGCCGACGAATACTACAAAGCCACCGAGCAGAATCAGCCAAGTTCCGGTTTTCGCCGCCATTGCTCACTCTTCCTGATCGAGGTCCGGTCCTGCCAGATCTCTCAACGCAGGGATAGCTTATGCCGCGGGGTAAGGAAACTCCAGATGACTAAAGTTAGGGGATGACACCGGTAACTTGTCGAGGGTACCGCCCCGCCCCTAGGATGCTGACATCATGGATCTGCGCGCCCTCCTGGTATGCTCCGATCAAAACTCGGCCAGCATCCTGACTCATATTCTTCCCGAGATGGGGGTCGTCCCCGAGCACGTCGCCTCGATTTCGGACGGATTGCGGCGGTTGGACGAAGAGCAGTTCGATGCGGTCATTCTCGACTACCACGCCGACCAGAGTTCGCAGGACTTTCTTGCCAAACTGCGCCAGTTGGGCAAGAACCGCGCGGCGCTGCTGATTGCCATTGTGGATGGCGAATACAGCGCGCGCCCGGTGTTTGGACTGGGCGCGAATTTCGTGCTCTACCGCCCGCTCTCACCCGAACGCACCCGCCTCAGCCTGAGGGCCGCGCGCGGCCTGATGCGGCGAGAGCGGCGGCGCGCTCCCAGAATTCCAATGAATACACCGGCGAGTTTCGATCATCCCGGAGCGGAGGACCAGCGCGCTACCCTCCTCGATCTGGGTGACGGCGGCACCTCCCTGCAGAGTGAGCGCCGCCTTCCGCCGGCATGCAAGGTCTATTTTCAATTTGCCCTTCCCGGCCAGCCGCAGATGGTGCGCCTTTCCGGGGAAGTGGCCTGGCAGGATTCCAGCGGTCGCACCGGCATCCGATTTGTGGATGTGCCCCAGACCTCGCGCCGCCTGATGCAGGCCTGGCTGCTGCAAAACAGTTTCCGCCAGGCGCAAAACCAGGCGGGCAAATCGGCCGCGCCGGTACTTCCCCAACCCGCACCCAAGCCCGAAGCACGAGGAGTCGGCCTTCCCGCCAATGCCGGCAACCGGCGCGGAGAACTCCGCGCCGCCTGCAAGTTGGGAGCGGAGGTCTATCGCGCGGGCAGCACCGTGCCCAATCGCTGCACGCTTTCCGATATCAGCGAGGGTGGATGTTACGTCGAGATGCCGAGTCCGCTCATCGGCCAGGCGGGGGTGGAAATCGTCGTCCGTACCACGGAGATGAAATTCAAGATCAGCGGCCAGGTGCTCGCCGTCCATCCTGGATTTGGCATGGGAGTGCGCTTCATTTTCAAGGACGACGCCGAGAAAGAAGAGATCCTGCGCCTGCTCGCCCTGCTGGCCGCGGGGCCCTCACTCGACGAGCTGCCGCGCTAAACGGCGGCCGGCTTCTGTTCCTGCACCGCTTTGCGGAAATATTCCAGCGACAACTTCAGGCCGTTTGCCAAGTCCACTTTCGGTTCCCATCCGAGCAGGTGGCGCGCTTTCGCGATGTCGGGACGGCGCTGCTTGGGATCGTCTTGCGGCAGCGCTTCAAACTGAATCTTGCTGGAAGAACCGGTGACTTCAATTACCTTCCGGGCGCACTCCAAAATCGTGAATTCGGTCGGGTTTCCGATATTGACCGGGTCATGCTCCGCCGAGCGCGCGAGCCGCATGATGCCGTCAATTTCGTCGCTCACGTAGCAGAAGCTGCGGGTCTGGCCGCCGTCGCCGTATACCGTCAGATTCTCTCCGCGCAGCGCCTGGGACATGAAATTGGGAATCACGCGCCCGTCGTTGAGCTGCATGCGCGGCCCGTAGGTATTGAAGATGCGCAGAATCCGGGTATCAACCTGGTGATAGCGGTGGTGGGCCATGGTCACAGCTTCGGAGAAGCGCTTGGCTTCGTCATAGACCGAGCGCGGACCGATCGGGTTGACGTGTCCCCAGTAGGATTCGGTCTGGGGATGCACCAGCGGGTCGCCATAGCATTCCGAGGTGGATGCCATCATGAACCTGGCGTTGTATCGGCGCGCGATGGCGAGGGCCTCGAATGTGCCGTAGGAGCCCACTCGTAATGTTTCGATGCCGTGCGCCGCGTAGTCTACCGGGCTGGCTGGACTGGCAAAGTGAAACACATAGTCCACGGCGCCACATTCGAAGGGGTAACTGACGTCCTTTTCCAGAAACTCGAAACGCGAATCGTTTCTTAGGTGTTGAATGTTCGCCAGTCGCCCGGTGAGCAGGTTATCCGCAGCCACCACGGAATAGCCGTCCCCGAGCAGGGCATCGCAGAGATGGGATCCGAGGAAACCGGCTCCCCCGGTCACCAGTGCGCGTGATGATTTCATGAGTTAGGAATGCTCCGTCTTGCCTGGACGCCTGGCTCCAGCGGGCAAGTCGTTCGCCTGCGCCTCCGGACGTCCTACGCTGTGATAGCTGAAACCGTGCGCGGCCATGACTGCGGGATCATACAAGTTCCGGCCGTCAATCACGATGGGATACTTGAGCAGCTTGCGCAGGCGCGCCAGATCGAGGGCGGCGAATTCCTCCCACTCGGTCAGGACGAGCAGTGCATCCGCGCCGCTCGCGGCCTCATAGGCGTCGAGCGTGTACTCCACGTTCGAGTTCAGCACCTCTTTGGCGCGTTCCATCGCTGCCGGATCGTATGCCGAGATACGGCAGCCTTCGCGCAGCAGTTCCTGCACCAGCAGAATGGCCGGCGATTCGCGGATGTCGTCGGTTCCGCCCTTGAACGCCAATCCCAGAACACCCAGCCGTTTGCCGCGCAGCGTCCACAGGACTCCGCGCACCTTGCGGAGAAAGCGATGACGCTGCTCTTCGTTAATGCGGATCACTTCATCCAGGAGCCGGAAGTCATAGCCGCATTCCTTGGCAACTGCCCGGAAGGCCATGAGGTCTTTCGGAAAACAGGATCCGCCGTAGCCGATCCCGGGATTCAAGAAGCGCGGGCCAATGCGCGAATCCGTGCCGATGCCCTCGCACACCTGTTGGACATCCGCGCCCACCGACTCGCACACCGACGCCACCGCATTGATAAAGGAGATCTTCATGGCGAGAAAGGCGTTCGAGGCATGCTTGATCAGTTCGGCGCTCTTGGTGCTGGTCACGATCAGCCGGGGCGGGATCTGGGCGCGATCCGGACGCGGAATGGCATCCGGTTGCGCGTAGTAGGCCCCGCTGGTGAGAGGCGCATAAATTTCGCGCAACACCTGCGCACAGCGGTCGCTTTCCGCGCCCACAACGATGCGGTCGGGAAAGAGAAAATCGGAGACCGCCGTTCCTTCGCGGAGAAACTCGGGATTGGATGCAACGTCGAACGACGCAGGGTCGGCGCCGTTTCTCATGATGACGGTTCGGACCCACTGGCTGGTGTACACCGGAACCGTGCTCTTCTCGACGACGACTTTGTAGCTGTCCACGGCGCCTGATATCTCCCGCGCCACCGATTCCACGTACGACAGATCGGCGTCGCCTGTCTCGGTCGGCGGCGTTCCCACGGCGATAAATACGGCTGCGCTGTCCCGCACCGCGCCCTGCAGGTCGCCCGAGAACTTGATGCGCTGGCCGCGGTGGCGCGCCAGCAGTTCCGGCAGGAAACGCTCATGAATCGGGACCTCGCCATCGCGCAGGGCGGAGAGCTTCTGCTCGTCGTTGTCCACCAGCACGACTTCATGTCCAAGATCGGCAAAGCACGCTCCGGTTACCAGGCCAACATAACCAGAGCCGACCACCGCGATGCGCATGGGGTACTTTCTCCTGATTCCATCCGGCACGGCCCGAATTCCAGGGGCGGCAGATTCTTACTCTAGCAGCATTCCGGGGTCCATCCGATTCTGTCCGTCCATCAAAACAAAGCCCGGGCAGAAATGGGAATCGGAATCTCACGCCGACCGGTGACCCCGGTCACGGCACCAGTGTTCACTCGGCTTCAGAATGCAACTGAGGAGGGACCTTATGCCCATCCTGATGGTTGCCCTGATTGCGCTTGCGGCCTTTGGCCTGATCGGGTTGATGTTGGCCCTGGCCGTGACGCTCGAGCAAAAAAAAGCCGCAAAAAAAATTCCCGACAAAGCGGCCTGAGCGCTGCCGGTTGTTGGATCGACCTTTAATCTCCTGCACCACCTCGCCTGGCAACTCGACCGCACATTGGTTCTTACGATGGAGGGACGGGGGTCTCGCCCGTCCAGTCGGGCGGAAGTGACGACCGACCGTCAGTTCTGTCCGTCGGGCCCCAGGCCGCCGCGTCGGGTGAGTGCCCAACGCAATCAGAAACTGGTCTGCAGCCGTAACGAGAAACTGCGCGGCGGGGCGATCGCGTTTCCTGAGAACAGGCCGGCGAAGTCGATCAGGTTGAGCCGGTTGTTCAGATTCTGCCCATCTGCCTGGAAACGCACTGTGGCCTTGTCCTTGTGCCAGAGTTCCGCGCCCACGGAAACATCCGTGGTCAGCGACGGGCGTACGCGGCCCCGATCGAAATTCACCCGGTCCACGATCGCCTGGCCAAATTGCGCGATCGCTTCTTCGGGAGTTCCGTCGAATTCAAAGGGAAGGCCGCTGCCATACTGTCCGCCGGCGGCAACCCATACCCGCGACGCCAGTTGATAGCGAACGCGGGCTCGCACCGTGCAACGCTGGTCCTGCGATACCCAGAATCGCCCGGTGGTATCGTTGATGGCATCCTCCGCTTCCGCCCCCAGAAACAGTCCTCCGGTCACCGGCAGATAGGCCTCGCCAACCATGTACGAGTAGCTTAGAAACCCGGAAAATCGGCCCCATCGCGGAACTTCGAGTTTGCCTTCGGCTCCGTAGATCTTCGCCTTGCGGAACGCGATCGGGAAGCTTACTCCGGTATCGAGCAACTGGTCATCGTCCGCGAAGTTGTTCACCTGGCGATGGAATCCGTTGATGTCGAGTCTCAGCTTCTGCAAGAAACCCTTCGTTACGCCGACTTCGAAATAGTTGCCGACCGATGGCTTCACCGGCAGCCGCAGAACTTCGTCGCTCAGCGAAATCACTGCTGGTGAGCTGGAGAGCAGGATGTTCTCAAAGGCGGGCGTCTGAAACACCCGGTCGTAGGAGGCATGCAGCAGCAGATCCGCCTTGGGGATATAACGCGACACGCCCAGGCGTGGGCTCAGCGCATGCTGGTTGACCAGGAGTTGATAGTGGTCATAGCGCACACCGGCGCTGATGTTCCAGTTGCCGAGATGAATGCGGTCCTGGATGAATGCCGACTGCTCCAGGTCCAGCCGGTTGCCGTGGAAGGGCATGGGCAACGCAGGCGGAGTGTCGGGAGGAAACTGCGTCGGGTCAGTGATCAGATACTGGAATTGTTCCCGCAGGGAAGCAGCGTCGGATTCGATCCCGGCTTTCCATTCGTGGCGTCCGCGATGGACCGAAATCGTCCCTTTGAAATATGCTTCGCGGAAGCCTCGGT
>Ga0302172_10000242_pt1 | contig 15734 bp, 15 predicted proteins | sample I_Fen_N2_3_FD_198777 | JGI IMG/M metagenome (GOLD analysis project Ga0302172, IMG submission 198777) | Peat permafrost microbial communities from Stordalen Mire near Abisko, Sweden - I_Fen_N2_3 | ecosystem: Environmental > Terrestrial > Soil > Wetlands > Permafrost | place: Sweden: Abisko... | reverse complement strand
GCCTGACCGGAGAAATCACCGATTTGCGCCGCACCATCGAAAACAAGCGGCACGAAGAGAGCGAAACCAAGAGGCATCTCGATTCGATTCGCTCGGAATATGCCACGGCCCTGGGCAAGAAAGGGTCGCTCGAAGCGGTGATCGCCGAGCATGGCTATTCCACCGAATCGGTTCGTCGGCTGTTTCAATCAGGCGCCCTGCAAGGTGGATTCGCTCCCGTCGGCGTGCTGGCCGATTTCCTCGAAGTGGATCCCCGCTATGAACGCGTCGTTGAAGACTTCCTGCGCGACGAACTGAACTACATCGTGGTGAAGTCATGGGACTCTGCCGACGAGGGTCTTCGCATGCTGCGCTCCGACGTGGACGGCCGCGCCACCTTCCTGGTTCATCCGGAAGACTCCCAGGCCAAGTTCTCGTTCGTGGTGGACGAGAGTGTCCATCACGCGCCGAACGCTTCCGTCCTCCCGCTCAAGAATTCCATTCGCGTGCTGAATGGCTTCGGCAAGTCTCTGGAAGTGATTCTGCCCAAGCTGCGCGATGGTTACATCGTGGCGGACCCCATCGTGGCGCGTGACCTTGCGCTCAGCAGTCCCGATTCTTTCTTCCTCTCGCAAACTGGCGAGTGCTTCCACAACGTGACGGTCACCGGCGGCAAGCAGCGCAGCGAGGGCCCGCTCTCCATGAAGCGCGATCTGCGCGACGTGCTGCGCCTGCTGGAAGATCTGGAGCGCGCCTTGCGCGAGAAGGAAATTCTGGCGGTCACCCTCGGACGCGAAATCAAAGACCTCAGTTCCCTGCTCGAACGCCTCGAAGGCGAGAAGCGCGAAGCCGATAAGCAGGCGATGACCTCCGGCCATCTGTTGCAGCAGTTGGAAGGCGAGATGTCGCGCGTGCGCGAGCGGCTCGATGTCAGCGATCGCGAGTTGCAGCGACTTGCCCGCGAACGCCAGGAACTGGAGAGCCTGATCACCGCTCGCCAGGCTGAACTCTCGTCCGTCGAAGAAAGACGCACACAATTCGCTCAGCAAACAGCTGCCGGACAGGGACGCCTGACCACTTTACGCGGCCTGCGCGACGCCGCCGCGGAAGCCACGTCTCAGCGCACCGCCCGGGCTGCTGCTCTTGAGGAGCGCCACCGCTCGGCAGCCGGACTGCTCCAGCGGATTGAAAGCCTTGTTTCCGAAATGCGCGAGCGGGTTCGTGCATTGCAGACGCAGATGGAATCGGCCAGCCTGGAAATCGAGCAGCGGCTGAACGAGAACCTGCAGCTCGCCGAACAGTTGGTGGAATTCGAATTTGAACGCAATGCCGGAGAAGCTCGCGAGGGCCTGCTCCAGTTCGAGTCGGAGCAGGTGCGCGCGCGGTTAACCGAGATCGAAGAACTCCTGCGCAGCACGCGTCAGCAACTCGACCAGGCGCGCGACCGCCGGGGAGAACTGTCCGCCACCGCCGCCAAACTGCAATCCGACTTGCAGCACCTGGCCGACACCTGCCTCAACGAACTGGGCGTGGAGCGTCCGGTGCTGATGGCCGACACCACAATCCCCATGATCGCCGGTGAACAACTCGCGGCCGAAGATCAGGCGCATCGCGAAATGCGCGCCCGCCTCGACGGCATGGGGCCGGTCAACATGATGGCGCTGGAAGAATACAAAGAGACCGCCGAGCGCCACCAGTTCCTGGAGACACAGAGGAAAGACCTGCTGGATGCGATCGAGAACACCGCGGCCACCATCCGGGAAATCGACCAGGTTTCGCGCCAGAAGTTCGAAGAGGCGTTCAACAAGATCAACGAGAACTTCCAGGCCACCTTCCGCAAGCTGTTCGGCGGCGGGCACGCCTTCATGCGCCTGACCGACCTCGAAAACAGCGCCGAAAGCGGCATCGACGTCGTTGCCTCGCCTCCCGGCAAGAAGCTGCAAAATGTGTTGCTGCTCTCGGGCGGCGAAAAGGCGCTGACTGCACTCTCCCTGCTGGTGGGGATCTTCCAGTACACGCCGAGCCCGTTTTGCATCCTCGATGAGGTGGACGCGCCCCTCGACGAAGCCAACATCGGTCGCTTCACCGAACTGGTGCGCGAGATGAGCATCAAAACTCAGTTCATCCTCATCACGCACAGCAAGAAGACGATGAGCATTGCCCCCGTGCTCTATGGCGTGACCATGCAGGAGCCGGGCGTGTCGAAGCTGGTCTCGGTGCGATTCGGAGCAACGGCGTAACTACACTGCCAACGGCACGCGTTGCTCCTGGTGCATTTCGGGTCTCCATCGACAAACCTGCCTCATCAGCAGGCTTGGTTCGTCTCCCGTTTTCGCGTGTGAACGGCAATTGCCCGCGCGAACTCTGTGGTCTTTTTTTCCAGAGACGTCCTCAGTTTTTCCACACGCCACATCACGCTAAAACCCTTACCCAGCAAGGCATCTCACTCACCTGTGAACTGTCAACTCATTTCCTTCCAATGCCTGGTCGCATGGCCAAGCGGGTGTGACGGAAACCGTTGACAAATATTTCCGGCCAGTTAGAATACCGGAGTTTTTTGCCGCTAGAATTAAAGCCATGAGTCCCGAAACTATTGATTCCGTCGTCCTGCGCACCGACTACCCCGAACTGGAATTGCACGCCAGTGGGAAGGTCCGGGATGTTTACAATCTCGACAATGACCACTTGCTGTTCGTGGCCACCGACCGGATTTCCGCCTTCGACTACGTGCTGGCCACCGGCATTCCCCACAAGGGAAGGGTGCTCACCCAGATTTCCCTGTTCTGGTTCGACTTCTTGAAGGACATTGTTCCCAACCACTTCGTCACCTCGGATGTGAATCGCTACCCCGCCACCGTCCACCAGTATGCCGACGAATTGCGTGGCCGATCGATGATGGTCATGCGCGCTGAGATGTTCCCGGTCGAGTGCGTCGCGCGCGGATATCTCTCCGGCTCCGGCTGGAAGGAATACAAGGCGAGCGGCAAAGTGTGCGGTATCCAGTTACCCGCGGGGCTGAAGGAATCCGACCAGTTGCCGGAGCCGATCTTTACGCCAGCCACCAAGGCCACCACCGGCCACGACATCAATATTTCGTTCGAGGAGATGTGCAAACTGGTCGATCCCGGCTTGAGCCGGCAGCTCCGCGACATCACGCTGAAGATTTACAAGAAAGCCGCCGACTACGCCCGCCAGCGCGGCATCATCATCGCCGATACCAAGTTCGAATTTGGACAGACCGCCCAGGGCATCACCTTGGCCGATGAAGTTCTCACACCTGACTCTTCGCGTTTCTGGCCGGCCGACAAGTATCAACCGGGCAAAGCGCAGGATTCTTACGACAAACAGTACGTACGGGACTATCTCGAGGAAATTCGCTGGAACAAACTGCCGCCCGCTCCTGCCCTCCCCCTGGAGGTCGCGCGCCGGACGAGCGAAAAGTATCTCGAGGCTTATCGTCAACTGACCGGACGCGAGTTGGAGGTCTAGGGCCGAGCGCCTGGAATCGCAAAAATGGGCGTAGCGGACTGGATTATTCTCGCGTTCCTGGCATTGTCGGTGGCTGGTGCCGCCATGGAAGGCTTCTTTCGGGCAGCCTTCGGATTGGCCGGCTTGGTCGTCGGATATTTGATCGCCGCATGGCAGTATCGCCGCCTTGCGGACTGGTTTGAGCCTTACGTGAAGAACCCCTGGTTGGGGGAGATCGCTGGCTTCCTCATCATCTTTTTCGCGGTATTGATCCTGGCCGCGGTCGCGGGCCGGATCGCTCGCTGGGTGATGAAGGAAGTGGGTTTGACGTTGGTGGACCGGGTTCTGGGCGCAGTGCTGGGTTTGCTGCGCGGCGCCCTGGTGGTCGCGATTGTGCTGGTCGCTACGGCGGCATTTACGCCGGCGTCGCGCTGGTTGGCGGGGTCGCAGTTGGCTCCCTATTTCCTGGTGGTCGGTAGGGCGGCCATCTGGGTGGCGCCGGCGGAGTTGCGCCACAGGTTCTATCAGGGTCTGGACTACCTGCGGCAGCCGCATCCAGCCGTCGCGCCGCAGCCGGCCGGGCCGCCGAAGTAGCGCTTCATAAGCGGTATACGGAATTTAAGGTGTGGAAGCGAGGGACAGTGAAAGATCAACTCGAAGCACTCATTTTTCAAATGTACAAGAGCAACATTCTTTATTCCGAAGCCGTGCGTGAATTCAAGAAGCGCTTCATCCTTACTGTGCTCGAGGAAAACAAGGGCAACCAGTGCAAGGCGGCCCGTGAATTGGGTATGCACCGCAACACCCTCAGCCGCACCATGCAGGAACTCAGGATTGACGTGCGCCAGTTGCGCAGTATCGCCAAGCGTCCCCCGCGCAGTGCGCGTCCGGTGACCTTCGAGAAGAAAGCCGCCCGCTAGCACCACCCAGAGAGCAGTCCCGAAATCGGCATAGGGAAAACGGTCACCCGTCCACCCCATACGATCCTTGTTTATCGGCTCGCGCCTTTGATCCGCGCTTGCCGGATTGCGCACGGGACTTCCACCCTGGGCGGTCCCACCCGTTCGGAGCAAAAAAGAAAGGGCGGCCGCAAAAGGCCGCCCTCATCCCCGAAAGAAAGCAGCTTAGTGGGGCTTTCCGGTGCGCACCGGAGGTGATGGCATGCGCGGAGCTGAAGGGGGTGCAGACGGCGTACGCGGAGGGGAAACCTGCCGCGATCCGCTCGACCGCGATCCTTCTCCACCCGACGAGCGCACCCTCGATGATGGTGGAACTGGAGCGACTGGCACCGAAGGTTCCGTCCTCACCACCACCGGACGATCACTCTTGGTCGACTCACGGGCAACGCGATCCAGGTTGCGGACCGATCCCCGCGGTACGCCCAGACCGGCGGAATCGCGGTTGATTGTCAGCCGTCTTGGCACTCCGGCTGGCGGATTCACCGAGAGCCCCTGCCCCACCATGACCGTGGACCGCGACCGTACCGGAGGTTGCGGCACCACTGTCCGCCGCGGCGGATTTACCATCCGCGGCATGGCGTACCAGCTATTCCAGTAACCCGGCTGCCACATCCAGCCGTATCCTGGAACAAAAGCCCAGTTGCCGTAGCGATAGGGCATCCATCCCCACGGATAAGCCGACACCCACATGTAGCCCTGGCCCGGATAATACGCCCAGCCGCCGTCCTGGTACGGACTCCAGCCCGCGCCCACAAAGTAGGGCTGCCAACCCCAACCGTAGCCCGGAACATTCATGTAGTTGCCGTAATAATTCAGGTCGCTCATGCCATACGCATAGGGGGATTGAGCGTCATAGGTCTTGTTGCTCGCGTAGCGATCGTGATACTCGATCTGTTGCTTGTCCCAGTCGTCCGAGGCGTCTTCCTCGAAGCTCTTGTCCAAGGCGTAACTGTCGTTGTTGGCGAGATCAAAAGTCGCGCTATGCTTCTTGCCGATCTCCACTTTTCCGGCGGGACCTTGGACCTCGACGCCTCCGTTCAAGGCCGCGAGCGTGGCCTCGCTCGCATCCAGATCCACACGGATGTGAGCAGCCTCAGTCAGAGTCACCGACTCGCGCGCAAAGTTCAGCGTGAGTCGATCCCCCTTCTTGGGACGCGCATTCACGTACACTCTGCCCTTCGTGAGTTCCACCGTGCTCAGCTTCTGGCCGTCGTCCCCCAGAACAAGGCGCGGGAATTCGATCTCACTGTTGGTCACCAGGTGCAGCACGCTGCCGTCTTCGAACTCCACTTCGGCGCGGCCATCGTCACCTGTTTTCAGTCTTGAACCCTCCACCACCGGCAGGTTCAGGAACGCTTTCTCGAAGCCATCGCCGCGATCCATTTGCACGCTGCCTTCAACGTTGCTCAAGCGCACAATGCGCGCCTTCGATTCCGCCGAGGCCCCACTCACCATCAGCGCCCCGAGCAGAACCACCAAAACCAGCAACTGCTTTCCCACATTCCGGACTGCCATAGAGCATCTCCCGGGACTAATCCCTAAACTGTTAGAACACGTGACGAGTCAACAAGTTGCCGCAAGAATCTTGAACGCCTGCCCGCTTCCCTGCACTCCAGAAGTTGGCGCAACCCATTCAGAAATTGGGCCCTAAGTGCAAAGCCATGAGAACAAACCTGTTAACTACTCTGCACTGGACTGGTGGCTGCATGGAGTGTGGAAGGCTCGGGGTCCTAAGTCAAGCGGTTTTCTTGCTGGGCAGAAATCGCGGTCCTAGTCTTCCCGCGCTGGTTTCTTCCGGTTGGCTTTCTTCTCTGCGAGTTCGGCCGCAGCCTGCAACACCTTTTCCACGCGCCGGGCTCGCGCTTCTGGACTCCGGTAGTAAAAAATCGCGATCAATTGCCCTCGCCGCTGCACCGCCGACATCAGTTCCCATCCCTCCCGGGCCAGCGGATCCCGCGCAAACGCCACCCGCAGGATCGGCGGCAACTCGCGTTCGGCTTCCATGGTCGAAAACAACTGCTCGGCGACCTGCTCGGCGCGGCGCACGCGGGCTTCAGCGCTCTTCACCCCCGTCACCCAGTCCGCGATCCACTTCCGCGTGGAATAGTTGAGCTTGTCATACCACCGTCCAAGCGCGCGTTCTTCCGCAAAGACGCGCTTCATCTCTGCCGGTACTGTGACCACGCGCTCCTCCGTGTCCAGTTCCAGCCGGAACTTCGCCTTGGTTCCCTCAGCGACTTTGGCGCCGCGCTGCATTTGCTTATTGATCAGCAGGAAGTGTCCGCCGGCGCGCGTAGGAAACAGCGAGGTCCGGAACGGAAATCCGTTGATCTCGCCCTTGACCTTCGGCCGGCCTCCCGCGCCCCACGTTTCGCGAACATCAAACGGCACGTGCGCGATCACCCAACTCAACCGCGAGCCCATGCGAACCAGCGGAGCCTGGAACGATTTTTCCCTGGACTTGGTCATAGCTCGCAATTCGGGAATCACATCACCACAGAAGAGACGACGCACAGGCGGCGCCGCCTTACAGATGCCGTCAATTGCCCTCTACTTGCCCGCGCCTTCCGGGCCCGACCTCAAAGGCTTTCCGGCCCGCCCCAGCAGTCGCTGTGCCCGCGCCCGGCTGACGTTCATCACCGACGAATCCGCCACGATCTGCTGCAGGATCGGCGCAATCGCCTGCAATTCCAACGGAGAACCGTTACGTGCCATCTCCTCGGTCCGCTTCAACTCCGCTTCCAAAGCCAGTTTCTGGTAGCGGTAGTCGTATTCCAGCCGGTGCCCGGTTTCGAGCGTGCCCGACAGCGCCTGGAACAGGCTGGTCAGTTCCTGCACCAACGGATCCGGAGAATAGTTGTAGGTCGACTCACCGCTGCGCTGCCCGTCTTTGTAGGTCAGGGTCTTTTTGCCCGTAAACGCCATGTTCTTGCGATGGGAATCGAGGTCGTGCTGGAAGTACTTCGCCCGGGCCGCCAGATCGAAAACCTTCTCGCGCGTCTCGGGAGACACCGAAAAATCGAAACTGAAGCTATCCGTCTCCTCGGAATCCGCAGCCACCTTGCCGCTCGACTGGTAGCGCGCCTGTCCATCCTCCCGGATCTCGACCGAATAATGTTCGGGCTGGGAGCCGGGGAAATCGAGCGTGAAGGTGACGGCCGGTTTGCCCGGAGCGCCCTGGGCACAGGCGAACGGCAAGAGAAGGGCCAGCAGACAAAAAACCTGGGATATGCGCACCATGAGCCGCTGTAATCATTGGGTACGCAGGGAGGATTCGTCAAGGGGCAGGGGCAATCAGCCTTCAGCCAAACCTGGGTTACACGATGGCTGATGGCTGACGGCTGATGGCTACTTACACACCGCCGTATACCCCGGCTGGTTCTTGAGCGTGTAGAACAGTTGTCCGGCGATCACTCCGCTATTGTTGATCCCACCCACGCTGGCGGATTTTGCGCCGGTATAAACGACGCTGTAGAAAGTGTTGTTCTGGTAGATGAATCCCCAAGTGCGATCCGCGGACATATAGTTCCCCACGATCACGCCTGAAGTGTTCACATCGGTCAGTTCCGTCCCATAGACCGATTTTGGGTGGTCCACGACGGTAAATGCCCCGCTCTTCCAGAGGAAACCGTGCGTCTGGCTATCGGTGTAGTAGCCGACCACCGTTCCGTTATCGCTGATAGCTTCAGGAACGGTTGAAACCGCGCCGGAATGCGCGATCGCCGTGTACTTGCCGTTCGCGAGTTGGAAGCCTTTCGATGTCGTCCCCTTCAGGTAGTTCCCAACCACGGTTCCGGACTTGTTGATGCCGGCAACCCAGGTATGCGTGGCCTTCGGATAGTTCAGGGTGGTGAAGTCCGAGCCTTGCTGGGCGAGACCGTGCATGGCGGGGGGCATCGCATTGTCCCGGTAGGAACCGACGTTGACCCCGCCGCTGCGGTGGCTGAACCACGTCATCCCGGAATTTGGGGCGTTGAATATCGTGAATGTCCCGCTGGCATCGCGACTGAACGCCACCCATTGACTGTTGCTGTCCTGCAGTTCACCCACGACCGTTCCGGAATCGTCGATTCCGTTGACCATGCTTAGGGTGTAGCCCGAGGGAGCCGAGAAGGGCGCAAATGTGCAGGATGCCTTCGGCTGGCTGGCGTACGAAAAGAGACAAGAAGCAAGGCAGCATGCGGCGATCGAAAAACCAAATCGGGGGAAGCGCATGAAATCCTCTATTCTTAGGGTCTCTTGCGTTGGATGACTTGCTACCACGCTCGCTGCGCCGCCGCGAAATTCGCAGCTTTCGAAGCGAGGCGTGAACGGTTCAGGATACCGCGATACCCGCGTGGAATCTGCCCCGTTTGCCCAAACGAGTAGCCTTGTCCGGGACCCCATTTTGACCGCGGACACAGGTAACTTGACCAGCCACCGGGATGCGGATATGCAGCCAGCGTTGGCGGACGCGAACGCCTCGATTACCCTACGCCCGCTGCCGTTCTTTCGTCGCCGCCGTGTGCAGATGGCAAATGGCAATCGCCAGCGCATCCGCCGCATCCGGCGGCTCAGGAATCTCGTCAAGCTTCAACAGCCGCGCCACCATCTGCTGCACCTGATGTTTCTCGGCCCGGCCGTAACCCACCACCGCCGACTTGATCGAAAGCGGCGAGTATTCGGCCACTTCCAACCCGGCGGCGGCCGCAGCCAGCATGGCCACGCCGCGCACCTGTCCCAGCTTCAACGCCGACTTTACATTCACTGCGTAAAACACATCTTCAATCGCCACGCGGTCTGGCCGGTGCTCGACGATCAGCTCCTGCAAGCGGTCGTAGATGTGCGACAGCCGCGCCGCCATGGCCTCGCGCGCCGAGAGCTTGATCGCGCCGCAATCCACGCACACCAGCCGGTCGTCCACCAGCAACTCGACGACGCCGTACCCCGTGTATTCCGTCCCGCAGTCAATGCCCAGCACGCGCATGTTGTTGGCAGTGTAACGCCCGAAATGCGTCTTTGTGGACTTGTTTCCACCTGAACATTGAGGAGGGCACCATACATGGCACGGATCTTCAGCCGCGGAGCGGCGCCTCCACCCAGGGTAAAGATATAATCTCCGCCCATGGGCACGAAACGATGAAACACCGCATTGTTCATGTTCTTCAGAAATATCTGCTCAACCCGCCGATCAAAGTTCTGTTGGCGATAGGCCTGGCGCCTCCCGGCTACGCCCTCCTGGAAACAATCGGGCGCAACACTGGAAAACCGCGCCGCACTCCGGTCGGTAACGGACGCGTGGGCAATCAATTCTGGCTGGTGGCCGAACACGGGCAGAAAGCCGGCTACGTTCGCAACATAGCGGCCAATCCCCGAGTGCGGGTCAAAGTGCGCGAGGGGCTGCGAATGCCTTGGCACACCGGAACAGCCCACGTACTTTCCGACGACAATCCGCGCGATCGCCAGCGCTGGCTCGCCGCTCAGCGTCCAGGCAGTGCCAGCAATTCGGCGGCAGTCCGCTTCTTGGGCACCGAACTGCTCACCGTTCGCATTAATCTGGACGTTCAGGATCAGCCCGCCCCGTAGCACGTTGGAGCCATTCCCGCCGTGTCGATGAGAATGTAGGGTGGTTGTGAGCAGACTTCGGGGGAGGGCTGTTCAACGAGCGTCCCGTGACCCAGATGGGTCTGGGGCGCTTTCGTTTTTTCACCCGGTGCTGAAAGTTGGGTCGCCTGCCGGTCGTTCGTTCCTCACTGGTAACTGCTGCAGAATCGCCCTTGAACCGGTTCAGCAACACCTCGGCCGCCGCACCTTGTTCTGCTGATGCTCGCGGCAGAAATCGGCGTAGCTCGCAATGCCGGCCTCTAACTGATGACGCGTCAGAAACCGCTCATACGGAGCTTCATCGAAGATCTCGCGCAGCGCAGCCAACCCGGTTCGGCCAAATCTCGACAACATCAGCAGCAAACTGGGGAGCTTCGCTCCACTGGACAGCCGGGGGCGGCTGTCCCTACGTGAGCTGTGGTAAATCGGCTTCATCCCTGCTCCTCTGCCAGCCGTGTCATCACGAACGGCGCTTCTTTCACCGTGCACTCTTTCCGACCCGACATCACACGCGCCCACTCCAGCCCCGACTCAATCAGCACCACCGCTACCAGCACAACCAGCGCTCCCGCCACCGCCGCGTCCAGACGGTCGTTGAACACCAGGCGCGCGTCGGCCCCAGCAGCCGCCAGTTGCCGCGCATGCGCCAGAAATCCGATCCGCGGATTCGGATTCAGCACCTTGTGATACGCCGCCGTAAACGTCACCGCCACCAGCCAGCACAGCGGAATCAGCGTCACCAGTACGTAGCGGGCTCGCCCCATCTTGATGATGATCGTCGTGGCCACGCACAGCGCCACCGTCGCCAGCAACTGGTTGCAGATCCCGAACAGCGGCCACAGCGAGTTGATCCCGCCCAGCGGATCTTTCACGCCTTGCCACAGGAAGTATCCCCACGCGGCCACGATCAGCCCGCTGGTAAACAGAATCGACGGATACCAACTCGTCCGTCCCAGCGGCTTCCAGATGTGTCCGAGCGCGTCCTGCACCATGAAGCGCCCGACGCGCGTTCCAGCATCGAGAATCGTCAGGATGAACAACGCTTCGAACATGATGGCGAAGTGATACCAGAGCGCCATCACCGCCTGTCCGCCCAGGCTGCTGGAAAAAATGTGCGCCATGCCCACCGCAAACGCCGGCGCGCCTCCGGTCCGGTTGAACAACGTTTGCTCGCCCACGGCATGCGCAAGAGAAGCCATCTCCGCCGCGGTGACGGGAAATCCCCACGCGGTGATGGTTGCAGCCGCCGTGGCGGGCGCCTGCCCCACAATTCCAGCTGGACTGTTTACCGCAAAGTACACCCCAGGCTGCAGCACCGACGCGGCAATCATCGCCATGATCGCCACCATGGATTCCGCCACCATGCCACCGTAGCCCACCATGCGCGTCTCGGGCTCGCGCCGGATCAGCTTCGGAGTTGTGCCGCTCGAAATCAGCGCGTGAAATCCGCTGACCGCGCCGCACGCAATGGTGATGAACGCGAACGGAAAAATTGTTCCCGCAAACACCGGCCCCGTCCCATCGGCAAAACGCGTCAGCGCCGGCATGTGCAACGAGGGCCGCAACGCCACGATCCCCACCGCCAGCAGCGAGATCGTTCCCAGCTTCACAAACGTGCTCAGGTAGTCGCGTGGCGCCAGCAGCAGCCACACCGGCAACGCCGAAGCAGCGAATCCGTAGAGGATGATGAGAATCGCCAGTGTCGGCGCAGTCAGCGTGAAAACCGCGGCCCATGACGGCGTCTGCGAGACCCATTGCCCGCCGAAAATCGCCGCCAGCACCAGTACGAACCCCGCCAGCGAAGCCTCCAGCACCTTTCCCGGGCGGATGCGGCGCAGGTACAGTCCCATCAGCACCGCGATCGGCATCGTCATGGCGATCGTGAACGCGCCCCACGGACTCGACTTCAGCGCGTTCACCACAATCAGCGCAACCGCTCCGAGCAGGATGATGATGATGCTGATCACCGCGATGTAGGCGACAAATCCGCCCAGCCTTCCGGTCTCCGACTTCGCCATCTCGGTGAGCGACTTGCCGTCGCGCCGCACCGAGAACAGCAGGATGACGAAATCCTGCACGCAGCCGCCCAGCACCGCCCCCGCAATGATCCACAGCGTCCCCGGCAAATACCCGAACTGCGCCGCCAGCACCGGCCCCACCAGCGGCCCTGGCCCGGCGATGGCGGCGAAATGATGCCCAAAGACGACCCACTTATTGGTGGGAACGAAGTCGCGGCCGTTGTCGAGGCGCTCGGCCGGCGTCGCCCGCATCGGATCGATCGCCAGCAGTTTGGCCGCAATAAAGCTGCTGTAAAACCGGTATCCGACGGCGTAAGTCGCAACCGCCGCCACCACCAGCCACATGGCATTGATCTGCTCGCCGCGATGCAAAGCAATGGTCGCCAGCGCGAGCGCGCCGAGCACGCTCACGGCGGTCCAGAGAAGAACACGAAGGATTTTCGGCATGGGGCTCGGGGTCCGGCGAGTATTGTGGACAAAATGGATCAGCTGCGCAAGCCTGGATCTCACCACCAGCAGCGAGGGGCAAACTTCCTCAAGCCCAGAGCCGAAAGCCGAGAGCCTTTCTGATAATCTGATATGTTTCAGACTGACTACTATGAGGACCAGGCAATGAAAATCGGAGTGCTGACCGGCGGCGGCGACTGTCCCGGCCTGAATGCGGTTATCCGCGCCATCGTGCGCAAAGGGGTATTTCACTACGGCGACGAATTCATCGGTTTCGTGGAGGGCTGGCGCGGCCTGCTCGAAGACAAGACCATGCAGCTGGACCTTTCCAGCGTGGGCGGCATCCTGCCGCGCGGCGGCACCATCCTTCGCACCTCCCGCACCAATCCCGCCAAGCATCCGGAAGGCCTGCAACACTGTGCCGAAAGTCTCAAGAAGCACAATTGCGACGCTTTGATTGCGATCGGCGGCGACGATACTCTCTCGGTCGCGCAAAAGCTCTTCGCCAATGGCGTAAAAGTCGTTGGTGTACCCAAAACGATTGACAACGATCTCGCCGGCACCGATTTCACATTTGGATTCGACACTGCTGTCAACGTGGCCACCGGCGCCATTGATCGCGTCCATACCACCGCCGAGGCCCACAACCGGGTCATCGTGGTCGAGGTCATGGGACGCGACTCCGGCTGGATCGCGACCTACAGCGGCATCGCCGGCGGCGCTGATGTCATCCTCATCCCCGAGGTCCCTTTCGATATCGAACAAGTGGCTGAACTGATCCGCCAGCGCCATGCCCGCGGACGCTACTTCAGCATCGTGGTGGCCGCCGAGGGCGCCAAGTTCGCCGGCGGCGCTGAAATGCACGACGGCGCGCCCGTCCTGCAGGATGTGGGCCGCGATGAATTTGGACACCTCCGCCTGGGCGGCATCGGCTCGGTGCTGGCCCGCGAGATCGAAAAGCGTACCGGCTTCGAGTCCCGCTCCGTTGTCCTCGGGCACATCCAGCGCGGCGGCTCGCCCAGCGCCTTCGACCGCGTGCTGGCCACCCGCTATGGCCTCGGCGCCATCGACATGGTCCACCGCGGCGAGTTCGGCCAGATGGCCGCGCTGCGTGGCAACAAGATCATCTCCATCCCCCTCGCTGAAGCAATTGCTTCCAATCGCAAGGTGGACCAGGAGATCATGGACGCGGCCATCGGCATTCTCGACAAGTTGGAAGACAGAGCCGCGCCCGGAGAATAGCCCGTATCGAGTGTGGGGCGGGCACTCTCCTGCCCGCCCGCCTCGGGCTGGACCGGTCATCCTCGCCTGCAGCTTTCGTTCGCAACCCACGCTTGACGCTCGCGGCATGTCCCGGTAAGCAATTTCACCACTTTCACCAGTTGGTGCTATACTGAGCCCCATGAAGCGAGCGACCGTCACCATTCCCGATGACTTGGCACGCGCGGTTGACGACTACGTGCAGGCCCAGGATGCCCCGCCAGCTCTGACTTCGGTCGTGCAGGCAGCTCTGCGCCACTATCTGGAGGAACGCGGTTTTCTCGCCACGCCGCCGCGGCAACTGGTCATCACTCCCTCCCGGAGTGGCAGCGGTCGACGGGACGTCAGCCAGTCCCACGACCACTATCTGGCGCGGACTCGTAAATGAGGCGCGCGGTGCTGGCCGATACCGGACCCCTCTATGCCGCTGTCGATCCTGACGATGCTCATCACCAACGCGCACACCGGGAACTCCAGCGGCTGGCTCGTGACAAACGCGAGGTTCTCGTCGCCTACCCGACTTTGCTGAAAGCCTATACCCTGGTCCTATTCCGTCTTGGCAAAACTGTTTCCTCGCGTTGGTTGACTGATCTTGCGCAGGGTGCCGCGCTGATCAATCCCACCCCCGAGGACTATCACCAGGCCGTCACCCGAACCTTGTCTCTCTCCGATCAGCCGATCTCCCTGTTCGATTCACTCGTTGGCGTGCTGGCAACACGCCTGGACGTCGAAGTCTGGACCTATGACCATCACTTCGATCTGATGCGCGTCCCGGTATGGCGCTGATGGCACAACCAGATTCTTGACCTCCAAACAACGCCTCACCCCTCACACCGCCCAGTGACCTCCATCACAGGCTGGGACCAGACCCGGGCCCCATAATCAGCCCAGAGGCGAAGCCGCACCGGCGCGCCGAATCTAGCTGCGCCCGCGGCTTCGATCAGGAAGGGGAACCCCCATGAAAAACTGGCATGTTGGGGTACTCATCGCAGCTTTGATGGCTTCCACCCTGGTTTGGGCCCAGGAGCGGAAGGAAGGCCAGAAGGAGCCTGTTCCAAAATACGACGTCACGCAGGAACAAACCTTCAAGGGGACCGTCGAGGAAGTACGGGACCGTGAGTGCCCGGTCAGCGGTGGCATGGGTGCACACGTCATGCTCAAACTGGACGGCGGGCAAATCCTTGAAGTCCATCTCGCAAAAACGAAATTCGTAAAGGATTACGAACTGACCTTCACCAAAGGTGAGTCGCTGGAGGTCAAGGGCGTGAAGGTAAAGTTTGAAGGCGTGGACACGATTTTCGCGCGCGAAATAAAGCGTGGCAATGACATGTACATGTTCCGCGACAAGGACGGCAAGCCCATCTGGTAGCCGGTGTGGGGCGGGCACTCTTGCCCGCCGCCCTTGATGTTGGGCCTTGCAGGCGCACAACAAACCACCTAGGGGCGGGTGCCCTCACCCGCCCAGCCGAGCTCGCCAGAAACTGCGGCTGAGTTCTACTGACTGTTCCTCCGGCCGCCTTCACCGTCCTTCATTGCGCGGCGGCGCCACATACAGCAGCGGAATACTCTGCTTGTTGATCTGCTCGTTCAGCGCCGCCAGGTCTTTCGTCATCAAGTCGTGATATTGCGCCAGCAGCGGTTGTGCCTCCTTCTGCAGTTCCTCGAAGGCCTGGACTTGTTGCTGCGTCGGCCCATAGTCGCCGGCGTCCACGCTGAACAGCAGGGAATGCAGCCGCTCGTCGATCAGCACCGGAAAGTTCAGATTGGCTTCCGAACTCTTGGCGTTCACCTGAAGCAGTTGTCCCTCGACATTCATGCCCTTGTTGTCGAACTCCTTCGCCGCCGAGCGCAGTGAGGCATACCGCGAGTCCTCGCCCAGCCGCCGGTCCACGCCACGGATCTGTGAACGCACTTCCCGGATCGCCGCCACCGCCCCGTGAATCTCCGACACCTCCGCCACGATCTTCCCCGCCAGTTCGTTTTGCTTTTGCAGATCGTCGTTCGAGATCTTCACCCGCTG
>Ga0302172_10000231_pt1 | contig 16171 bp, 16 predicted proteins | sample I_Fen_N2_3_FD_198777 | JGI IMG/M metagenome (GOLD analysis project Ga0302172, IMG submission 198777) | Peat permafrost microbial communities from Stordalen Mire near Abisko, Sweden - I_Fen_N2_3 | ecosystem: Environmental > Terrestrial > Soil > Wetlands > Permafrost | place: Sweden: Abisko... | reverse complement strand
GGACTAGGTTAGTTCTGAAGTCGAATAACCGCCTTCGGTAGAGCAGGACGTACAAGAACGAAGTACGTCGGGTGCGGAGGTAGCCGTGCAAAAGAAGCTGCAACATCCACTTCACGCAGGCGCCGAGAACCTACTACTGAATCCTCTCAATCTACTGCCCGGTGCTACCTTTTCCATGTCGTTTCGTATGCTCTGCGTTGCGAGGATTTGTCGCCAGAGAGTGACTCTGTTTTGCCACACGAACTTTGACCTTGAGCCGCATCTGGTCCTCATCCTGTTGGCGGCTGGCGAGAGGCACCTACACCAGGGAATACTGGCAAAGAGCCTCGGCATCGACAAGAATGCGATCGTGTTTCAGATTGACAAGCTAGAGGAGCGAGGCTTAATCAAGCGCATCCCTAACCCCGACAACCGACGAGCGAGACTTATTGAATGCACGCCCAAGGGCAGGGATGTCATTGCGGATATAAAAGTGAGTTATCCGGAGATCGTTCGCTGGGTACTTTATCCGCTGAGTAGCGATCAGACAGAGCAATTCGGAGCGTTGCTGTTGCAGATCATCGAAGGAGAGACCGCGGCGAAACAGCCCGTGCTCATCCTCCCTTCGAACAGGCACTAGGCTTGAAATACTTATATCCCTAAACCTGTGATCCGGAGCCCGGCGCTGTGGACCTTGTGGCGAATGTTCAGCGTAATCAGCAGGGCAGTGACGGACTCTACGATGCGGGCGTTTTCCAGCTTGCCGCCGTCAATCGCACGTACACCGGGGATCTTCACCGCAAGTTCTGAGGCGACTCCGCGCGCGCGGTCGTCGTCGCTGCAAACAATGACGTCGCAGTCAACGTCGTCATCGCTGTCGAGCAAGCTGGCCGAGAGGCTGTGAAAGGCAGCAGCAACCGAGACATTCTTGCCGACAATTTCCGCGGCTTGCTCGGCCGCAGAGCCCTGCCAGATGCCGAGCATTCGCGTGGGGCGTCCGCCGACGGCGGCGGCCAACGGCACGGTCGCGTCGATGAGAACTGTGCCCTGACGGAATGACGGCTTGAGTTGCTTGAGAATCTCGGCTTGACCAGCAAAGGGTACGGTTAGCACAACGGTGTCGCACATCTTCACTGCGACAGCATTCTCCACGCCTTCGACGCTTCCCAGCACGCCCACCTTCTGAGCAATTTCTGAGGCGGCGGCCTGCGCGCGAGCGGCATCGCGTGAGCCGATGACGATTTGTTCCCCGGCACGCGCCCAGCGCAGGGCCAATCCTGAGCCCTCGGGACCGGTACCGCCTACGATGGCGATCAAGCAACTTCTCCAGCAGTTACGGGCTGCGGAGAGGCCGGAGTATGCAAGTCGAAATAATGCGAGTAGGTGGTGTTGCGCTGGGCAGGAATACGCCCGATCTCGCGAATGCGCTCCTGGAATTCGTCGGGAGAGACGTACTGCCCCGCCGTGGCTCCGGCGAGACGGGAGATATTTTCCTCAAAGAGAGTACCGCCGTAGTCGTCAGCGCCAGCGAGCATGGCTAGTTGAGAAAGCTCGCGACCCAACTTCACCCAGGAAACCTGAATGTGGTTGATGGAGCCGGCGAGCAGGACGCGAGCCAAAGCGTGGATGCGGATATGATCCTCGACGCTACCACCCGGTCGCGAGAGGTCTTGTTCGAACAATAAGGTGTGGTCGTGAATGAAGCCGAGCGGAACGAATTCGGTGAAACCTCCGGTACGCGATTGAATGTCGCGCAGCAGCAAGATGTGGTTGACCCACTGCTCCGGGGTTTCGCGGTGGCCGTACATCATGGTCGAGGTGCTGCGGATGCCGCACTCGTGCGCTGTCTGGATGATTTCACACCACTGAGCAGTGGTGAGTTTGTTGCGCGAGAGCACGAGGCGCACTGAGTCATCGAGGATTTCAGCGGCGGTACCGGGGAGCGTGTCGAGGCCATTGTCGCGCAACATGGTGAGGTAGTCGCGGATGGAAAGGCCAGTGAGCTCGACGCCGTAGAGGATCTCCATTGGCGAAAACGCGTGAACGTGCATTGCAGGGACAGCGGATTTTACGGCCCGCAATACATCGCGGTAATAAAACGGCGACAGGTTGCGAGGCAGGCCTCCTTGGATGCAGACCTCGGTTGCGCCCCACGACGCGGCCTCGCGGGCCTTCTCGCCAACTTCTTCGGGCGTGAGGAAGTAGGCGGTACCATCCCGCGGAGCGACGCTAAAGGCACAGAATTTGCAGCCCACGTAGCAGACGTTGGTGAAGTTGATGTTGCGGGTGACAACGTAACTGATGACGTCTCCGGCAAGCTGACGGCGGATTTCGTTGGCGGCAACCGCCAGCCCGAAGAGGTCGTCGCCGGTGGCCGAAGCGAGGAGCAGACACTCTTCGCGGGTGAGAACAGTGCCGTCGAGGGATTGCAGAACTTTTTCGAGCGCCGCTTGAACCGAGGGAGAGACTCGGGGGCGAACGTCTGCCCAGGATGTTTGCGATAGCGTATTTTGATTACACCAGTTCAATGAAGGCATTGCTTCCCTGCTTCTTCGTGCGGCGTAGTCCTGGGAAATCTTCTGTTCTCGACAACCACCGGACCGTAATACCAGGATACCGAGAGAGCCTCTAGCCATCCGGGGCTAAAGCCGAACCCTTTTTCAATCGCTTGTGGCATGACTGAAGGCATGCCCTGATACAAATCAATGTGTGACGTGCGGTTAAGGGAATTACCGCAACGGCTAAAAGCCGGTCGCCAAAAAGCATCCTTGCCATGCACCGCTGAAGCGGTGCTCCACCCTACCTAAAACAAACAACCTTGCTACGCACTTAACGGAACAAATCTCGCTCAGCCGGACGCACGATTTGATTCGCACTACCGTTGCGGCGCTGATAGCGGTAACCACGAATTATACAAGCGGGGACCGAGTTGTTCTTCCCGCATACCAGCCCTGCAACACAGGCGAGCTCGTCGGCGACGCATTCTTCGGTGGCGTGCAACTTGTATCCGTAGGCGTCGCGGCGGCCTCGGTAATCGTGCAGCGCGGCCATGCCTGCCAGACCGATGGCAACCTCGTGCAGGCCTTCGCGCCAGGCTCGGCCGAAGCTATCAGCAATGATGACGGGGACATGCAGCGAAGTGCGCTTCTTGATTTTGCGCATGATGTTCGCGGACGAACGGTCGGGATCGACTGGAAGGAGGAGCGCAGTGCTGCCGCCATCCACGTTGGAGACATCGATACCGCTGTTGGCACAGACGAAGCCGTGCGCGGTTTCGGTGATGAGCACATGCGCCTTGCGCAGCACGCGCTTCGCCTCGCGGAAAGCGAGTTCGATAACACGGGGATCTGTGCCGTTCTTCGCTGCGAAGCGCTTCGCCGCAGCCGAAGGCTTCATGGAAGCGAGGTCAACCGTGCGTCCTTCGGACTTGGACACGATCTTGTGTTTGACGACGAGAATGTCGCCGGCATGAAAACGCAGACCACCCAGGGCGAGTGCGTCGATCACGAGGTCTGCTATGGAATCGCCGGACGACACTTCGCCAATTCCCCAGACAGGAATCGCTTGAATCCCGGTGCTGGCGGTCGGGCCGGAGGGTGCGGGCATCAGCCGGCCGATTCCATAGCGGCGTTACGAGGGGAAGCATGGCCCCATGCGCGCAGCAAGCGCTGAGTGTGGGTGTCTCCATCGCGCTGGAGCAACAGGTCAAGTTCGTGAGGCTGGTCAATGTCGAGGCCAATACCCGGGAATTCGAGAATCACAAGGGGCTTGCCGGTCTGGCGTACAGCTTCGCAGTGCGGCAGAAAACTATCGTTGCCGAAGCGCAACGGGATGAGGTTGACGGGCCGCCGCAACACGCAGTTGCTACCGCGACGATCGTAGGCAGGAACGAACAGTGCACCTTCGGGAGGAGCGGCGTCGAGAACCGCATTCAACTCTCCACCAGTGACAAGAGGAATATCGCCCGGGATGACGACGGTGGTGTCGTAAGCTCGATCTTCGCACCATGCGGTCGCCATTTCGATGGCTGCCGATTCGCTCTCGTTGCGAAGGTCTTCGATGACACCGAAATCAAATTCCTGAGCCAGTGCCTTGGCAGCGGCATCGCCCGTCACAAGGAAGATATCGACGCGGTGGGTGACTGCGGAGGCGGCGGTGAGGACGTCGCGCAACATCGCGTCGGCTAACTGCGTGCGATGAGATTGATCAAGAGCTTCCGCCAGCCGCTGCTTGGCGTTGCTCATGGACTTCACTGGGACCAGCAGCGCGGCTGGCATGGTCAGATCTTGGCTCCGCGCGCCTGTAAGGCGGCGTGAACGGTGAAGCGGGCCAGTTCCTGCTTGTCTTGCATGGATTTCATGACGGTGTTGGCACAGAGCACATGCAGATCGCCTTCGCGAAGATGGTCGGCATCGGCGTGGTCGGCGAGGTCGACAACGAGCACGTCGAGAAAATCTTCGTAAGCCTGCGCGACTCCGGCGATCGTGCTGGGCCAGCCTTTGCGGCGCATCAGGAGTCCCGCAGGACCGGAGACCGCATCGCCACCGATAATCGGGCTGACAGCCACGACGGGCGCCGAGGTATTACGCAGTGCTTCGCGAATGCCGGGTACGGCAAGAATCGGGCCGACGCTGGTGACGGGGTTGCTCGGCGCAAGAATTACCGCTTCGGCCGAGGCGATGCTTTCGAGCACACCCGGCGCCGGGCGGGATTGCTCCGCACCCTCGAAGTGAATGCCGCGCACCTCAACCTGGTGACGCTCGCGAACAAAATATTCCTGAAAGTTCAAGGTGCCGAGCGGTGTGTCTACCATTGTTGCGACGCGAGCGTCAGACATAGGAAGGACGCGAGCACGTATCTCCATGCGTCGGGCCAGGTGGGCAGTAACGTCACTGAGCGGCAATCCTTCGCGCAACAAATTGGTGCGGGCCAGATGAGTAGCGAGGTCGAGATCGCCCAAGCTGAACCATGTAGGCTGGCCAAGGCGTGCCATACGTTCAAGGCTACGGAAGGTGTCGTCTTCAACGCCCCATCCGCGTTCGACGCTGAGCGAATCCGCCAGCGCGTAGAGAATGGAATCGACGTCGGGTGAGACGTGCAGTCCCCACCACTCGATGTCGTCGCCGGTATTCACAATGACAGTAAGGTTCCCGAGAGGGACAACGTGGTTCAAGCCTTGCACCAGCTTCGCTCCCCCGGTTCCGCCTGACAAAACGACGATCATCTATGCGGCCCTCGCGTAGCCGTGGTCGTCAGAGGCTGCCAGCAAACGCCCGGCCAGCAGTCCACCCCGATCGACAATACCCGGCACGAATTCAGGATACACAGGCAGACGCTGACGAAGTTGCTGACCGGCGGCTTCGGTGCGACGCTTCAAGTCTTCCAGGTGGGGCCAGGGCTTTTCGGGATTAATGAAATCAGGCGTAAGCGGCGATACTCCGCCCCAATCGTCAATACCAGCCTCGAGCAAACGCCCGTAATGATCGTCGCTCAGGTTGGGAGGCGCCTGTATGTTCATGTCGCGCAAGAGCAAGCGCGCCACGGCAATAGTGCGCAGGTGGTCGTCGGTGTCGGGTTCGGGCGAATTTGCCATGGGAATCTCAGGCTTCGCGCGGAAGTTCTGGATGATGACTTCCTGAATGTGGCCATATTGCTGATGCAGCCGCTGGATGGCGAGCAACGAATCGACACGATCTTCATGACTCTCGCCAATGCCGATGAGAATGCCGGTGGTGAAGGGGACTCCGAGGCGACCGGCGTCTTCAATGGTCTTCAGGCGCAGCGCCGGGAGTTTGTCAGGCGCATGGGAGTGCGGGCCTCCAACTTGCAGGAGTGCAGGGCTGGTCGATTCCAGCATGAGACCCAGGCTCGGGTTGGTGTAACGCAGGCGCTCGATCCACGCGGGAGGCATCAGCCCTGGATTGGAGTGCGGCAGGAGCGAAGTCTCGCGCAACACCAGGTCGCACATGGCCTCAAGGTAGTGCAGCGTACTGCGATAGCCGCGCTTGCGGAGGAGTTGCTGCATCTCAGGGAAAGCTGCTTCGGGTTTATCGCCGAGCGAGAACAACGCCTCAGTGCAACCTAACGCTTCGCCCTGCTTGGCGACTGCGAGGACTTCATCAGGCGACATGGTGTGCGCGCCGGGCTGGCCCGGATCGCGGCGATAGGTGCAATAGGAGCAGTAGTCGCGGCACAGGTTGGTGAGCGGAAGAAAGACTTTGCGCGAATAGGTGATGACGCCGGGGCGATATTGTTCCTTGAGCGCGCTGGCAGTGCGAAGCAATTCGGGTAGCACATCCGCAGGACAATCCAATAGGCGAATCGCGGCGTCACGCGAAACGGTTTCGCCCTCGCGAACTTCACGCAGGAATGACACGAAAGCATCGTGCGAAACGTCGCCAGACAACTGCTGCTGTATCGCTCTCATAGAGAAGGAAATCGGCTCTCGTCGCGGGCCATGGCTCCCGCTCTGTAGTTCGCAGGATAGCGCAAACTGTAGCCCCACGCATCTGGCGTCAGGGCAGGCACCGTGGGTTGAAGCTAAGGCGGTTTCACTTCAGGGGTAAATGGGGGTTGTTTAACTCAGCGGCTAAAGCCGGGCACGAAAGCGGGTCGCAAATGCACCGCTGAAGCAGTGCTCCACCCAATATATCCGTGGCGAAAATGCTTTAGTCACCTTGGGGCAGCTGCGTGGCGGCGTAGCGTCCACGAAAGTACACCAGGGGCACGCCTTCCGCGACCGCAACTTCTTGTACCTCAGCAACAAAGATGGTGTGATCGCCGGCCGAGTGAGCCCGCACGACAGTGCAGTCGAGATTCGCTAATGTATCCGCAACAACCGGGGTGCCACTTTTCATCTGACTGTAATGAATTGCGAGGCGTCGGGCAGCGTCGGGATTGCGTTCCGGGTCGGCGAAAAACTCAGACAGCGATTCCTGCTCTTCGCGAAGGATGCTAACACCAAAGCGACCGCTTTCGCGCACGTGCAAATAGGTTTCGGCGAGGTGGTCAATGCAAACCAAGACAAGCGGAGGCCGCAGCGAAACCGAGCAGAAGGAACTGGCGGTCATGCCATGGACCTCCCCCTCCGCGGTCTTGACGGTGACGACCGTGATGCCAGAGGCGAAGCGCCCAAGAGCGGCGCGGAACTCCTGAGGCGTGACCAGACTGGATTCGCTCTTGACTGTCATACGATGAGGGCGGCCCGCGGTGAGGATTGACTCAGGGCGACCCTCGCCCAATATACCTGAGTGGCGTACTCGGAAAAAGGAGGGCGCCTAGTCCTCATACGCCTGCTACGATACGGCGGGGCGGCGCACATGCACGCCCTGTGGAAACTCACAATGACCCATAGCGGTTCCTTTAGCGTTGCTCGTTCGCCGGAAGAAGTGTTCGGCCTGCTGTCTAATCCGAAGTGGTTCGCACCCGCGATGCCGGACTTCGAAAGCATGGCGATACAGGACGCGACGCACTTCACGATGCGTATCGTCATCGCGATGGGCGAGATCAAGGCAAACGCGAACCTTGCAATGGAACTACTGCAAACGTCGCAGGCAAACAGGGTTGAGTACCGGGGCACGACGACGATCGCCGGCGGTCCGCTTCGCTTGGCCGTTAGTTTTCAACTGGACGCGCAAGACAACACGACAGTGGTGAACTGGCAAGGCGACGTGACACTCGGCGGCATGCTAGCCATGATGGCCGGAACTCTGCTGGACACCATGGGACGCCAGACTTTCGACCGGATGGCAGAACGGCTGCAACTTCGCCTGCAACCAGCGCCGCCTGCGGCGATCGAAGACTCGGTCGCGATGGCTCCCCTGTCGGAACCCGATTTCGACATTTGACGTTTACAATTCTTTACATTGGATTGGAATGAAACATTTGATTCATGCCTCACACTCGCATGTGACGTACCTCACCGCCTCCTTAATGTCATGCTTCTACACTGAAGTTGGCTTAATACAGGATCGCTCCAGCAGCGTCCTTTGGAGGATTTATGCATAATCAGAAACGTATGTTTGTAGTACTTATGGCCGCCATCGTGGTGCTCGGCTGCGCCGTAGCAGTTGCAGGAACAGACGCGATGCAGGGCGTCGCGCTCAAGCAGACCATCAATCTCACCATGCCAACGGTTGTGGGCGGAACGCTTCTTCCCCAGGGCGAATACAAAGTGAATCATGAAATGCAGGGCACCGAGCACATCATGATCTTCACGAAAGTCGGCGGCAAAGCGGAAGCCAAGGCGAAGTGCAACCTGGTTCCCTTGAATGCCAAGGCGAAGACTACCGAATTTCGCTATAGCGAGAACGCCAAGAATGAGCGCGTCCTGACGGAAATGCAGTTCCAGGGCGACACATCCAAGCACATGTTGGAGCCGTAGGCGGTAACCGAATTTCTGACCGAGAAGGGCAGCCCATGCGGCTGCCTTTTTCTTGTTGCGTCCGCAACTGCGCAGGCGTCAGCGCACCGCGTCTTGCAGTGCAAGGCGCAAGAGGTCGCGCCAGTCAGGTAGTCGCAAACCAAAGGTAGCTTCCAGCTTACGGTTGGAAAGTACCGAATTCGCCGGACGGCGGGCAGGGGTCGGAAATTGATCGGTGGTGACCGGCAAAACACGTTTGGCCACGAGCGGTGAACCCCACTCACCGGTGTCGGCTGGCCATTCGGCCAGCGCCTCGTATTCCTCAAGTATTTGTTGAGCAAACCCGGCCCAAGTGGTCTCTCCTGCTGACGTAAGGTGAAATACTCCGTTATATCCCCAGGCGTTCGTATCACCCTTTTGGGCACATCGCGACACAATCTGGGAGGTTGCCTCGGCTATGCTGCGCGCCCAGGTGGGAGCACCATGCTGGTCGGCCACCATGGTCAGCTCCTCCCGTTCGCGAGCAAGACGCAAAACCGTTCGCAGGAAATTCTTGCCGCGGATGTCGTAAACCCAGGTCGTACGCAGAATGATGTGAGGACAGCCGCTGGCGGCTATGGCCTGCTCGCCGGCAAGTTTGGTTCGACCGTAAACGTTGAGCGGGCCGGTTGAATCGTCCTCATCGTAAGGTCCGGCTTTGCGGCCATCGAAGACGTAATCGGTGGAGTACTGAATTAGCAGGCCGCCCCTACGAGCGAGCTCTTCGGCGATGCGGCCTGGAGCTTCAGCGTTGATCTTGTGAGCCAGGTCAGATTCAATTTCAGCGCGGTCGACCGCGGTATAGGCGGCAGCGTTTACCACGATGTCAGGCTTATGGTCTCTTATATACGTGGTAACGAGTTCCGGTTGCGTGAAATCCAGCTCGTTGCGCGTGCAGGCGGACACCTCGCCCAGCGGTGCGAGCGTTCGCTGCAATTGCCATCCGATTTGACCGGTGGCTCCGGTGACGAGAATGCGCAGGCTCATGGCTGGTAGACGGGCAGACGCTCGCGTGGAATCTCGGCAAGCCGCAGGTGCCCCAGGTCTTTTGCAGAGAGTATGGGCGAAGCTGCCCTCCAATCGATGGCGATCGCAGGATCGTTCCACAACACACCACCGTCGTGAGCCGAATCAAAGTAGTTGCTGCACTTGTAAAGAAAGTCGGCAGCCTCTGAGAGGACCACGAAGCCATGAGCGAACCCTTCCGGGATGTACAGGGCATGGTGGTTAGTCGAAGAGAGCACCGCCCCAACCCACTTGCCAAAATGCGGCGAGCCGGTTCGGATATCGACGGCAACGTCGAAGACCTCTCCCTGCACCACGCGACACAGTTTGGCCTGCGGCCGGCGCACCTGATAGTGAAGGCCGCGCAACACGCCGTGGAGGGAATGGGAGTGATTGTCTTGCACGAAGACATCGTGAACGCCGACCCTCGCCAGCGCCTCGGCACGGTAGGTTTCCATGAAAAAGCCCCGCGAGTCTTCAAATACGCACGGCTTTATCAGCAGCACTCCGGGTAACGAAGTCTCCAGGATTTCCAAACAGGGCCTCGGGCGTCTTCAGCTCTTATGTTCTCGCTACAACCATTTCTGCTACAAAGCGAAGATTATAATCCGTGCTTCGTGGATATGCGTCGCTGCTCAGCCATCGTCGTGACCTATAACTCAGCCGCCCACATTGAGGCGTGCCTGCGCGCGCTGGCTCCGCAGAACTGCGAGATCGTGGTGGTGGACAACGCATCGCAAGACGATACGGTAACGCGAGTGAAGACATTGGCGACACACGTTCCGCTACAACTCATCACCGTTTCGCGAAATGTCGGATTTGCGGGCGGGGTAAATCACGGGGCACGCGCGGCCAGCGGCGAGGTGTTACTGATCTTGAATCCAGATGCGATTGCCGAGTCCGGCGCAGTGGGTGAGCTACTGGAGTGCCTGGCGCACTCAGGTGCGGCCGCCGCTGGAGGGGCGCTCTTGAGCAGCGACGGGCTACCCGCGAAGGGTTTCAGTTTTCGGCAACTTCCTACGCTCTCGAGCCTGCTATTCGAGGCGCTGCTCATCAACCAGTTCTGGCCGGGTAATCCGGTGAATCGGCGTTACCGTTGCCTTGAAGTAGACCAGTTACAGCAACAGGAGGTCGAACAGCCCGCCGGAGCCTGCCTGGCCGTCACTCGCGCTGCCTGGGAATCGATGCAAGGAATGGACACGCAGTTTTTCCCCGTGTGGTTCGAAGATGTGGATTTCTGCGCTCGTCTGCGGAAGTCGGGCGCGAAGATCATGTACTGTCCTGCCGCAAGGTTTCAGCATTCCGGGGCGCATAGCGTCGGGCAGCTTGAGTTCGGTGACAAGCAGCAGTTCTGGTACGGCAACATGCTGCGCTACGCGCGCAAGCACTTGGCGCCGTGGAGAGTGTTCGTACTCCGGTTTGGAATCGTTCTTGGGATGGGGCTGCGTGCGTTAGCCGCAACCGTCGGCGGAGGACCAAAGGGTATCCCCTGGAGGACAGCCGTTCAGGGCTACTGGCGAGTGGCAAAGTTCGCGACGGGTCTGAGCTGAAAGGCCCCACACGTAGCACCGGTGGAGATTACTTCTTGCCGAGAACATCCTCGAACAATTGCTCGTACTTCGCAGCCACGTCATCCCAGCGGTAAAGTTCATTCGCCCGCACCGCTGCGAGCTTGCTCCAGCGTTGGCGTTCTTCCGGATCATCGAGCAACAGCTGCAACTTCGCCGCAAGGTCGTCAGCCGATTTGCTGTACTGGATTGCGGCATCGCCCGCAGTTTCGTTGTTCTCGGGAGAATCCAGATACAGCACTGCATTTTCAGACGCCATGGCCTCGATCAAGGCGGGATGTACACCTCCAACCTCGCAGGCGAACACGAAAATGCCGGCATGTTTCTGTAACGCCCAATAACCATCGCCGTAAATAGAGCCGGTAAACCTGACCCTCTCGTCGGCCTCGGATTTCAGTCGTTCGAGATACCCCGTGTCGTAGCGATTGTCGCCGACCACCACCAGCGGCCAGTCAGTGCGTACCTTGCGCCACGCGGCCAGCACAAGTTCGGGATTGTTCTCGGGCTCAAGACGACTGACGTACAGCACATATCGTCTGGAGGAGAGGTCAAACGGTCCGACGTCCAAGTCACCTGACGGAATGTCAGAGCCATAGCCAATCACAGTCGAGTTCTTCCCGTAGCGCTGGCGATAGTAATCGTGAATGGGCTTGGCATCAGTCACCACTCGCGTCGGAGTCAATGTCGACATCCACTCGCAAACGTGGAGTGCCGCCCGCCCAAGCGCGTTCCACTTGCCGCGGCGACGATCAAGCCCATCTACGTTGAGCACCACCGCCTTCCCGAATAGGCGGGGGACCCACGCAAACGGACTGTTAGCTACATTGCACATCAGTACAACATCGTTGTCGCTGAAAGCCGCGTGGACCGACGACAGCAAGCCGCTGGACCATGTGTCCAGGTGCTTCTGGTGAATGGTCGGCAGGATTATGCGCCGGATGCGATAATCGTACTCGTCGTCGGGCGTTGTAAACGGCTTGCGGCAATAGACAGTGACTTCGTGCCCGCGATCGGCCAGTTGCGAACTGACCTTCTCGGCAAATTGTTCGAAGCCGCCGTACCGATTGGGGATACCGCGCGTACCGACGATGGCAATCTTCACGGACGGCCCTCGGCGTTGGCGGCGCTCGGTTTGGCAGCGGGCAGCGTTGCGCCATATGAATGTGCTGCAATGTCAATCGCGCGCGGCGAGTCGTGGAACCACCAGAGCAGCTCGCGGTCTGAAACGCGGCGGCGCCCCTGGATCACTTGTCTCTTCGCACGAATGCTGGCCATGTTCTTCGGTGGGTATGCGATGGCAGACAACATTCGCCAGTCCCGCAGCAGTGCGTAACCTACAACCATCAGGTCGCGAACTGCCACGGGCCAGAAAAGCTGCCAGCAGAGCCAGCCAGAGGCATTCTTCCCGCGCATCAGGAAGCGGTTCTTGATGGAGTGCCAGTTAATTTCCTCGGGCAGGCTCGCGCGCCGCTCGGGCGTGACCCGCCGGACGTGCCACGCGACTGCTGTCGGCTCATACAGGCACTTCCAGCCCATGAGCTGACCTCGCCAGGCAAGATCGGCATCTTCGCGATAGGAGAAGAACTCTTCGTCGAAGAATTGGCCGTTGACAGACACTGCATCTGCAAACGAACGGCGGAACATCGCCGCCGCTCCTGTGGCGCCGAACACCCACTGGGCGCGGTCGTACTGACCCGAGTCCGTCTCTTCGCCGCCGCGGTCGAGGTGCCGCATGTTTCGGGTGAAATAGATGCCGGTCGAGTCGATCACCCGGGTCTGTGGCGCGCTTGACTCGGGGCTCCAGCGCAGCAGCTTCCCACAGACTGAGCCAGCATCCTCGTGAACCGATCCGGCAGCGACCAGACGGCTAATAAAGCTCGACGACAACGTTACGTCGGGATTGAGGCACAGAAGCCAGTCCCCGTTTGCACGGTCGATGGCCTGGTTCTGGCCAGCGGCGAAGCCAACATTCGTTTCGTTGTAGAACACTCGCCATGTGGCGTCCCGAAGGCGCAGCAGCTCCCGGGTTGCGTCGGTCGAAGCGTTATCAACGACGATCACTTCCAAGTCGCGGTAGTCCTGGCGGTCGAGGGACGCGAAGCATTCGTCGAGACAGCTCGCGGAGTTCCAGGTGACAAGCAGGACCGATACCATCGGCCCCTAGTATGCACCCTTGCCTGAAATAACAATGGGGATCGTGCGGAAGAAGATCTTGAAGTCTAGCCACAATGACCAGTTGTCGATGTAGGCCAAGTCGAGCTGAATCCACCTACGAAAATCAACATCGCTACGGCCTTCGAGCACCCAGATGCAGGTGAGACCGGGCCGCATGCGGAGACGACGACGCTGCCACGGCTCGTATTTCTCAACTTCATCGGGGATCGCCGGACGAGGACCAACGAACGACATGTCGCCCCGGAGTATGTTCCACAGCTGCGGCAACTCATCGAGGCTGAAACGGCGAAGGATACGGCCTACCGACGTGATGCGTGGATCGTCGCTCATCTTGAAAACCGGCCCATTGAGTTCGTGAAGCTGACGAAGTTCCGCCTTCAATTGCTCGGCATTGTTCACCATTGAACGAAACTTGTAGAGGGTAAACTTGCGGCCGCCAATCCCGCAGCGCACCTGCCGGAACAGGACATTGCCGGGCGATGTGACCCGGATGGCAGCAGCAATCGCAATGAGCAGAGGCGACAGGACGATCAATGAGCCGGTCGCCATGGCGAGGTCGGCTATCCGCTTCAATAGAAGCAGTAATTCACTTTCCGGGGCGCTTGACAGGCTAAGCAGAGGGACGTCGCGGAAATTCTCGAGGTAAATGCGGGAGTATGGAGAAGGTAGAAACTCCAGCTGTACGCGGGTCTTGACGCCTACATTGGCGCAGTGCGCCATGAGCGGCTCAAGGCGAGCCAGTTCCTGCATAGAGACGGCGAAGACCACCTCGTCGATGACGCGGTCCTCGAGAATCTTTTCGACGGACTCGACTGGAAAAATCTCATAGCGACCGAACCAGTCGTTCAGTTTCGAGTTGCCGCTGTTAGGGTCTACGAAACCGACCAACCGCAGGCCCATGCCGCGGCTTTCTTCAATGAGCGTAGCCATCTCGTGCGCGCGTGTGCCGCAACCAACAATCAGGAAATAGTGGTAACGGCCCAGGCGTTTCCGCATCCAGGCGATACCGTTGTACGAGGTGTATCGTCCCGCGATGAGCAGGACAAAATCAACAACGCCAATGAGCATTACGTACGTGCGACTGATGTCGTCCCAGCGAAACAGGTATAGGCCCGCATAGATGAGGACTAAGACGATTGCAAGCTGATTGAGCAGATTGAGTCCCAATTGAATGGGATTCGACATCTCCAGGTCGCGATAAAACTTCGAAGCGTATCCCACCGCCGCCCAAGCAAGCAGAAATACCGCCATCAGCGGCAGGTAGTGGTCAAAGGGATAGATGCCAGGCAGGTGACGGCTGAAGAACTCGAAACGAACCAGCAAAGTACGTAAAAAGTATGCAACAACGAACGCAATGCCGCTGACTGCCAGGTCCTGCAGCAACGTTACGGTGCTCAGTAGCTTGGATCGTCGATCAAACACTAAGAACTATTTCCTGAATTGCTCTCGATGAAGAGCACCGTTGGTCGTTACTCGCCGGAATTCGCCCCGGCGAACGGAACAAATAGAGAGCCTGCGTGCGGAAGGACCACGGCGCTGTACAACCTTCAGTCCATCGCTATACCTATACGATTGTACACTGGGCCATGGACGAAAAAAATGCGTGGGACATGCTCCGATACGGCGCGAAAGTGCCGTTCGATGGTCCGGCAACCGTATGTAAATGCAAACTTCCCGGTCAGAGATCACGAACGGCTGCAATCGCCAGTAAAGAACCGATTGGGTATGCTCGACATAATGCCTCTGAGCTTCGCGTCGCCACGCCGCCAAGGGGCAAGTACAACAGGTGAACGAGGCGGCCACCGCCCGGCGCAGTCTGTTTGCGGATAAGATAGTAAGGAACGTCGGTTCGAACTGATAGAGTTTTCAGTCGAATCGGCTCCGATAGCGAATGTCCGCCGCATACATGCCACGACCACTGACCGACAGCGGCAGCCATGCCTTGATACGCACGTCAATTCTTGATCACGCCATATTTGTTTTCCTCGCGTTATTTGCGATTGCCCTTCCCTTTTCGATCAAGGGCGCACAGCACTCGTGGAATATTGCCTTCGTACTTTGGTTGGTGAAGCTCTTCGTCGATCGTGCCCGGCCTTATCGTCAGCCACTCGCAGCGCCGCTGGTCGCGTTTGTAGGTCTCAGTGCAGTATCAACGGCATTATCACCCGATCCTTACTTGAGCTGGGACAGGATGAAAATCGTCTGTCTGGTTCTTGCCGGGATCGTGGTCGCGCAAAATGTAACTCGACTGTCGCGAGTTCGTTGGCTAGTGGTGTTGCTCGTTCTCTCAGGACTCGCCGCAGCGCTTTTCACCGGTTGGCAGTATACGTACGGCATCGGGGTCCGACTCGACCAATTCCCGGAGGCTTCAAGGCTGGCTCAGATTGGCTTACGCACAAACGATATTGTCACCTCGGTTGCCGGTCGTAGCGTTCACACTCCCGAGCAACTGATAGAAACGATGCGGCAGTTACCGGCACATGACAGAATGCCGGTGAAGTACCTTTCGTACATGGCAACACGGTCCAACACCATCGTTGCTACGCCTAATGATTTTGTAAGATCGGGGCTGGGTACGCCCGAAATGCAATTGAGGCGTGGCAGGCCCTTCCGCGCACAAGGAACCCTGGGCCATTACGTTGTCTTCGCCGAGATGTTGATGCAGCTAGGCTGCATGGCATGGGCGCTATTACTGGTCAGCGGCCGCCAACGGGGTTGGGCCGTAGTGTTCGGACTGGCTTTTGTTGGTATTACAACGGCACTCATGATGACGGAGACACGGGCTGCCGTGGCAGGTCTTGTCTTGGGCTGCGTATTGTCGCTCTTACTACTCGGCCGCGGCTGGATGCGCTGGGCCTCCGTCGGATTGCTGATCATGATTGTTGCCGGGGCCACACTGTGGATCCAGCACTCGCGTGGCCTGCACTGGTTCGACCGCGACGATGCCGGCACGCAATTCCGGGTGCTGATGTGGGAAGACGGCCTCCGGCTCGTACGCCAGCACCCTGTGTTCGGCGTCGGCATGGACACCGTTCACCTGCAT
>Ga0302172_10000229_pt1 | contig 16200 bp, 13 predicted proteins | sample I_Fen_N2_3_FD_198777 | JGI IMG/M metagenome (GOLD analysis project Ga0302172, IMG submission 198777) | Peat permafrost microbial communities from Stordalen Mire near Abisko, Sweden - I_Fen_N2_3 | ecosystem: Environmental > Terrestrial > Soil > Wetlands > Permafrost | place: Sweden: Abisko... | reverse complement strand
TGCGCCGAGGTGGAAACCCTGGCCAGGGCGACGATCTCGAAGGCCTGCTTCATGGCTTCCATGAGCTCGACGCTTTCGCCGCGGCCTTGCGGACGGATGTGCGTGGCCTTGTGAACGGCGCGGAGAGTCATTTCCTTGCAGCCTCCGCCGCCGGGCAGCAGGCCGACGCCGACTTCGACGAGCCCGGCATAGAGCTCGGCATGAGGCCGGCGCGAGTGAGCATGCAGGGTGATTTCGGTGCCGCCGCCGAGGCACATGCCGAAGGGCGCGGCCACGACGGGCTTGAGCGAGAACTTGATGGCCTGCGTCATGTTCTGGAACTGACGGATGGCCATGTCAACTTCGTCCCACTCCTGCTCTTGGATGCCCATGAGCAGCATCATGAGGTTGGCGCCGACGGAGAAGTTGGCGGCATCGTTGGTAATGACAAAGGCGTCGAACGCGTCGCCTGCGCCACCAGGCTTTAAGGTTTGAGTAATGAACGAAACGATGTCGCCGCCGAGCGAGTTCATCTTGGAGTGGAACTCGATGCAGCCCACGCCGTCACCGAGATCGATGAGCGAAGCGCCCGCGTTCTTCTTCACTTCGCCGTTGGCTTTCTTGGCGACGGTGACCGACCAGACTCCGGCGGGAACTTCTTCAGCTTTGTAGTCGCCGGTGGCGATGTCGAAGTACTTGCGGCCGCTGGCGACCGAGGTGTCTTGGGCGTACCAAGAGGTCTTGCCGGAGGCCAGCAGCTTCTCGACGTTGGCCGCGACAGGGCGGCCTTCGGCTTTCATACGCTCCACAGTCTTGGCGACACCGACCGCGTCCCATAGCTCGAACGGGCCCATCTCCCAGTTGAAGCCGGTCTTCATCGCCTTGTCGATTTCGACGATGGAGTCGGCAATTTCAGGCACGCGGTTGGCGGAGTAGGTCCAGAGATCGGTGAGGACGTTCCAAAGGAAGGTGTTGGCCTTGTCTTTCGAGGGGGCGATCAAGGTGCGCAGGCGCTCGGGCAAGTCTTCGATGTTCTTCGCCATTTCGAGGGCAGGGAACTTTGGGCGCTGCTGCTCGCGATATTCGAGGGTCTTCCAATCGAGGCAGAAGCGCTTTTCGCCGTCGGGGCCTTTTTGCTTTTTGTAGAAGCCGCCCTTGGTCTTGTCGCCCAGCCACTTGCGGGTGAGCATCTCGCTGAAGAATGGCGGCAAGGTGAGTTCGCTGCGCTCGTCTTTGATGTTGACGGCACCGTTGCGCACGACGTGGCCAAGAATGTCGAGGCCAACCATGTCGCCGAGGCGGAAAGTGCCGGTCTTGGGCCATCCGACGGCGGTACCGGTGAGGGCGTCAACTTCTTCGACGCTGAGGTCCATCTCCTGCATCACGCGCATGACGTTGAGCATGGAGAAGGTTCCGATGCGATTGGCGATGAAGTTCGGCGTGTCTTTGGCATAGACCACGCTCTTGCCGAGATGGAGGTCGCAGAAGTCGGCGACGGCCTTCATGGCCGCGGGATCGGCGTCGGAGGTGGGGATGACTTCGAGCAGCCGCATGTAGCGCGGCGGATTGAAGAAGTGCGTGCCGAACCACGAGCGGCGGAAGTCGTCGGAGAAGCCTTCAGCGATTTTGGCGACGGGCAAGCCGCTGGTATTGGTGGTGATGATGGTGCCGGGCTTGCGTACGGCGTCAACTTTGCGCAGAAGTTCGCGCTTGAGGTCGAGGTCTTCGATGACGGCTTCGATGATCCAGTCCACTTCAGCGAGCTTGTTGAGGTCGTCGTCGAAGTTGCCGATAGTGACCAGGCAATCGATCGAGGACTTCATGAAGGCGGCGGGCTTGGACTTGACCGCTGCTTCCTTGCCGGCAGCGGCAAACTTGTTGCGCGCGGGACCGTCGGCGTCAGGCGGAACGATGTCGAACAGGTAAGAGGGAACACCGGCATTGGCCAGGTGCGCAGAGATGCGAGCTCCCATGGTGCCCGCGCCCAGGACGGCGACCTTATTGATCCGTTTCTGCATGGACGTTCAACCGCTCCAAACTTCTGTCGGCGCCCGCCGCGGCGGGCCGGATATTGGTGTGATGATTCGGGCTTGGTGCTGGCTCTGAAAATTCCTATGAACTTCGATTGTGCGCGGTGGCGAACTCAGGATGAACTTTGGGAGATGACTGTAGATGAGTGCGAAGACGAGGAAGATGACGGTTCAATTGAGCTCTCCTCTCGTGCAAAAACGGCTCTAAAACACAAGCAGCGCGCGCCGCAAGATGTGGGGTGAGGATGGCAACGGCGCGCGCCTTATTAAGTTGAGATGATGTTACTGAATGAATCTTCATTCAGTCAATGAAAATCGCAAATATTATTGGTGGGCAGGTTCCCGAAACGGGCTACGAGATGGCCTTGGCGATGAGGAATGCGGCTCCGGCTGCAAGTCCCCCAATCACAACGGTTTGCAGTGCCGAGCGGCGAGGTTTGGCACCCGTAAAGCGGCCTTTGATGTAGCCAAAGATCCCAAGAGCTATGAGGGTAACCACAGCGGACCAGATCAGAGCTTCCCGAGAGCTGTGGAAAATCATGTACGGGGCGAGCGGAATGAAGCCCCCTGCGACATAGGAACCGGCAATCGTGGCGGCGCTTTGGAGGGCGCGTTTGGGGTTTGGCTCCTCGAGGCCGAGCTCGAAGCGCATCATGAAGTCCACCCATTCCTTCGGCTTCTTAGTCAGGGCATTGACTACGTGAGCGGCCTCTTCCTGGTTCAGTCCGTAGCTGGTGAAGACTTCCTGGACTTCGCGGGCCTCTTCGTGAGGGATCTCGGCGACTTCGCGCTCTTCGCGGATGCGCTCGCTGGCATAGTGTTCCGCATCGCTGCGGGCGGCGAGATATCCGCCGAGACCCATAGCGATGGAGCCAGCAGCGATTTCGGCCAGTCCGGCGACGACGACGAGGCGGCTGTTGTCGATGGCGCCGGAGATGCCGGCGGCGAGGGCGAAGGGAACGGTGAGGCCGTCAGACATGCCGATAACGACGTCGCGAACGACCTCGCCGGCGGTGAAGTGGCGCTCAATGTGCGGTGTTTGCGGCATACGCCCCCAACTCGGGATGGGCCTGAACGTACGCGAGGGCGTGTTCGACGACCTCGCGCTCGCCTTTGTAGCTTAGCTTAGATGCGGCCTCCTCGAGCGGGAGCCAGAAAGCATTTTGCACTTCGACCAGCATGGCGGGGGCAATGTTGCCCAGGCGTCCAGAGCGGTACATCAGGAGGAAAAAGCTAACGGTCTTCGACACCTTGGCGTGGTCTCCCCAATTCCGGACATAAATATAGCGAATGTCGCGGAGTTTCAGCACAACCTCGGCGCGGACGCCGGTTTCTTCTCGGACTTCGCGCAGGGCGGTACATTCGGGGGTCTCGCCGGGATCGATGGATCCCTTGGGCAGCGCGATCAACTCGGCGTCAGCGGGCGTACGCTTGCTCTTCGGCGGGCGGACGTTGCGGCGAGGGCGGTCCATGTGGGGCTCGATAACGGCCAAATACCAACGACCGCGCATCTTACGTAGTACCACGCCGCCAGCGGAGGTTTCTCGGTCCATGGGTGAAAAGAAAGTTTGGCAGAGTCTGCGGCGGGTGACAATAGTAAGAAGTAGTCAGTGGCTGGTGGTCAGTTGGCTCACGGTATGAAGTAAAGCGGATTGGACTCTTCCTTCGTCGCGAGGATTCGGTCCTGAAGACGCATGAAATCTTCCTCACGCAGTCCCTTGTAGAGCCTTCTCGCAATAAATAGGCCAACGACGTAAACAGGTATAGCGATTGCTATGCTCCAAAACCACCCTAGCGGGTGCCAGAGGCCAAATCCGACCGAACTGCACTGTACCAAGAGCGTGATTAAATATGCTCTGGCGATTCGCTTCTCTAGCGGAGATAGCTTTGGCAAATGGGTCCGACCGCTAATGAGATTGAATAAGGCAGTCAACGCAGTCAGGAGCAGACCTAAGACCAGGAAGATCGGGAAAATACTTATCGCTGCAAACCCGACCGTTTCAGCCACGTCATAACCGCCGTGGTACGCGGTGTAGAGAATACCGACGATACCCAATCCCATTCCGGCATATAAGGTTGGATTGAACCAGCGCGGCCCTTTCATACGGCAATTAAAACACTTGATATCGCCAATTGCACGGACGATATCCGCCGACATGAAAATGCCCCATTCCAGCTTTCTTCGGGCTGAAACAGGGCAAACTCTGCAAGCGGTGGTTAGCCTACTTTACGCTTGGGGTTCTCTCCAGGCCGCGGTACTTCAACATGGGTGCGATGTTGGGTTTGGCGCCGCGCCAATTCTCGTACAGCGTTTCGAGGTCCTGGGTGTTGCCCTGCGATAGAACCATCTGACGCAACCGATCTCCGTTGGCGCGAGTGAGTCCGCCGTTCTCGACAAACCACTGATAAGCGTCGTCGGCGAGCATCTGCGTCCAAAGATAGGCATAGTAGCCGGCGGCGTAGCCGCTGCCCCAGATGTGGCTGAAGTAGGTGGAGCGGTAGCGTGGCGGAACGTAGCTGACGAGAAGGTGAGTTTTCTCGAGGGCTGCTTTCTCGAAGGCATCAGGCTGTTGTAACGGCGCCGTGGGCGACAGTACGTGCCATTGCATGTCGAGTTCGGCGGCAGCGATTAGCTCGGTGACTTCGTATCCCTTGTTGAAGGTCTGCGATTTCTTGATCTTCTCGACCAACTCAGCCGGCATGGGCGCACCCGTCTTGTAGTGCTTGGCGTAGTGCGCAAAGATCGTCGGGTACTCTGACCAGTACTCATTGAACTGCGAGGGGAACTCGACGAAGTCGCGCGCCGTCGAAGTTCCGGAGAGGCTGGGGTACTGGGTGTTGGCGAACATGCCGTGCAGGGCATGTCCAAACTCGTGGAACATGGTGCGAACATCGTCTGAGGTGAGCAGCGCGGGCTCGCCCGGCGCAGGCTTGGAGAAGTTGCAGACGTTGACGACCACCGGCTTCGTGCCCATCAGCTTCGACTGGTCGACGAAGTTACTCATCCACGCGCCGCCCTGCTTGTTATCGCGCTTGAAATAATCTGTGTAGAACAGGGCGAGGGGACTGCCGTCCGCGTTGAAGACCTCAAAGACACGCATGTCGGAGTCGTACACCGGCAGGTCGTGGCGCTCTTTGAAGGTGATGCCGTAAAGCTGCGTGGCCGCGTAGAAGACGCCGTTTTCGAGTACATTGTGCATCTCGAAGTAGGGCTTGACCTGTTCTTCGTCGAGATCGTATTTCGCTTTACGTACCTGCTCGGAATAAATTTCCCAATCCCACGGCTGCAGCTTGAAGCCACCCTTCTGCTGGTCGATGACTGCCTGAATGTCTTTGGCTTCGGCGGCAGCGCGAGAGGTCGCCGCGGGGACAATGGCGTCCATGAACTTCAGCGCCGCTTCCGGGGTTCGCGCCATCTGGTCGTCGATCTTCCAGGCGGCAAAGTTGGGATAGCCGAGCAGCTTGGCCTTTTGCGCGCGAAGCTGGGCGATCTTGGCGATGGTGTCGCGGGTGTCGTTGGCGTCGCCATGCTCGGCACGGTTCCACGAATTATTGAAAAGCGTCTCGCGGGTCTTACGGTCGGTCAACGACGCTAGCGCCGGCTGCTGGGTCGTGTTCTGCAGCGGAATGACATAACCCTCGACCTTGCGTCCCGTGGCGGCCCCGGCGGCAGCGGTAATTTCGGCATCGCTCAGGCCTGCCAGCGCAGCTTTATCTTTGGTAACGAGCGCGCCTTGCTTGGTTGCGTCGAGCAGCTTGGTGCTGAACGTGTTGGAGAGGGCCGCGACATCTTCGTTCAGCTTCTTGAGCTGGACCTTGTCGGCTTCGCTGAGATTGGCTCCAGCGTGAACGAACTCGTCGTAGTCGTACTTGACCAAACGCTTCCCTTCGCCATCGAGCTTCAACGAATCGAGCTGCTTGTAAATGGCAGCGACGCGTTGAAAGAGCTTGGAATCGAGGAAGATCGCGTCGCGATGCGCCGCGAGCCTGGGCGCCTCAATGGAGCGCACTTTCTGCAGCGTGGGATTGGTATTAGCTCCGGCGAGGGCAAAGAACGCGGCGGTGGCACGGTTCAATAGCTCGCCGCTCTTCTCCATTGCGACGATGGTGTTCTCAAACGTCGGCGGAGCGGGATTGTTGGCGATGGCCTGAATTTCCTTCAACTGCTCAACCATGCCGGCTTCAATCGCGGGCTGGAAGTCCTCGTCCTTGATCTTGTCAAAGGGAGGAGTCTGATAAGGCAGCGTGCTTGGAGTCAGTAAGGGGTTGGAGGCGCCGGTGTCGGCAGCGGTGGTAATTAGTGAAGTTGTCATAAGGACGAGGAGCGAGGCTAGGGCGAATATGATTTTTTGCATAACGTTATAGTGTAATCCGAGAGGGCCAGGTTGGTGGGAGGTTTCGACTTGCGGCCTTCGTCAAGGTCTGTCGTGGTTAGAAATGTCCCTTGAAAAACAGATAGCAGGGCGGCGATGATTTGCCTTCCGGTGGCAGTTCCGCTTGCTGCGCAAAGGTGATGGGCTTTGCGCATTCAGTATCGCGACAGTGAGGATGGCGGAGCAGTAGGGAGTCACAGCCGGCCTAGTTGCCGAAAGCGCTTCTAGACCGGCCGGGCTTCGACGATGCTGAAAGCGCTGGCGGTCGGTATCACCTGCGTGAGTTTGAACTGCGTCGCCTCGAAGAGTTGGCTGTATTCGTCAGCCGTCCGCTGTCGCGCTTCGCCGAAGTACATCAACATAGCCATATCCACCATGCTGATGGGGATGTTGGGCTGGCAGGGCACGGGGATCATCTCGGCGACCAGCAGCCGGTCGGTGGGGCGCATGGCGTCACGGCAGCGCTGCAGGATTGTCAGGCACTGCGCGTCGGGCCAGTCGTGAAGTACCTGGCACATCGTCCAAACGTCGCCGACGGCAGCAATGGGGTCGAGAAAGCTTCCGGCAATGAACTCCACGCGGTCGCGGACGCCGCGCTGCGATAGTACGGGCTCGGCGTGAGAGAGCACTTCAGTCTGCTCGAGCAGGACACCGCGCATGGCAGGCCGCTTCTCCAAAATCGCGACCAGCAGGGAACCCACCCCGCCGCCGACATCGACCACGGTATTTACGCCGGACCAATCGTAGGCGTCAGCGATCTGCTGGTGTTCGTTGCCGCGCAATTCGCCGAGGGCACGGTTGAAGGCCTCAGCTTCTTCCGGGTGCTTCCGGAAATGCTCCCATACGGATTCGCCGTGGACGTGCTGGGTGGCCGACTGCCCAGTGACAACGCTGTGCCCCAAAGCAGTTGCCGATTTCAGGTAGTGATCGGAGCCATAAAAGAGCGCGCAATTGCGCAGGCCACCGGTGCGATTGCGGAACAGGTCGGATACCGGGCTGTTGGCGAACACTCCCGGAGCAACCTCCTGGAACGCTCCGAACGACGAAAGCGCTCGCAACGCCCGCGTCAGGGAAAGGGCATCGGTTTCGGTAAGTCGTGCCAGATCGGTTGCGGAGAGCGGCCCATTGTCGAGATGGTCAGGAACGTTGCGACGTACGAGGGTGCCAATGATGGGGCTGAAATACACGTGGCTTAAGAGCATCAGAGCGGATTGGAAGGGCGTGAAGGCCGGGGTCTCGGGCAACCGGATTCTCCTTTGAAATCGTTTCGGAATATTATCATCGGAGAAGTGCCGCCGTGGCGGCTTCACGTTTCGTTACGCTCCGTACCCCCGTCGTCGTTTAACCTATTTCCAACCCGCTCTCCGAGGAGAACCTCCGAATTGAATCGAATCTTTGCCGCCCTTTTGGTTGTTACGCTCAATCTGTCTCCTATCGCTTACAGCCAGCAGCCCGCTGACAAGCTCACTTTTACGCCGCCGACCAAGATCAGCGGATATCGCGACGCCGCCGCTGAGCTCGCTGCCGAGAAGACGTTTCTCGCCGTGCCCAGCGCCGAGTTGGCGAAGGAGCACCTGCGTATCCTGACGGCCGAGCCGCACATGGCGGGTACGCCAGAGGACAAGAAGACCGCCGACTACGTGTTGCAGAAATACAAAGCGGCTGGACTCGACGCTTACATCCAGGAATACAAGGTGTGGATGAACACGCCGTCGGAGATCCATGTCAATCTCGTCGCGCCTGCAGGAGTAGTGATGAATGGGCCGTCGCGTGAGCACGTGGACGGCGACGATCCTTACCAGAACGATCCGCGAGTGGTGATGGCGTACAACGGCTTTTCGCCGTCGGGCGACGTGACCGCCGATGTGGTGTATGCGAACTACGGGCGTCCTGAGGACTTCAAGAAACTGAAGGAGATGGGCGTCGACCTGAAGGGGAAGATCGCCGTAGTGCGCTATGGCCAGAATTTCCGTGGTGTGAAGCCGTTCGTCGCGTCGGAGTACGGCTGCGCCGGAGTGCTTATCTACAGCGATCCGTCCGACGACGGCTATTTCAAGGGCGACAAGTATCCCAAGGGACCGTATCGGCCTGACACAGGCGTCCAGCGCGGGTCGATTCAGTACCTGTTCCAATATCCGGGCGACCCGACCACGCCGGGGATCGCTTCAGTGCTCGATCTGCCCGACAGCAAGCGCATTTCGCCCGACAAAGCGACCGACATGCCGCGCATCCCCACCACGCCGCTGTCGTACCACGACGCAGCGCCAATCCTGGCGAACCTAGGTGGGCCGGAGTCTCCGCGCGAGTGGCAGGGTGCGTTGCCGTTCACCTATCACGTAGGTCCGGGACCGGCGAAGGTCCACATGCTGCTCAAGCAGAACTACCAGTGGACGACCATCTATGACGTCATTGGAATGGTGAAGGGCAGCGAGCATCCTGAGCAGTGGGTCGTGACCGGCAACCACCGCGATGCGTGGGTGTATGGAGCGGTCGATCCCAACAGCGGAACCGCGGCGCAGCTTGAGGCCGTCCATGGCGTGGGCGAGTTGCTGAAGACGGGATGGAAGCCGAAGCGCACCATCGTCTTCGCCAGTTGGGACGCCGAAGAAGAAGGTCTGATCGGCTCTACAGAGTTTGCCGAGCAGCATGCCGACGAACTGCGCAATGCGGTGGTGTACTTCAACATGGACGTCGCCGTGGCTGGGCCGAACTTCGGCGCCTCCGCGGTGCCGAGCCTGAAGCAGTACATCCGCGAAGCGTCGCAAGCAGTGCCTAGCCCGAAGGGTGGCAGCGTGTATGAGCAGTGGAAGCTTGCCACTGAGAAGCGCGAGAAAGAAAAAGGTGCGACCAACGCGCTTGGTGGAATCTCGCGGCAGGCCAATGCGACTGTAAGCAAAGACGTGAGCGTCGGCGACCTGGGCAGCGGCTCCGACTTTACGCCGTTCCTGCAGCACCTGGGCGTGCCTTCGACCGACATCGGATCGGGAGGGCCGTATGGCGTGTATCACTCGGTGTTCGACAACTTCGCGTGGTTTACGAAGTTCGGCGACCCGACGTTTGTCTACGAGCAGCAGATGGCGCGGGTGTACGGATTGCAGTTGATTCGAATGGCATCGCAGGATGTCCTGCCGTTCAACTACGAAGACTACGGTAAAGAGATTGGCGCGTACGTGAAAGCGGCGGAGAGCAGGTCGAAGGAAGCGTTCGGAGCGAAGTCTCCGTCTTTTGATGATGCAGAGAAGGCGGCCTCGCGTCTGGAAAATGCCGGAGCGAAGATGCTGCAGGCGCAGACGGCGATGAAGGGCGATTCCAATCGTGAAAACGAGGCCCTGATCAATGCCGAGCGCGGGTTCCTTATCGACGGCCTGCCCGCCCGCACCTGGTACAAGCACGCGATCTATGCTCCCGGAAAGTACACAGGCTACGCGGCTGTAGTTATTCCCGGAGTGAATGAGGCAATTGACGCTGGCAACTCAGCGCTAACTGCGGAGCAGTTGAAAGTGCTGACCGACGCGTTGAACCGAGCAGCCGAGACGCTGGAAAAGGGGATGTAGCTGGCGGCAACGGCCATAGAGTCAATCGCGATCGAAAGTCGAATCTCTGCCGGCCTCTGCTCGTCGTCTTACCGCTTCCGCAGGCTCTCCCGGAACCACGCCGCAAGTTCAGTTTCGGCGGGTGGCCCGCATATCCCTGATTTTGGATATGTGGGGCTTTTGTCTTTTCGCAAGCAACTCCGCTAATGGCTGACAGCTGATAGCTGACGGCTTCTATCACACACAACCGTGACCTGTGTCCTAGCGTGTACACCCGCACTTGACCCAGACTGTCGGCTGCAACGATGCGGGAGAGCTGCGTCCCAGATGACGTCGCCGGAAACTACCCGCATCGCCAGCTAGGTGCTTCCACCTGTGATGGGTTCTGCGCGCTGTCGATTCTGTACTGATGTCTCCGCCCGAACCCCCGTCCATGCCCGAAAAATCCCGTCTAACTCCTTTGTTAAGAAGATTGTGCCCATAAGTCCTACGCGCTCAAGATTTTACACGGAAAATGTTCGTAACTCTATGATTCTAAGGATTCGATGGGGGAGGGGGGAGGGGGGTACTTTGCTTCCGCCGGTACCGATTGAACTGGTGGTCGCCAGATTTGCGGCAACTGAGCCACGTCCAGCGCGTCATTGTTTCTCGGGTGAAGCCCGGGCCGCCGAAGACATTCGGACGAATCAGCGGATTGACGCCCTGTTCGCGCGGCAACCGCTCCTGTTCCGGCGGAACGATTTGACCGACCTCAACCGGCGCGACGGTGACAAACTGCTCATCCACCAGGTCAGCACGTGCCAGACTGCCATAGAGCGTCGGACCACCTTCGCACAGCAGGTGCTCGATACCGAGTTGCGTTCTGAGCTTGCGAATCGCGGCGGGCAAGTCGAGCTCGTCGCCCTCTCCGGCGGCGATGACCGTGACATGCGCATGAGTCTCGTGAGCACAAAGTCGCGAAGCGCCTTCCGGCGAAGTGACGACAACCGCGTCTACGGCACCACCGTCGAACACCTTATACTGCGAAAGCTCCCAATCAAACCCTCGCGTGACGAAGATATTTTTCTGCCGCCCCTTGCCGAGTTTCTCGCGAAGTCGCAGCAACTCCGGCTCGATCACTTGAAAGACGATGCCCCGGCTTTCCGGTCCGCGCAGGCGCTGCTCTTCGCGCAGCGTGTTCATGCCCATCAGCACGCCGTCGGCACAGGCGCGCAACAGGTCCATCAACCAGCGGTCCGCGCCCGATTGCGCGATCTCTCCGCCCGAAGAGTGATTGCCCAGCAAGCTGACGATGCCGTCGAGCGACTGAACGAAGTTGGTATAAATCCACGGACGATCTGCGGGCGGTGGAGGAAATCCAAGTTGACCATATCCAGCCAAACAGGCGTCAGGCGCGGGACTAGGCTCACCGTGGTCGAACAGCACCTCGAACTGCGGGTTGTGTGCAGGGTCGGGCACGAAGCATTGATTCTAGCGCTTTCCTTCATTTCCTCGGTCAATCGCGTATTTCGCGCAGAATGCTATTTTGGTTTCATGGACATTGTTTTGACTGCTGTCGAGGCACGCGCGCTGGGCGCGCTCATCGAGAAGGACATTACGACGCCCGATTACTATCCGCTGTCGCTGAATGCGCTGGTGAACGCCTGCAACCAGAAAAACAACCGCGAGCCCGTGATGTCGCTCGACGAAAACGCCGTGCGCGACGCGCTAAGCGGACTACAGCAATTCAATCTTGCCGGGCCCGCCCGCGGCGCTGACAGCCGCGTCACCAAGTATGAGCACCGCTTGCAGGAAGTGTTCAACTTTTCGCGGGGAGAGACTGCCGTCCTGTGCGTGTTGCTGCTGCGCGGTCCGCAGACACCGGGCGAGTTACGCGGGCGCACCGAGCGTATGCATCAGTTTGAAGATCTCGATGCGGTGCAGGCGAGCTTGCAGAAGCTGATGCAGCGCGAACCGCCGCTGGCCGCGGTGCTTCCGCGCCAGCCGGGAACGAAGGAATCGCGCTACGCGCATTTGTTGTGCGGCGAGGTCGAAGCTGGCACAGCGTCGGCGCCCGCCGTAGCAGCGAGTCATGCAAGCGATGACGAACGCGTCGGGCGACTCGAAGAACAGGTCGCCAGCCTCCGGGAAGAAGTGAAGGCGCTGAAAGAAATGTTCGAGAAATTCCGCAAGCAGTTCGAGTGAGGCCGTCTATTGGCGGTTGCGCGCACGGGTCAGTCCGGTTGCTTAGTCGTCCCCGTATGAGGCCTCCAGGTGCGAGCCCTGCACGTCTTCCCAAGGCGGCAGCAGCTTTACCAGCCCCCACAAAATAAAGAAGGGCAGGATGGTCAGCGCAATGGCGACCAGCAGGCCCTCGCGATCAATCAGGCCCAGTTTGTAGGTGGTATATCCCAGAAAACTCTTGGAAAACAGCTGGCCCCCAATGACCACGTTCCAGCGCATGGCAAAGATGCCGATCAGGGTGAGGCAGCCTGCCAGCGAATACATGACTTTGCGCTTGGCCGCAGTCATCCGAACCACCTGCGTGATGGCCAGCAGAATAATCGGCGTCAGCGTGCCTATTAATATCTGGATCACGATGTGCGGTATGTAGAGCTTGGTGTGCACCATGAAATCGAGACTGCGGAAGGAATCGTCGGCCTCGTAGATGCGATGGATGAGGTCGAGCAATTCGAGCGTGAAATCGATTAGGAACGCATAAAACAGGTACTTGGCGACCGTATCGACGCAGCGCATGTCGACCTGTTCGCCGCGTGCACGGCAGAGGAACATGTACACCAGCATCACCGTGGCAATGCCTGAGACGATTGCGGAGAACAGAAACACCACCGGCATCAGCGGAGAGGACCACCATGGATTGGCCTTCACGCTGCCGAAAATGAATCCGACGTATCCGTGCAGCAAAAAGGCCGACGGGATGCCGATGATCGTGATGATCCCGCCAACCTTGTGGTCGAGCGCCAGCGCCGAAGGGCTGATGTTGTCGGAGCCCAGCGTCATCGCCTTGTAAAGCCAGCGCTTCCATCCAGTCGTGGTTTGCGAGAGCACCACGATGTCATGGCGGTAATCGAGCCAAATCTCCAACACCAGCACCGCCATCAGGTACCACAGGTACACGAAGCCAAACATTGCCATGGCAGAAGATGTGTGTGGGGTGAGGTACATCTCCAGTGAGCGCTCGGGATGCCCCAGGTGTAACTGCAAAGGCAGCGGAGCGACCAGCAGGAAAGCCAGCGCCGTGAGCAGAGCCAGCCGGTACGTCGGCTTTACCTCTTCGATTCGGAACACTCGCTCGAGCGACGCCAGGATGAACGCGCCTGCCACCAGTCCTGTGAGGAACGGGTAGAGCACGATCAGCACGCTCCACTGCAGCTCAATCTCGTTGGGATACATGAAGCCTTCCACTGGTATGCCGTGCATGTATCCTCCTATCGCACCGAGCCGTCGAGGCCGTAATAGAACACCTTGGCTTGTGTTGCCAGATGCGGTTTCAACACCTGCACGCTGTGGGTTTCAATGAACTTATGCGCCGGGTCGTTCGGGTTCTTCAGGTCCACCAGCTGGCGAGTGCCCGTGGGACAGGTTTCGCTGCAGGCAGTTGTGAGTCCTTTGGTGATGCGGTGGTAACACAGCGTGCACTTCGAGGCAGTCATGGTTTGCGGATTGATGAAGCGACAGCCATAAGGGCATGCCTGGATGCAGTAGCGGCATCCCAGGCAATACTTCTGGTCCACCAGCACCACGCCGTCGGGCGACACAAACGTCGCACCCACCGGACAGACTTGCGTACACGGCGAGTCGGCGCAGTGGTTGCACATCTTCGGCACGTAAAAATTCTTGCCACCCTCTTTTTCGAGCGGCGGGAACCCGTGCTTTCCTCCTTCGGGCGAATCCACCGTAGGATTTTCTTCGGGCCAGCCGGCGACGTGGTATCGCTCCACCCAGGTGCGGTAGTAGCCGTCTGGGACATTATTCTCGGCTTGGCACGCCTGCACGCAAGTCCCGCAGCCGATGCACTTAGTGACGTCAATCAGGAAACCCCACCAGTGGTCGGTCATGTTGTAGTTGGGGGCAGCCTCTGGCGTGCCGGCGATGATTGCATCCCAGGCAATCGCAGCGGCGGGCAGCAGGTAGAGCAGCCTGCGACGGGTGATGTTCATTTGCCACCTCCGCTGGCCTTCTCCGCACTGGCGGTATCCGCTCCACCGATCCGCGGACTGTGCGGCTTGTGGCAGGTGTCGCAAGGCACTCCGCCCGAATGCTCAGCCGAAACAACTTGCGGGAATGTTGCCGGCTTGGCTTTGTTGGCCTCATGACAGCGAACGCACAACACCGCGACGTCCATCTTCGGCGGCTGCAATGCGGTGGGGTCGTCGGCATGCTTCGCCAGCGGACCGTGGCAAGCCTCGCACGCCACGTGGGCATGCACTCCCTTGGTCTTTACGTCGAAGACTTCGGTGTGGCAGCCTTCGCAAGCCCCATGGCCAGCGAACATGACGGGTTTTGCTGCAATTTCGGCCAAGGCGGCGCCCCGGTAGTGTCCGTACTGGCCAAACGTACGCGGGACAAAGATGCTGCGTGCCAACAGGAACACAAGGATTCCGGCAGCAAAAACCGCTGCCATCCGCCAAAGGTGCCCTGCGTCCTTAAGATTTGCCATAAGAAGTGCCGCAGTTGCGAACGGTCGTTCGAACAACGGTAGCTTCGTTGATAGAGGAGAGCGTCATTAGTCCGCTGTGCGCCGCGTCACATGTGCACGTGACGGAGGGGCGAGGGGCGCAGTCTGACCCTTGCACCGAAATCCTGGCCGAGGTATCCAATAAAGACAAACAACGACTGAGGAGAAGCAATGGCCGACAAAGTGAACAAGACCGAAGAGGAATGGCGCAAGGAGCTGACACCAGAGCAATATCGGATACTGCGGCAGAAGGGCACGGAGATGCCCTTTAGTGGTGAGTACGAAACCGTGATGACGCCCGGCGTCTATAAGTGCGCGGCATGCGGACAGGAATTATTTCTGTCAGATACCAAGTTCGACGCGGGTTGCGGCTGGCCGAGCTTCTACCAGCCGTTGGATGAGGACAAGGTTGACGCTCATGAAGACAACACGCTAGGCATGCGCCGCGTCGAAGTGACCTGTTCCCGCTGCGGTGGACACCTGGGGCACGTGTTTCCGGATGGGCCCAAGCCGACCGGACTGCGCTACTGCATTAACTCGGTGTCGCTCAAGCTGGACCCGAAATAACGGCAGGCAACTCGCCACGGAGACACAGAGGCACTGAGAAAACCTTTTGGAGCCCGACTCCTTTGCAATTACCACCGCGTCCGGCGAACCAAGATGTCCGCATGGCGTCGTTCTTAGAAATCAATCGTTCTTCTCTGGGTCTCAGTGTCTTTGTGTTGGATGTGTTCTTTTTACCGCGGCGACGCGAGTCGGCCGCGCACGAACTCGACTATGTCCGCTGTCACGTACGGTGGCGGCGTGATGCGAAAAATCGGCCTACCCGCAACAGGCTTCAATGAGACTTTCACCCAGGCCACTTCACCAAGACCGTCATGCAGTACCACAGCGTCTGCGCGGTCGAGATGCTCCTTCGCCGAAGCCTTAAAATCGGGATTTGCTGCGTCAAGAACAGTGATGTACAGGTCGGGCCGCACGAACCGCATCACGCTGTTCGATTCAAGGATGGCGTTCTCCGCGCTCGCCAATTCTTTGCGGAGCCGCGGCATCGCTTCAGCCAACATTCCCTGGCGAGACCGAACCCATAGCGCTCGAACTGCGCCGGACACCAAAAAGCGCGAAGAGTCGCTCTCGCCGCTGCGGTTGCGCTCTTCGGTGATCGCCCACGAGTGATCGTCTGTAGCGCAGTCGCAAGGCTCGCCGTTGGCGGAGCAGACCCCGTGTCCGTATTGCGTAATCTTGACCGCCGTCCAACGCATCTCGGGCAGTGCAGCGATGATGCCCGCAACCACGCTGGTCTTGCCAACGTTACGAGAATGTCCGCCGACGACCACGATAGCCACTACTTCGATCTCTCTGCTTTGCGGGTGAGGCGCGACAGCGTGGCAAGTTCCTTCAGATACTCGCGCACCGGTTTCACGGGTGTTCCCCAGAAAAGTACACCTTTGCCACGGACTACCTTGTGGGGCAGCACTCCAGCTTGGCCTCCCAGGATTGCGCCCGCCTCGATGGTGGCGTGGTCGCCCATACCCACCTGTCCTCCCAGCACGCAATCGTCTCCGATGCTGCAGCTGCCCGAAATGCCGGTCTGTGCCGCGATGACG
>Ga0302172_10000226_pt1 | contig 16298 bp, 18 predicted proteins | sample I_Fen_N2_3_FD_198777 | JGI IMG/M metagenome (GOLD analysis project Ga0302172, IMG submission 198777) | Peat permafrost microbial communities from Stordalen Mire near Abisko, Sweden - I_Fen_N2_3 | ecosystem: Environmental > Terrestrial > Soil > Wetlands > Permafrost | place: Sweden: Abisko... | reverse complement strand
TCGGCAATTCGATCGATTGCGGCTTGGTCAGGTCCAGCACCAGGTTGGCGCGGCTTTCGCCGTTGGTGGTTTTGAACGAGAGGTTTTCCAGGGCCACCTGCGGGCCGGCCGCCAGCAATTGCTCCAGGCCGGTTTTCAGTTGCGTCTCTTCGGCTTCGGTCAGCTTCAGTTCCGGTACCGGTTGACCCGCCTCGGCGGCCTCGGCGGCGAGCTGCTCGTAAGGTTGCAGTTTGCTCTGGTAAATCTGCATCAGCGACATCGTCGCCGGAATGTCGAGATGCTTCAGGCTCATCGCCATCTGTGCCGAACCGACCGCCTTGCCGTTCAAGGACACTTCACTCACCTTGTAATCGGCACGCCCGGAGGCGCTGGTGCCCGATTCTTCGGTCTGGTTCTTCATTTCGAAATTCTTGAAGCCCAGCACTGACTGTTTGGCACCGAACGTGGTTTGGCTGTTGCTGAGCGCGACGGTGTTCTCGCCGGTGTAATAGCCATAGGTGCTTTTGGTCAGGTTGCTGGCCAGGGTCAGGCCATTGAGTTCGACCTGCACCGGTGCCTGGTCCTCGGAAACGGTGATCAGCTTCAGGCTGTCCATGTAGCCGTCGGCCTTGACCTTCTGCGCCTGGGCGCTGGCCGCGACATCGAGCTTCAGGCCGGAAAACTTCAGGCTGGACTTGTCATCCAGTGCCGTTTCCAGCGGCAGCATTTCCAGCGTGCCTTTGGTGGAGTTGTCGTAGCCGATATTGAGCACGCCCTTGAGCGGGGAGACATCCTTGGCGGCGGCAAACCATTTTTCGGTAAGCGGGGTCTTTTCCAGTTCGTAGTGACTGGTGGCCATGACCGGCAACCACTTCAGCGAAACCAGGCGCGAGAACGGCAGCGGGCCGTGTTCGATGTGATCGACAAACAGCAGCTCAAGCGGCTCCTCGCCGAACATTTCACCCTCGCCCTTGAGGCGATAGTGCGCCGTACTGCTGAAGACGTGGCGCTCCAGCGACACCAGCTGCAGTGACGCCGTGCCTTTATGACCGACCAGCGCGGCTTGCAGTTGCTGGTTGGCGTCAGCCAGGGAGGCGTTCACCACCCCTTCGATCTTGGTGCCGGTGTACCAGGCACCGCCAGCGCTGATAGCACCGATGGCGACGACGATTCCCAGAAGTACGCCTGCTGATTTATTCATGAATGACCCAATCAATGTCCGTTGTTGAAGGTGTGGTCGTCTTCCCTGAACCCATGACGGGTTGCGGTCGCGACTGCGCTGAAAGTGGGCGCAGATTAGCATCAGGTGTGGCGAGCGACCCAAGGATTAAAGGTCAAGGAGTGTTCAGGGAGCATGTAGTGGTAGATCGCATTCGCTGGCAAGCCAGCTCCTACAGGGAATGTACAGAATCTGTAGGAGCTGGCTTGCCAGCGAAAGCGTCAGTCGTGCCAATACAGAATCAGGAATACTGAACCTCGATCTCATCGAGCTGATGATCAAAGGTTTTGAGCCGCGCGGTCCAGGTGTACACCAGCACTTCGAAGTCGCGATTGATCACCGCCCCGCCCATCACTTCCCCTCGCGGGTCGCAGAAGTCCAGTTGATAGCGTTCGCGGGCCATGGCGGTGGCGACATCCGCCAGTTCGCGGGCATTGTTGAGCCAGTGCCAGCCATCGTCGGCCACTTGCTTGTCGAGCGCCAGGCATTGTTTTTTCAGGGTTTCCAGGCTCTTTTCCAGCGGTGTGCCGGTCAGTTCGCCCATGACTTCCTGGAACGTGCGCCCCGGTTGCCAGTAGCTGCCCCAGAAATAGCGGTCGAACACCGTTTCGACACGACGCAGCGCGACCTTGGTGTCCCAGATCAGCACCAGGGTCTTGCCTTGTTCGAGTTGTCTTTTTTTGATTCGCTGGTTCTGGACCGAGGCCCAGGCCACCACCGCGATGGACATCACGGCAATCAGCGCCGTGGCGCTGTCGAGAAACACCAGAGCCTTGTCGATCTGGTGGGTCAGCATGATGCCGTAGAAATAGGTGGCCGAAAGCAGCACCAATGCCACAACGGCGCACCAGAAACCGAGAGCATAAGGGTTTTTCATTATTGGTTTCCCCATGACCTGCGCGAACCTTGTGCGAAGCAAGGGCGCTTTGCTCCAGCGCCCCTCCAACACTTCAAAGCATAGCAACGGCCTCAGGGTTTGCCGGTGTTCGACGCTTGCGTTCGTCCGCTTTCCCAACCACCGCCCAAGGCAAGGAACAAATCGATCTGGCTCATGGCAACTTGCGTGTTCGCCGTGGCCAGTTGCGCGGTGACGTCGGTGTAGGTGCGAGTCGCTTGCAAGTCCGCCAGGAACGACGCGCGGCCGGCCTGGAAGAACCGGTGGGTCTGGTCGGCCGCCAGTTTCGCCGATTGCTCGGCATCCGCCAGGGCATCGCGGCGTTGCAGCAGCGCTGAGTACTGGGCCAGGGCGGTCTGGGTTTCGCGAATGGCGTTGAGCACAACGCCGTCGAAGTGCGCCAACACGCCCTGGGTCGTGGCTTCGGCCTCGCGGATGCGTGCGCGGGTGCCGTTGGACGGTACGGTCCAGCTCAGTGACGGTCCGAAGCCCCAGCGATTGGTGGAGGGTTCGCCAAGATCACCGAGGATGCCGACAGTGCCGATGGTCGCGCCGATGCTGATGTTCGGGTACAGCTCGCCGGTGGCGATGCCGATGCCGGCCGTCGCGGCGGCCAGTCGGCGCTCGGCCTGCCGCACGTCGGGGCGACGCTTGAGCAACGCGGCGCCATCGCCCACTGGCACCAGCTGCACGATTTTCGGCAGTTCGGCGCAGGTCTCGGTGCCGGCCGGCAATTGATCCACAGGCTTGGCCAGCAGCATCGACAAACGGAACAGCCCGGCCTGACGCGCCGCCTCATAACGAGGCATGTCGGCACGCAACGACTTGAATTGGGTTTGCGAGCGGGTGACCTGGGTTTCGTCACCACGTCCGGCGTCGCGCAAGCGCTGGATCAGCGTGGTGCTCTGGGATTGCAGGTCGAGCGAGTGTTGGGCGATCTCCCGCTCTTCGTTGGCCGCGCAGACTTGGGTGTAGGCCCGCACGACATCCGCCACCAAGGTGATGCGTGCGGTATCGGCGGCGGCCTGGGTGGCATCGGCATTGGCCTTGGCCGCTTCGATGCCGCGCTGCAGCGTACCGAACAGATCGAACTGGTACGACGCGGAAATACCGATATCGCCGATGTTGGCCACCGGTACCTTTTCCGGCAACAGGAAGGCCTGGCCGGACTCCTGCAAACGCTCGGCGCCCATTTTCACGCCGCCACTCCAGCCACCGGCAGCCTGGGCCTCGTCGACTTGCGCACGAGCGCGCAACAGACTGGCTGCCGCCACGCGCAGATCGGTGCTGGACGCCATGGCCTGCTGCACCAGTTGATCGAGGCGCGGGTCCTGATACAGGCGCCACCAATCGGCAGGCACCGGCGCCGAGACCACCGGCTTGCCTTCCACTGCCAGTTCGCCCTGCAAGTCATCACGGTGGATGGCCGCCGCCTCCGGCAGGTGATAGTCCGGCCCGACCACCTGACACGCCGACAGCAACAGGCCTAATCCGGCAACCGCCAAACCCGAGGCTTTGCTCATTGCCCCGGCTCCCGGACCTGATCGTCGATGATCGACACCGTTGCGGTGCGCCCGGCAATCATGCGGAAATCCGCCGGTACGTCATCGAAGGCGATCCGCACCGGAATCCGCTGTGCCAGACGCACCCAGCTGAACGCCGGGTTGACGTTGGGCAACAGGTTGTTGCCGCTGGTGCGGTCGCGGTCTTCGATACCGGCGACGATGCTTTCCACATGGCCGCGCAAGCGCGCGCGGTCACCGATCACCCGGATGTCGACACTCTGGCCAACATGGATGCCGTCCAGTTTGGTTTCTTCGAAATAGCCATCGATATGAAACGAATTGCTGTCGACGATAGACAGTACCGGCCGCCCTGCACTGACAAATTCCTGGGCGCGCGGCGCGCGGTCGTTGACGTAACCGTCCACCGGGCTGCGAATCACTGAGCGATCAAGGTTGAGCTGAGCGCTGTCCACCGCCACCTGGGCTTCCATCAACGCCACCTGGGCGCGGGCGACCCTGGACTGGCTTTCTTCCAGTTGTTCGCCCGGCACCAGATTGCCCAGGCCCTTGTTGCGCTTGGCTTCGCGCTGGGCCTGGGCAAGGGTTTCCTCGCGGTCGGCGACCGCGGCTTTCGCCTGGCGCAGGGCCAGTTTGAATCGGTCCTGATCGATGCTGAACAGCACCTGGCCGCGTTTGACCGGCTGGTTGTCGCGCACGGCCACTTGCTGGATCAGCCCGGAGACGTCCGGGGCGATCTGCACGATGTCGGCGCGGATGTGGCCGTCGCGGGTCCAGGGGGCAAACATGTAATACATCACCATGCGCCAGACCACGACCACGGCAAAGGTCACGATCAACAGGGTCAGGACCACGCGGCCGATGGTCAATAAAGGTTTTTTCATGTCATCAGGTATCGACTGAGTGAGTCCACGACGCCAAGCAGCAAGGCGTAGAGAGCCACGTTAAACAATGCCCGGTGCCAGACCAGACGGTAGAAGTGCAGGCGCGTGAGCACCCCGTGCACCAACAGGAACAACACGTACGTAATGCCCATCAGCACCAGCAGCGTGGGCAGGAACACCCCACTGATATCCAGATCACCAATCATAAAGGCGCTCCATCGATGCCATGGGGAAGCGGTTCTTCGAGCTCGGCGGAACCGACAAATTCGACGCCGGGCAACAACGCCAGGCGCAAGCCACTCAAGGCATGCAACAGATGCAGGCGGGTTTCGTCATCGCCCGCGCCGCCAAGCGCTCGACGGGTACGGTCCATGGTCATCAATAACGGGCTCGGCGCGGGCAAGCGCTCGCCAGCCTTGAGGCACGCCTTGAAGTATTCGCCGACCTCTGCCACCACCTGGCGCAGCAACGCGTTCGGCACCCCGTCGATACGCGGCGCGTGGGCAAGCAGGTCGAGCAGATTCAGCGCCACGCGGACTTCGCGCAGGGCGATGCCGGAGTCCTGGCCGGTCATGGCCAGACGCGGCAAATGCTGCATCAAGCGGTCGAGCATCTGCACACCCAGGTGCCGGTGCTCGGCCAGGGTGGCCGGCTCGGACAGGCTGACAATGTCGCGCCAGCTGAAACGGGTCAGACGCTTGGCCGCCAGCTCGGCGCCGAACGGCCGGGCGATCAGGGTCCAGACAAACGCAAACAGCAAGCCCACGGGACCGGCCAGGTTGGAGTTGGCAAAGCTGAGGAAGTCCGCGTCGTACGCGCCCTGAATACTGATAAAGGACGAGGTGTTGACCAGTGTCAGCAACATGCCCAGGTAAAACTGCGGCTTGACCGTCAGGGTTCCGACGACGATGAACGGCACGGCGAACCCCAGCACCAGCATCGGGAAATCGTGCAGGTTGGGCAGTACCAGGAACAGGTAAAGGCTGGCGAACAACACCGACATCGCCGTCCAGAAAAAGAACCGGTAAATCTGCGGTGCCGGGTCGTCCATCGAGGCAAAGAAGCTGCACGCCACGGCCGCCAGAATCACCGCGGCGCCGCCGTCGGTCCAGCCCAGCAGAATCCACAGCACCGAGGCGACGATGATCGCGGTGACGGTGGACGCCGCTGAATAAAGCATCAGGCCGCGATCCAGAAAGGGCGACAGCCGGCCTAGCCGCCAATGCCGATACACCGCACGCCAACTGTCCTGGTTTTCGCCTTGGATGGCAATTTGCAGACTGCGGCAGTCCTGCCACAGATCAATCCACTCGCCGAGACGGTACAGCGCGTTGGAAAACAACAGCTGCTTGCGATCTTCCAGCGCCTTGGCACTGGGTTGCAGGGCGTCGAGCTGATCTTTCAGCGCCTGCCACCGATGAATGTCCGCGTCCTTGTGTTGCAGCCATTGGCTAGCGGCGCCGAGCAGTGGCGCGAACTTATCCACAAGTTCAGGGGTGCGCCGTTCCAGGGCATAGAGCGCATCGTCGAGGGCGTCGACTACGGTCAGCAGGTGAATCATCCGCCCGCGCAGCTCCTTGGTGTTGCGCACCGTTTGCGGCCGCGCGCCTTCGTGGGGCAACTGGCCGATCATCAGTTCCAGGCTGTTGAAGGTTGCCACCATCGACGCACGCAACGCACTGATTTCACCCGGCTGCACTTGGCGACTGAGGAATTGCAGGCTGTAGGTCGAGGCATCGGCAAACCATTTGCTCACCGAATCGTTGAACACCGGGGCCAGGCGCCGTGGCCAGAACATCGCGCCGACGACCGCCGCGACGGCGATGCCGAGGAAAATCTCTTCCGTGCGCGCCTCGGCGACGTCCCACACCGCCAACGGGTTATCCACCACCGGCAGGGCGATCAGCGGCAAGGTGTAACCGGCAAGCATGAGCGCGTAGTTATTGGCCGTGCGCAGGTGCAGGGACAGAAACAGCAGGATCCCGGTCCATAGCGCAATGACCAGCACCAGCACATAGGGGCTCTGGACAAACATCGGCACGAAAAAAACCGCAGCGCCAGCGCCGAGAAAGGTGCCCACCGCGCGGTACAACGCCTTGGAACTGGTAGGGCCGACAAACGGGCTGGCCACGATATATACCGTGGCCATCGCCCAGTAAGGACGCGGCATTTGCATGAGCAAGGCGATGTAGAGCGCAATCATCGAGGCGGCGAACGTGCGCACACCAAAAAACCAGTCCCGCGCCGGTGGCATGCCGGTGAAGAAGCCGCTCAAGGGTTGACCACCGGCAATTGACCGGCCGATTCGAAGGCCTGCAATACACGCAACGTGGCTTCCAGGTCGCGCTGATCGATGCCTTCGAGCACCTCATTGCGCAAGCGCACCAGTTCAACTTCGACGGCTTGCACCAGTGTCCGACCACTGTCGGTCAGGCTCAGGCATTTGGCACGGCGATCCTGGGCATCCTCGGTGCGACAGACGTAGCCGGCATGACACAGTTGATCGAGCAAACGCACCAGGGACGGGCTCTCCATCCCCGCCGCCTGCGCCACTGTTACCTGCCGCACACCCTCGCCCAAGCGTCCGATCATCAACAACGGCACGGCACAGGCTTCGGAAATTCCATAGTTGACCAGCGTGCTCTGGCAGATTTTCCGCCAATGCCTGGCGGCCACCACCATGGAGCTGCTGATGTTCATCTGCAGAGCGTCGAGATTATTCGGCACGGGATAAAACACACTGTTAGTTTGCTAACTAACAATATGACACCGAGGAGGATTTTCCGTCAAGTTTTGAAACAAATTGCTCGCCACCCATCGCAAGTAAAACGCGATGGACCCGACAAAGTACTGATGATGTATATACTTTATTAGTACCCGATCCAGTAAATCTCACCATGTCAAAACAAGCCGTCTTTACAATGAAACTCGAATCAGATTTGCGCGAACAATTCATGGCCGAAGCACAAGCCGCTCACCGTCCTGCCTCGCAAATCGTTCGGGAAATGATGCGTCAGTTTGTCCAAACGCAACGAGAGTCTCGTGAAGATGAGGCATTCTTGCAACGCAAAGTGGACCCCGCTCGTGCCTCGATGCCCAGCGGCAACGGCCTGACGAATGATGAAGTGGAAGCAGCGTTCGCCGCCAGGCGTGGGCAGGCAGCTACAGAATAAAGCGCCTACAGCCCCCGCCCCTTCCTCAACATCACATCCAGTTGATCCACCACCTCCGCCCAATCGGCATCCTCCAGAATATCGTCGCGCAGGAAATCCGCCTGGCTCCTGGTCCAGAAGAACGCATCCGCCAGGTGCAGTTCCGGCTTGAGCGGTGAATGGGTGGCGATGAATTTATCGATGCTTTCGGCGTCGTCTGGCAGGCCGAGTTGTTTGAACAGCGATGGGAGGCTGTGGGTTGGGTTTTCCATGTCGAACTCCTGTGAACTGATCGTGGGACCGCTGCGCGGTCAATCGCGGGCAAGCCCGCTCCCACAGGGCTTGCATAACACCTGTGGGAGCGGGCTTGCCCGCGATGAAACGACAACATACTCAGTGGCTCAACTCTCGCACCTCGGCATGCGGCACCATTTTCAGGAACTGCGGCATGTCCATGTGCAGCAGGTTGATGTGGTTGCCGGCTTCCAGGTAAATATCTTTTTGCCGGGTCAGCAGGGGGTCGATGACCACGTCCAGCCCATAGGCCTCACCCAGGGCCGGCACAGCGCCGCGTTCGCAGTCATCAAACAGGTGCGGCAGATTGCTTTCGCGCGAGACCTGCCATTCGCCGCTGCTGCGCACCTTGCTCAGGTCGAGGTGGCGACTGGCGGGTAGCACGGCCATCAGGTAATGGCCGTGGTGGTCGTCGAGGATGACCGACTTGGCCACTCGCTCGGCAGGAATGCCCGCCACTCGTGCCGTTTCCAGGCTACTGGCCGAGTGCGGGTGGGTAACGATGTCATATTCGCATTGGGCCTTTTCCAGGCTTCGCTGCACGGTTCTTGCCATACGCATGATGCACCTCGGTGTCCGCAACAACGTCTGGCGGACGATGGTTGACGCTGTTCCACGTAGTGAAAGTCTAGGCCCGCCAGGCCAAACCGGTGGGAAATCCGCCCATTGGACAGGTCGACATCTGAGCAAAATTCATACAAGCGAACGGTCAACTAAACTGTATACAGAACCGCCCACGACTCTCCCGGAGGGTTACGTGAATACGCGCTGTTGTACCTTTGCACTGCTATTGGCGTTGAGCGCATCAGCCTTCGCCGCAGACACTGTCGGGCTGGCGGCGACCAATCCTGCCGGGATCTGGTTGATCACCTTCGGCCTCGCGTTCCTGATCGCCGAAGGGGTCATGCCCAATTACGGAGATTGGCCTGGGCGGGATTGTGATGTTCGTGATCGGCGCGCTGATCCTGACCAATGCCGAACTGCCCGTTCCGTTGATGATCGGTTTGGGCCTGATCAGCGCATTACTGCTGGTGTTCCTGCTGATCCGCGCCCTGAAGACGCGCCCGCGCCATACCGTCAGCGGCGATGCCGTGCTGGTAGGCAGCGTGACCCCGATCATCTCATTGCAGGCCGAAGATGCCTGCCACGGCTGGGTGCATTTGCAGGGCGAAAGCTGGCAAGTGTCGAGCGCCAAGCCACTGCAGATCGGGCAAAAAGTACGCGTGGTGTCGCGCAAGGGATTAATGCTGAAAGTGGCCGCGACTGACGCGGTGCCGGCGGGAGAATAGTCATGGGCCTGCAATTGGGTTTTGTCGCGCTGCTGTTACTGCTGATCGCGCTGGCAGGTTCGACCTTCCGCATCCTGCGTGAATACGAACGCGGGGTGGTATTCCAGCTCGGGCGCTTCTGGCAGGTCAAGGGCCCGGGCCTGATCCTGCTGATTCCGGTGGTTCAACAAATGGTTCGCGTCGACTTGCGCACCGTGGTGCTCGACGTACCGGCACAAGACGTGATCACCCGCGACAACGTCTCGGTCAAGGTCAACGCCGTGCTGTACTTCCGCGTGCTCGATCCACAGAAGGCGATTATCCAGGTGGAGGACTTCCTGATGGCCACCAGCCAGTTGGCGCAAACAACCTTGCGCGCGGTGCTGGGCAAGCACGAACTCGATGAGCTGCTGGCCGAGCGCGAACGGCTGAATATCGATATCCAGCAAGTGCTCGACGCCCAGACCGATGCGTGGGGCATCAAGGTGGCCAATGTCGAAATCAAGCACGTGGATCTCAACGAATCGATGATTCGCGCCATTGCCAAACAGGCCGAAGCGGAGCGTGAGCGCCGGGCCAAGGTGATCCACGCCGAAGGCGAATTACAGGCCTCGGAAAAACTCATGCAGGCCGCCGAAATGCTCGGCCGCCAGCCGGGCGCCATGCAACTGCGCTACATGCAGACGCTCAGCTCGATTGCCGGCGACAAGAGTTCGACCATCGTCTTTCCACTGCCTATCGAGCTGCTCAAGGGCATGGCGGATTTGTCGTCGAAACCTTGAGCGCCGTCAGTCAGCGCGAGTCGGCCCCTATGATGAACAAGCGTGCCCGAGTGTTACCCGCAGCGGTCTCGGCGACTTTCTGCCAACCGCCGGGCAGCGGGGCGAATTCGTCGGGCTGATCCGCCGTGCTGATCAACCATACGCGCCCCGTTCCAATGGGCAATTGACTGAGGTGGTCGAGGTAGATCCTTGGCGCATCACCATTGACCAGCGTGCCGAAGCCATAAGCATTCGGGCGGCTGGATGTCCCGTTGGCCAAGGGCGGGGTATAGAGCAGCGGAGCCGCTTCGGTGCGGTTGTAGTAGACGTAACTCATGTACCAGAGCATGTCGCTGATGACGATTCGGTCACCGGCCTCGTAGTGCTGGTTGACGAACTCGACCATCACACTGGTCTGGTCATTCACATCCACGGTGGCATTGGTTTTCAGCCCGACCAGCTCGGTGCCGACAAACAGCACCAGCAACCCGAGCGCCAATACACGAAAACCGCCCAGCAAGCGGTCGATGGCCAGTGCCATGATCAGCGGCAGACCCAGCGCATAGGCATTCAGATAGCGCTCGATAAACACTGGCGAAATAAACGAAACTCCATAAACCAGCAACAGTGGCAGCAGGGTGTACAGCGCCAGCAGCGCACTCCAGCGGTAATGGCTGCGATCACGCAAAACCGTCAGCACGATCACCACCAGCAAAAGTATTGGCAACGCGACGAACAGGAGCCGGGGCAAGTTATCCCCATCGTCCTGGATCAGAAAATCCCACACCATCGACGGCAGGGAACTGAGCGTGACCGGCAATTCCCAGCCCACATCGCCGTTGGCCTTGAGCTCGTCCATGTGCTGGGTCAGGTCGACCAGGCCAGGGATCCACGGAGCAAACAGCAGCACAATGGTTACGTTGCTCAGCCACCAGGCCGGGCGAGTGACGTGTTTCAAGGGGTGGTTCGGCTGCAGGCGCAGCACCAGCAAGTACGCCCAATGGACAAGCACACAAAGCGCGGTGAAATAGTGGGTGTAGAACGCGGCGGCCATCAGTAGCGCGTAGATCACCAGTGCATGGGTGTGGCGAGGCTGCTTGACCCAATACACCAGCGCAATGGTGGCGCCGAGCAACCACAACCCCAGCCACGAATACATCCGCACTTCCTGGCTGTAGCGCACCGCCGTGGGCAACAGCGCCAGCATCAACCCGGCCAGCAAGGCCGCCCGCGGATTGGCGATCAACCGGACCAGCCACATCCCCAGCATGACCGACGCGACGCCAGGCAGCGCACTCAAACTGCGTATCGAAAAAAGGCCATCGCCAAACAGCCCGATCCAGCCGTGCAGCACCATGAAATACAACGGTGGATGGACGTCATGGGCGGCATGGGCCCAAATGCCATCCAGGGTGTACCGACTCATCAACAGGCTGGAACCTTCATCTCCCCAAATCGCGGCATCGGTCAGGCCGTATAAACGGGTCAGGACGGCCAGCACCAGGATCAGCAACCCGCCACCACACCACAGCAGTCGCTGCCTTGAGTCGGACCCTGTCAAGTTCGCGGACAATGGCCGGGATTTGACCAACCGCTCTTTTCTTTGCGCCTCCACTACCACTCTTTTCACCTGCACTGCCGGAACGTGCGCTCACTTTAGGCTAATGTCAGTTGCCACGGCCAGCGCATACACCGACTCCCATCTGCCACCCAGAGCCTTGTCCAACCCGATCATCGCCTGTGACAGCAGCAGGGCGCCTTGCACGGTGAGCACGTTGACGACATCCCCCCCTTCCACGTGCTGCTGTTGCGCCGCCCGCAGGACGAACTGATTCTGACGAACGGCCCCGCGGAGCTCGCTGGATGACTCGACCCCACCGTTGTGAAACATAGCGTGATGCTGCTGGCGACCGACAGCAGCCATTCAATGGGTCCTAGCGTTGCATCCCCCAGCGCTTCACCGTCACCCGCTCCAGCGAATCAAACACCAGGTTTTCCACCAGCAACCCGATCAGAATCACCACCGCCAACCCGGCAAACACCTTGTCGGTGTACAGCTCATTGCGATTCTGAAAGATGTACCAGCCCAACCCGCCCTTGCCGCTGGTTGCACCAAATACCAGTTCAGCGGCGATCAGCGTGCGCCAGGCAAACGCCCAGCCGATTTTCAGCCCGGCAAGAATCGACGGCAGTGCCGCCGGGATCAGGATGAACAGAACCAAGCGCATGCCCTTGAGGCCATAGTTGCGCCCGGCCATGCGCAGGGTTTCCGAAACGCCGAGAAACCCGGCGTAGGTGTTCAGCGCCAAGGCCCAGAGCACCGAATGCACCAGCACGAAAATCAGGCTGTTCTGTCCCAGCCCGAACCACAGCAGCGCCAGCGGCAGCAGCGCAATCGCCGGCAGCGGATTGAACATCGAGGTCAAGGTGCTGAGCAGGTCACGACCGAACTGCGTCGACACCGCCAGCGTGGTCAGGGCAAATGCCAGGACGATGCCGATCAGGTAACCCTTGACCAGCACCACCAGGGAAATCCACACCTTGCCCAATAACTCGCCACTGAGCAGGCCGTCATACAGCGCATGGCTGGTTTGCAGAAAACTGGGCAACAGCAAATCGTTGTTCTGATAACGGGCGACCGCTTCCCACAGGATGGCAAGCAGAATCAGGATCAGGCTTTTGCGCAGCCAGCCTTGTTGCCACAGACGTTGGCCCAGCGCCAGCTCACGCTCCAGCGGCACGCTGGCCAGCGGTTGCAGGACGACTTCAAATTCTTCACGGGGCGATGATGAATGGCTCATCGGGCACTCCTCACAATGGCTCAATAAGCGATACGGATGTCGGCGAAATCCAGCTCGCGCTCGGACTGCGGCGACTGACCTTCATCAAACAACAATCGATGGATGCGCCGCGCCGACGCCTGGAATGCCTCGCCGCCAAGGCTGTGCAAATCGTATTGATGACTGTGGACCTGCGCGCGCACCCGTCCCGGATGCGGCGACAACAGCAGGATCCGGTTACCCACCACCAGCGCCTCTTCAATGGAGTGGGTGACGAATAACAGCGTGAAGCGCACCTCTTCCCAGAGCAGCAGCAATTCCTCCTGCATCTTGCGTCGGCTCAGGGCGTCGAGGGCGGCGAAGGGTTCGTCCATGAGGAGGATTTTCGGCTGCATGGCCAATGCCCGGGCGATGGCGACCCGCGCCTTCATGCCCCCCGACAGGGTATGCGGATAGGCATCGGCAAACGCCGCCAGACCGACCTTCTCCAGATAGTGCAGTGCCCGCTCTTCTGCCTCTTTGCGCTTGAGGGTTTTGGAGGCCAGCAGCGCAAACATCACGTTCTGTTTGACGGTTTTCCAGGGCGGCAGTTGGTCGAACTCCTGGAACACCACGATCCGGTCCGGCCCCGGCGCATCGACGCGCTGGCCTTGCAGCCGGATCTCGCCTTCGACAGGCTGGATGAATCCGGCGGCGGCCTTGAGCAAGGTCGACTTGCCGCAACCGGACGGGCCGAGCAGGACAAAGCGGTCTGCCGGATCAATGTCGAAACTGACTTGGTGGGTCGCTCGCACCACTCGTTGCGGCGTGCGGTATTCGAGGCTGACTTTGTCGACCGACAGCAGCGCCTGGGCTGCCGTGGTCGGTTTGCTGACCGTGTGGCCTTGCAAAGGCGCGTTCATTTCGGTCAGCTCCCTTGCAGCGGCTTGGCGTCCTGGAAGAAGTAATCCTTCCACGAGTCCGGTTTGTTCTTGATCGCACCCACGCGGTAGAGGAACTCGGCCAGCGGGTAGGTATTTTTCGGTGTGACACTGAATTCGAACTGCGGGTTGTCGATGATTTTCAGCAAGGCGGCACGGTCGATCTTGGCCTTGGTGACGCGGATGTAAGTGTCCGCCGCCGCGCCTTTGTCGTTCTGCGCGAATTGCGCCGCTTCGGTCAATGCATCGACAAAGGCTTTGTAGGTCTTGGGGTTTTCGTCGCGGAATTTCTCGGTGGCGAACAGCACCGTCGGCGAGTTCGGGCCGAGCACGTCATAGGAGTTGAGCACGACGTGGACGTTCGGATTTTCCAGCGCCTGATCCTGGAACGGCGGGTTGGAGAAGTGCCCGGTCAATTCGGTGCCGCCGGCAATCAACGCTGCCGTGGCGTCGGGGTGCGGCACGGCGATGGTGTACTTGTCGAGGCGATTGAACTCCTTGTCGCCCCACTGCTTGGCAGCCGCGTATTGCAGGAAGCGCGATTGCACCGACACACCCACGGCCGGCACCGCGATGCGGTCCTTCTCGGTGAAATCGGCGATGGTCTTGACCTGCGGATTGTTGCTCACCAGGTAGTACGGAAAGTTACCCAGCGAAGCCACGGCCTTGACGTTCTGCTTGCCGTGGGTGCGATCCCAGATGGTCAGCAACGGGCCGACGCCGGCACCGGCAATGTCGATGGAACCTGCGAGCAACGCGTCGTTGACCGCCGCGCCGCCGGAGAGCTGGGTCCAGTCGACCTTGATGTCGATCCCTTCCTGCTTGCCGTACTTCTCGATCAGGTTCTGGTCGCGCACCACGTTGAGCAACAGATAAACGATGCCAAACTGTTCGGCGATGCGGATTTCACCTTCGGCGTGGGCCACGGTCGGCGCCACCAGGCTGCCGGCGATCAGACTGAAACCCAGGCCGATGGCCGCAGCCAGCGGGGCAAATGAAAGACGTTTGGACATGATCAGATCTCCGACAAATCAGAAAGGCGCGTCGCCCTGGATGGTGGTGCGATACAGCTTGCGGCGCAGATAGCTTGGGCATCCGGCGGCAAGGTGGATCAGCGAACGGTTGTCCCAGAACACCAGGTCATGGGGCTGCCACTGATGGCGGTAGATGTTTTGCGGCAGCACGCTGTGGGCGTAGAGTTCGTCGAGCAGTTGCTTGCTCTCGTCCTCAGGCAGGCCAACGATGCGGGTGGTGAAGCCCTCACTGACGAACAGTGCCTTGCGACAGTTTTCCGGGTGAGTGCGCACGATGGGGTGAATCACTTCGGCGACCTGGGCCAGTTGTTCCGGGGTCAGGGTCGGGCGCCAGTTGCCTGCGAATTTGGTTTCGCTGTAGCGCGCGGTGTAGGAGTGCGCGGCCGAGCGGCCTTCGACCGCCTTGCGCAGCGCCTCGGGCAGGTTGTCCCAGGCTTTTTGCATGTCGGCGAACAGCGTGTCGCCACCTTCCGATGGCAGCTCCTGGGCATGCAGCATCGAGCCCAGGCTCGGCAGTTCTTTATAGGACAGATCGGAATGCCAGAACTTGCCGGCGTCACCCAGGCCAATGTTCTGGCCGTTCTCGACGATGTTGGAAACGATGAGGATTTCCGGGTGACCGGCGAGCAGGAATTGTTTGAGCACATGGATCTGCAACACGCCAAAACGGCGGCTGAAATCGATTTGCTGCCGGGGGGTGATGCGCTGGTCGCGGAACACCACCACGTGATGATCCAGGTGGGCACGGTGAATGCGGGCGAAGTCCTGATCATTGACCGGGCGGGACAGATCGAGGCCGATAATTTCGGCGCCCACCGCGCCGCTGAACGGGCGGATGTCAAAAAATTGTGGCGCGATGCTTGGCGATGCTGAAGCTGCAGACATAAATCTCTCCCACGCACGGCACGCTCAAGGGCGCGCGCGTCGATCAGAAACTCACGGAGGTCCCGTGTTGGTTCGTGTCGTGCGGCGCGCCGATTGGTCGGCAGGTACGCAGGGGAGTGACTTTATAGATATAAGAATCTAAATTTAAATACCGTTAATGAATAACGATATGGTTTTTACGATGCGCCTTTTTGGGGCCGGCATCGCTGGCAAGCCAGCGCCTACAGGGTGTGGGGCGTTGTAGGAGCTGGCTTGCCAGCGAAGAGGCCGTCAAATTCAACAGAGATATTGACTGACAGACCGCTATCGCGAGCAAGCTTGCTCCCACAGTGCTCAACCATTACCCCGCAGACTTCGCCCCCGCCCGCTTCGGCATGGACACCGAGGTCCGATCCCGCGTCAGAACCTTCACCGCATCATCCACCACCGCCTTGCTCATCGCCGTCAAATAATGCGCAGCCCAAGCTTGATAGTCCGTCTCCTTGGCATACGCTGCGTCCTGGGTCAGCGCCTTGGCCAGAAACAGAAAATCGGAAGCCATGGCCAATGCATCGCCAAGGGGAACGTCGCGCGTGACATGGAAGAGCGCTTGATCCGCGCAGTAGAGGGCGGGTGTCAGGCCGATGGTTTTGAGTTCGGGTTGGTCGGTCATTGGCCACCTCCGAGGTTGGGGAGGGTGTTGCGGGGTTGAGGATTGCATAGGG
>Ga0302172_10000224_pt1 | contig 16360 bp, 13 predicted proteins | sample I_Fen_N2_3_FD_198777 | JGI IMG/M metagenome (GOLD analysis project Ga0302172, IMG submission 198777) | Peat permafrost microbial communities from Stordalen Mire near Abisko, Sweden - I_Fen_N2_3 | ecosystem: Environmental > Terrestrial > Soil > Wetlands > Permafrost | place: Sweden: Abisko... | reverse complement strand
CAGTCATGGGCAGCGGATAGATTTGCCAGGCATTCAATTCCTTCTCCGAAAGCGTTATCGCTCCCATGATGCCTTTGCGCTCCTCTCGGAGGCGCTTCTTGAAGTTAATGCGTCCTCCATTTTCCAACAGGATGTCGAGCCGATTCTTTTCCGCTGTGGAGTGGATCGTCATTCTGCTCTGCCCGTTTGTAGTATCAAGCGCCCCCTGCATGACTCCGTTCACGAAGATATAGGCGTAGTCATGCATCCCGTCCATCCGCAGCTCACCATCGATACGCCCAGCCACCTGAGTCCGGTACAGAATGTAGCCATAGGACTGCCCCAGCATCTCCATTGGCTTTGGCGATGTAGCCTCGATCGGCGGACCCAGGTTGTTCCACAAGCTGCTGCATTCGCGAAGCGCAAAGGGATCGACCGAAATCAGCGGGGCCACCGGCGGTACCACCGGCAACTTCATGGTCAGATTCGTCTCAGCGATCACTGCACGAAACGCGTAGTACTTCTTCGTCGGACGCCCCGATTCATCGAGAGCCGCATCATAGTCATAGCTCGTCGTTTGCGGTTGATACTCGCCTTCAAAGTTCGCGCCGTTCATGAAGCCAAACGTGGTGCCGCCGTGAAACATGTAGAGATTCACGGAGTATCCTTGGGCCAGCATCCACTTGAGATCGCGCACCTGCTCGGTGGTGTCCGTGGCTGCATGCTTGCCGCCCCAGTGGTCGAACCATCCTGCCCAGTATTCGCCTGCCATCAGCGGCTGCCCGGGTCGGAACTTTGCCAGCGCCGCAAATGCCTCTTTCGTTTCGCCCGGACCAAAATTCACGACGGCTGGGACACCAGCCAGAGTTCCGTTCGGCAACTGCTCCGGGCCATCCGCCGTATAGAGCAGCGAATCGCCGAATCCAGCGGCGACGATGAGGTCATAGATGTGCCGCATGTATTGCTTGTCGTTGTCGAACGAGCCGTACTCGTTCTCGACCTGCACGGCGAAGATTGGCCCGCCGCGCATCGCCTGCAGCGGCGCAAGTTCCTGCCCCAAGCACTTGAGCCACCGCGCGACCGGCTGCATGAACTTCGGATCATCACTGCGCAATACAATCTGCGGATCAGCCAGCAGCCATGAGGGCAGCCCGCCCAGGTCCCATTCCGCGCAAACATACGGCCCCGGCCGCAAGATGACGTGCAGCCCTTCCTCTTGCGCCTCGCGCATGAACTCGGCTACGTCCAGCTGTGCGCTGAAGTCATAGACGCCCGGCTTGGGCTCGTGCAGATTCCAGAAGACATACGTCGAGATTGTGTTCAATCCCATCGCGCGCGCCATCTTCAGCCGAGCACGCCAATACTCTCGCGGAATGCGCGGATAATGCATCTCGCCGGAGATGATCTGGAAGGGCTTGCCGTCAAGCAGAAACTTGTTGCCCGAGATTATGAGCTTGTGCTCCTTCGGGGCCGGGTCCGTGGTCGCTGACAACGCAACCACCATCGCGACGGCCGCGAGCGCAACCCATACTGACCGACAAAAGAAGATCTTCTTCATTGCACCGGCGTCCCATCGAGCACCAGCACTTCAAACGGTTTGAGCGAAAACGTATGGGCCTCGCCAGCTTGCACGCGAACACTCGCCTGCTGCCTATCCTCTTTCCACGGACTGTGCAACGAGTAGCCGCGCGTCGCGTTCGCCGGCAATTCAAAAGCCTTTGCAACATCGATGCTGACGGACTGCGGCTTGTCCGACGGGTTGCGCAGCACCAGCACCGCCTTCTTCGGATTCCATGATGCCCAGCCATACACCTCCAGCAGCGCCGGATCGCCGCCGATCCAGTGCGTGTCTACCAGCACGTCGGCGTTGGCTCGCGACCATGCTGCCGCTTCTGCCAGCGTGTCCCAGTTGGCTGCCGTTAGCAACGATGGCGTCACGTACATCTCCTGCAACTGGGTGCCGTTGCCGAAGTAGTCGTGCACCTCATTCGCGAAGTCGTTCTGTGGATCGGTATCGAGATTCTTGGCGTGCTTCGCGTAGATGATTCCGTGCAGCATGAGCGAACTCACCGGAAACAGCGGCCCGGCCATCACCACGTGCTCATAGGTGTCGGCATCGCGGTAGGTGATCCATTGCTCACGCTTCGGTCCTAGGCCTAAAAACTCGTGGTCCTCGCCGCCGCGCCAGATCGAGTCGGCATAGCGCAGCCAGAACGGAGACGGATACGTGCCGGTCGTCAGGTTGATGTACAAGTTTGGCTGCAGCGCGCGCAACTCGCCGATCAGGTGAATCGCGGCAGCGAAATCGCTATCGAAGCTGCTGCCCGGAACCACGCGATCGGCGTTTCCCGTGCCATCAAACTTTAACTGGTTCACTCCATAATCCTTCACGAATTTCACGCAAGCATCGCGAAACGCCGTGTAGTACTTTGGCCCCGAGAGCGCGAAGCCCTTGTCCACAATTTCGTATCCGGCGATCTGCCCCGCCGCCACGCGCTGTTGCTTCGGCTTGCCATAGCCTCCCCATGGCGACAGCCATACACCCGGAGCCGTCCCGTATGAAGCTGCGGTCTCCCTTAAGTTGGTGAATCCGGACGGGAAGCCCGTATTGAACTGCCACAGCGTTGCCGGGTCATCCCAACCATCGTCGAATAGGAATGACGCAATCGGTACACCTCGCTTCTTCGTCAACTCGGTGCCGAAGGCGTTGATCACATTCAGCGCGCCCGCCTCATCGTATTTGCTGAAGTAACCCAGGTCGTACCACGAGTTGTAATTCAAAAATGTGCGATACGGATGCGCACGCTCCCGCTCGACGTAATGCAAAAAGCCACGACGTAATTGGCCTTTCGCGGTGACTCCCAGTACCGAACTGTAAGTGACGCTTTGTCCCGCTTTGAGCGGCAGCTCCCTCTCAATCCAGCATCGCGCTCGTTGATTGGCTACCGCGCACATAGACAGCGGGTCTTCAAACCCAGCGAAGAACTCGTCGCCGATAACCGGTGATCCTTTTACCGTGCCGCTCAACCGAGCTTCAGGAGAAACCCAATCCAACAGTCGAACCTCGCGAACGGGAACGTTCGCACCGACCGCAGAAATGACGACCTCCTCACGCACGTAATTGGAACCGTCCCGAAGAATAAATCGCCAGACGATATGCAAGCGCTTCGCGGAGTCTTCCAGCTCTGTCTCGACAGCTGCACCAGCAAAGTGGTCGGAAATGCGAGAAGCCTGCAAAGTGGGTGTCAGTTCAACCAGCTTCGGCGGTGCGACAATCGTCAACCCCGATGCTGGAAGCACCGTTCCATCGGTTATTAGCAGCGAAATGGGCTGCATCCACTGTTGCGTGGTTTCGGTCGAACAGAAGTTCTGGAATTGGACGGCGTCGAAACGGCTATTCGAGACCGAAACACCGATAGACAGTACATTATTCCAAAGCGCAAATCCATGCCTGGTGATTTCCGTCCTTGCGCGGCCCGGGTCCGGCGCGAAGTAAACCGGCGTATCCTGTGCGCGCAAGCCCAAGGCTACTCCAACCACCGCGACTACCAGGCAAATGCAAAGCTTTTGCATAAAAAATTAAGAAGCCAAGTAACCTTTCCTTTGTTTTGTCACAAGCGAGCCCATCACCATCCCGATTGCAGCCAGCGCGAACGCACCGGCCCCTGCATAACTCGCTGGAGTCTTGAAGAAGAAGAACCCAATCGTCGCCACCGCGCCGCCCGCCATCGCTAGGTATCCGCCCAAGGTCGACGCCTTGCTCCAGAACAATCCGGCGACGACCGCCACCAGCGTCCCCGAAAGGTAAATTGAGGCCGTCATGTTGAGATAAAAATATGTCGGCCCCGGCAGCGTGTACCACAGTCCATACACCATCACGAACAGGCTAACGAACAAGTTAGCGCCGCGATTCAGCATCACCTGCTGCAGCGAAGAAAACGGCTTCTTGCGCACGGGACCGATAATGTCCTGTGCGATGATCGCGCTCCATCCCAGCAGATAGGAGCTGTTTACCGACATAGTTGCTGCCAGCATCCCCGCCACTACCAGTCCCAGCACTCCAGATGGCAGAATTGTTGCCAGCATGCGCGGCATCGCTTCCAGTGAATTCTGGTTCGGACCGAGCATAGCCAGCGCCGCAATGCCCCACATCATCGGCATCATGCCACGGCCTAGGAAGATGAACCCGGCCCACGAGAACACGCGCTTGCTCACCTCAGGACTGCGCGTCGAAAAGTTGCGCATTGCCGTAGTCTGCCAGCAAGTATGCACCGCCAGCCAAATCAATACCTGAAAACCGATATAAGCCGGCCCGTACGCTGAGTTCGTAAACGGATTGAACCCGCCCGATCCCATATTCTGCCGTACTGCGTTGTACATGTTGGATACGCCTGCGGCGTGAATCGACCAAATCGTCACCAGGACTGTGCCGATGCTCAGTGCCACGAATTGAATGAAATCCGTAATCACGATCGACACCATGCCGCCCAGCACCGTGTACACCAGCTCAAGCAACAGTATCGCCGTCATCACCAGCTTGATGTGGCTCAGCGGAATGCCCGAGATAATCGCGAGAAACGTCCCCTCGATCCGCAGGAAGACGCCCATGTTCAGAATGCCGCCCACCGCCACGAGGATCCCGACAAACACTCGCAGGTTCCGGCTGAACTTCACCTGGAAGAATTCGGGCACCGTCATCAGATTCATCGCGCGCAACTTCTCCACGATGAATCCAGTGCGCCCGAGGAAGATCATCACTAGCCCAGCGATCAGACCGTTCACGAACGACGCGTAGCCCGTCCTATATCCGAGCTCGGCGTAGTACATAAAGGTAATAGTGCCGATCTCGGTGGCTGCCAGCGTGGCTACAGCAAGAAATGTTCCCAGCTCGCGCCCCGCAACGAGGAAGTCAGAAATGCCGCCGACAAACTTGCGGCCGTAGAGACCGGTCGCCATGGTCGCGGCCAGATAGCCAATAACGATGAACCAGTCGAGTGCGGAAAAGTGGGTGCCCATCATTGTTCCCGTCGCGCCTCGGCGCGCAGTCCGGCAAACATGTCGCGCAGGTCACGCAGCCCGCGCACCAGTACGATGACGGTGATCACGGCGAATGCCGAACCCGCCAGCACGAAGTTCGCAACCCAGAAGTAGTACCAGCCGTTCATAGTCGCCGTGATTGTAATTCATCGGCCTTGACACGACCTCGAAATGCGCTGCTTCCGTTAGACTGGGTTGCGAACCATGAGCGACTCTTCCATTTCGAAGGCGGTTATACTGGCTCGCGGCCTCGGCAAGCGCATGCGCCAGAATGACGCCTCGGCGACCATCGATGCAGCGCAATCTACTGCCGCCGACTTGGGTGTGAAGGCGATGATCCCCGTCGGCCGCCCGTTTCTCGACTACGTCCTCAGCGCGCTTTTAGATGCCGGGTTCACCTGCGCCTGTCTCATCATCGGACCTGAGCACGGCGCAGTCCGCGACTACTACACACTCCAGCAACGGCCCGAGCGCATAGAAGTCAGTTTCGCGACACAGATCGAACCGCTCGGTACTGCCAATGCCATTCTCCCCGCCGAAGAATTCGTTGGCGGCGACGAGTTTCTCGTCATGAACAGCGACAATTACTACCCGCTTGACGTGCTGCAAGCGCTACAGCACCTTGGTCAACCTGGAACGGTCCTGTTTGAGGTCGCGTCTCTCGTAAGCCGTAGCAACATTGCCGATGACGGCATTCGCGCTTTTGCAACCTGTACGGTCGATAGCAATGGTTTCCTGGCGGACATCGTCGAGAAGCCTGCCGTCGAGTGCTTTGACGCCGGCAAACTCGTCAGTATGAACTGTTGGCGGTTCGGGCCTGAGATTTTCGCGGCCTGTCGCGATGTGCCACTTTCCCCGCGCGGCGAATACGAACTGCCTCTCGCTGTAAAGCTCGCTATTCAGCGGGGCATGAAACTCAAGGTGGCAATCAGTAAATCCGGAGTACTGGACCTCTCCCGCCGTTCTGACATTGCTGCCGTCACCGAGCGCCTTAAGAACGTGCGGGTGTCCCTGTGAGAATCGTTGAACTCCTCATCGCTGCCGGCATGAGCGAAGCCGAGGCGCGCGCGAAGTCTATTACGTTCGAGGCGCTGGAACGGCACCTGCCCGCGAATTCTGGCACGCTTCGCTGGTTCGTTCCCGGGCGCATCGAGGTACTCGGTAAGCACACCGACTACGCCGGCGGACGCAGTCTGCTCTGCACCGCCGAGCGCGGTCTTTGCGTTATCGCCGCGCCGCGCACCGATGCCGTTGTTCGCATCCACGACATCGTACGCCGGAAGACCGTCGAACTCGCGCTGTCTCCTGCTCTCTCGCTTCCCGCCTACGGCTGGACGGTTTACCCTTCGGTCGTTACCCGCCGCCTCGCTCGCAACTTTACCGACGCAGCCGTAGGCGCCGACATCTTTTTCGCCAGCGATCTCCCGTCCGCGGCAGGCATGAGCAGTTCCAGCGCCCTTGTAGTTGCGATCTTCGCCGTGCTCAGCGCCGTGAATCGGCTCGCCGAATGCCCCGAATACACTGCCAACATTGCTGGCGCCGAAGACCTCGCCGGTTATCTTGGCAGCATCGAGAACGGGCAGACCTATAAGTCGCTTACCGGCGACGGTGGCGTTGGGACCTTCGGGGGCAGCCAGGACCACACTGCCATTCTCACTAGCGAGCCCGGTCACTTGAAGCAATTCAGCTTTTGCCCGGTGCGCTTCGAGCGAGCGGTTCGCTTGCCGGAGGATTGCGTATTCGTGATCGGCGTTAGCGGAGTTGTCGCTGACAAGACTGGATCGGCCAAGGCCAGCTACAATCGTGCCTCTTTAGGTGTCCGCTCGATACTCGACATCTGGCGCAAAGCCTCGGGATCGGATTCCGCAACGCTGGCCGCCGCCACCAGCTCGCCTGATGCTCCTGACGGCATTCGCGCGGCTCTAAGGGTTTCACATTCAACCAACACGGATTGGCTACTCCGTCGCTTCGACCAGTTCCTGCTGGAGTCAGAAACAATCATCCCGGAAGCTGGCGACGCGCTGGCCCGCAGCGATCTGCACGCGTTTGGCCGGCTCGTGGATCAGTCGCAGAACGCGACGGAAAAATTGCTAGGCAACCAAGTCCCCGAGACTGTGTGGCTCGCCGCCGAAGCGCGTGCTATGGGAGCCTACGCGGCATCGGCTTTCGGCGCAGGATTCGGAGGCAGTGTCTGGGCGCTGGTCACCCGGCGCCACGGGGAAATCTTTGCAAAACGGTGGCAGCAGGCTTACCAGCACAGCGGGTACACAGCGTCGCGCAACAGCCAGTTCTTTCTAACTCCAGCCGGGCCGCCGATGGTTCAACTCTAAGCAGCCCTCGCGAGCAAGAGACCTCAGTTTGCAAATGAAAATCGTGAAGTCAGCCGTGCCAGCTTCAGCACTTTGTACACGGAAACATTCACTCCGCGACACTCGACCGTCACCGACTGCTTCTCGGCTGCTGCGGCGAGGTCTTCGATTTCCTGTAACGCGCTAGTATCAATGCGAAGCACCGTGGAAAAGTCGAGCACGACTTCTCCGTTATCAGTTACAAGCCTCCCGCGAACTTCGTTCAGGCTCTGTGCCACGTGCTCGCCATCAATCTTGTAAAACTCTGCGACTGTCGTCATACTGCCACCAATTTCTCTGCTGGTTTCTCTTTCACTTCTTCTGTCGCCGATCCGCGGCCCCGATACGCTTTCCAGAACAACTCGACGATCTCTTCCACCAATGGCATTCTCGGGTTTGAACGCCACGACGGATCGTCGAAAGCGATCTTCGCCAGGTCAGGAATCGCCTTCTCGAACTCTTCCTTCGAGATACCGAGTTCGGCAATCGATTTCGGTACGCCCAACTGATCGAGTAATTGCTCGGTCGCTGTCACCAAGTTCTGTACTTTTTCCTCGACCGTGCGCCCACCGAGCCCCAGCAAATCGGCAATCATGGCGTATTTCTTGTGAGCCACGTAAGCCTTCTGGTTCGGCGACGGCATGAACTTTGTTGGAACGGCTGCGTTGTAGGCAATCACGTGCGGCAGGAACAATGCATTCGCCTTGCCGTGTGGCACTCCGAACCGTGCTCCAAACGCATGCGCCAACGCGTGGTTTACACCTACCGACGCATTGGAGAACGCTATCGCCGCGATGCACGCTGCATTGTGCATCATGGTGCGGGCTTCTTCGTCCTTGGGACTCTCGTACGCAATGGGCAAGTACTTGAACGTCATGCGCACCGCCTGCATGGCGTTGGAGTCCGTATACGGCGAAGCAAAAATCGAAACCCCCGCCTCCAGCGCGTGTGTCAGGCAATCCACGCCGGTATCAACCGTCAGGCCCCTCGGCATTGACATCACGAACTGCGGATCCACAATCGCCACGTCCGGTGTCAACGAGTAGTCGGCAAGCGTAACCTTGAAGCCGCGCTCCTTATCGGTCATCACCGCGAACGGTGTCACTTCACTGCCCGTGCCGCTGGTGGTCGAGATGGCAATGAGCCGCGCGTGGTTCGTCTTCACCGTCGGATACTGCACCACGCGCTTGCGCAGGTCGAGGAATGGCGCCGCCAATTCTTTCAGATCGGCTTCCGGAAATTCATACTGCAGCTTCATGATCTTGGCCGCATCGATCACCGAGCCGCCGCCCAGGGCGATGATCTGGTCTGCCTTATAGAAGTTCAGCGCTTCCACTCCTTGCTTGATGATCTTGAGGTCGGGCTCCGCGTCGGGAATGATTGTCACCCGCACCTGCGTCTCCGGCGGGATGCAACGCTTCACCGCGTCCACGTGGCCGAGTTGCTCCAGCGAAGCATTGGTAATGATGATCGTCGAACGCGACTGGAAATTCCGAAGGTTTTCCGTCGCATTCATATTGAAGTAGATCTGATTCGGAACACGGAACCACATATGCGCCTGTTTCCTTCGCGCTACGCGCTTGATATTGAGGTAGTGAAAAACGTTGACGTTGTCGGTCGTGCTGTTACCGCCGCCCGTGCCGCAGCCGAACGAGAACGTCGGCACCATGTCGTTGTACACGCCACCCAGTGCGCCGATCGAGCCCGGTGAATTCACGATGATGCGCCCGGCGTTAATCACGTCACTGAACTTCTGGATGACCTCATCGTTATTGCTGAAGACCACCGCCGTGTGACCGAGGCCCCCATTGTGGTTCACGTCCACGCAAACCTTCAGCGCCTCATCCAAGGAGTGCGCACGATACACCGACAGCACCGGGAAGAGCTTTTCCATCGACAGCGGATAGTCCCGCCCAACGCCCTTGATCGGCGTAATCAGCAGCTTCGTCTTGGGTGCGACTTTGATGCCCACGAACTTCGCGATGTTGGTCGCCTTCTGTCCCACGGCCATCGGCTGCATGTAGCCGGTCTTGGGATCGATCACCGTGTTCGACAGTATCTCCGTCTCTTTCTCGGAGCAGATGTGCGAGCCCAGCTCCGCAAATTTCCGTAGCACCTTGTCGTAAATCTCGTCATCGATCACGACCGTCTGTTCCGACGCGCAGATGGTGCCGTTGTCGAACGTCTTCGACGTGATGATGTCCACCACCGCCATGTCGATGTCGGCAGACTTCTCCATGTACACCGGGGTGTTGCCGGCGCCGACCCCCAGTGCCGGCTTGCCGGAGCTGTAGGCCGCCTTCACCGCGCCGGGGCCACCGGTGGCGTCGATCAGGCCGATGTCCTTGTGGTGCATCAGGTACTTGTTGTCCTCCAGCGTGTGCCCTTCCAGGCATGTAAACACACCTTCGGGCGCGCCGTATTTCACTGCGGTCTCGTACATGATCCGCACGGCCTCGAAGCAGCACTTCCCCGCGGTCGGATGCGGGCTGAAGATGACCGCGTTGCGCGTCTTGATGGCCATGATGCACTTGAACAGTACCGTGGACGTGGGGTTGGTGATGGGAGTCATGGAGAAGATGACGCCAATTGGCTCGGCTACTTCGACCAGACTGCGCTCCGGGTCCTCGCGGATGATGCCGACCGTACGCTTATCCTTGACGTAGTTGTAGACGAACTCTGTCGCCACCATGTTCTTGATGGCCTTGTCTTCCATCACGCCGATCTTGGTCTCTTCGACCGCGAGGCGCGCGAGGTACTGTGCCTGCTCCAGCCCGGCAATCACCATGGGCTTGACGATGCGGTCCACCTCTTCCTGCGTGAACTGGCTGAAGACGGCGGCTGCGGTGCGAGCTTGCCGCACGAGGTTTTCAAGGTAGGCAATACGTTCTTCGGAGAGGGTTACAGGCTTGTCGCTCATACTGGGACACCTGCTCTAAGTATGGGCGGAGGCCGAACCGTCTGACTGTGAGGGTCGTCACCAGAAGATGTGAGACGCGGCCAAAGGCTTGTTTTTACTGCGGTCTGAGTGGTTCTCCTCGGGCGATACGGCGGCAAATATCCTGCGCGTCCTGGTCGATATGGTGCCAGAATTTCTGCAGACCGCTGCACAAATAATTCAGTCCTATCTGGCCTTCGGGGGTGCGGATGAGGCGGTTCTTCGGGCACTCGCCATTGCAGGCAAACAGGTACTTGCACTCGCGGCAGCGCGTGGGCAGCGCGTTGAATTTCGCGTAGCCAAATTCTTTCTGCTTGTCGCTGAACACCATGCGCGAGCTCGAAGTCTCCAGAACGTTGCCCAGCTTGTATTCGGGATACACATAGTGATCGCACGAATACAGGCTGCCATCGTGCTCCATGGCGACGCCCTTACCACAGAACTCGTGATAGATGCAGAGCTGCGACTCCTTGCCCATCCACTGCCCCACCGCCGTCTCGAACAGATTGATAAATACCTTGCCGATGTCGCGGCGATACCAGTCGTCCCAGATTTTGGTGAGGAAGTAGCCCCAGTCGTCCGGATCGATCGACCAGTCGGTGACAACCGAGTCGGGATTGCCCGGATGCGCGGCGGAGGAGTCGAACAGCGGCAGCGATTCCGGGTCCCACATCTGCGGAGCGACGTTGTGAAACACTTTGGGCTCCACGCACGGAATGAACTGCATCTGCCGCGGGCGCACTTCGTTCTTGAGGAAGCGGTACACGTCGAGCGGCTTCTTCGCGTTGACGCGATTGATCACGCTGAGCGTGTTGAACGGAACGCCATAGCGATGCAGCATCTGTGACGCCGCAAACACCTTGTGGAAGGTCGGCTTGCCTTCCTTGGTCACGCGATAGTGATCGTGCAATTCCCTTGGCCCGTCTATGCTCAGGCCGACAAGAAACCCGTGCTTCTTCAGGAACACGCCCCACTCATCATTCAGCAGCGTGCCGTTGGTCTGCAGGTCGTTCTCGATGCGCTGGCCGGGCTTCTTATATTTCTGCTCCAGCTCAACCACTTTGTGGAAGAACTCGAGTCCGAGCAGTGTCGGTTCTCCACCCTGCCACGAGAAGACGACCTCGTCGCGGTCCTGGCCTTCGATGTACTGCCGGATGTGGTTCTCGAGAATCTCGTCGGTGATCTGGAACTTGCTCTTGCTGCCCAGCAGCTCTTCTTTGTGCAGGTAATAACAATAGGTGCAGTCGATGTTGCAGATGGCCCCCACCGGCTTCACCATCGCGTGGTAGGAGCGGGTGGCTCCCTGCTGCCGCGGGAAGGGCGTGAGGTTGGCGATCTGGACAAATTCGCTCATCGGCAGTTACGAGTGCCTAGCATATTGCGCTTCCCATTTCGGGTCTGTGACGCGTGACACACCCCCCTCCCCCACGGTTCCTTGTTTTCATGGAGATAGCGGGAATTTGCTCGCAAATTCTTCTTGCTAAAGGCGTTATAGGTAAAATCTTGAACCGTAAGGAGTTGCAGGCGGTATGTTTGAGGCGGAGAGGCGCCGTGCCGGGACTTGAAGCGAGTGGAGCAGGACATGAGAGCCTCCGAACCAGCCTTCAGCCATCGGCCGTCAGCTATCAGTTGATCGTGCCATGCTGCCGGTGGGCTGGCAGCAAACTACAACAGTGTCCTTGCGGGCACGGTTCGCCCGCAGCCTAAGGGTGCCACTGGTTCGGAAGGCCGTCAAGTTACGAAGGTACATGTACTTTAGTAACCAAGGGTTTGTTCACCACAGAGACACAGAGGAACAGAGGCATTTGGGATCAAGAAGATGAACGGTTGAGAGCGATGTCGAAGGCAAGGACGGGGGCGGGTGGAGTGGGAGCTGAGTCAACGGATGAGGACATTCTTCCAGGTTAGCGCCCAGCAAACGGGCGCGAACCTGCGGTGCCGGGTCGGGGGACATACCATTACCTTGGGCGCTAAAGCGCTGGGCTAACAACCCCTCTGAATTGACGCCTGAAGGCGTCATCCACCCTTCTGTATTCCGCTTGGCGCATGATTTGGCGAGTTGGGGTATGCTGGCAAAACGCCTTCCCCGAAACACCCGCAAGGAGATACAGGACAGCCATGGCGGCGACCGCCAATCCCAACACGGGCATCGACTCACCACGGGCCTGGCTGATTGTGCTGGCAGCGTTCTTCGGAGCGTTCGTCGCCTTCGGAGTGATGTACTGCTTCGGAGTTTTTCTGAAGCCCGTTGGCATGGCCTTCGGCGCGAGCCACGCCACCATGTCCACGGTATTTTCCACGTTAACTGTGCTGTCGTTTTTTCTGGCTCCTTTAACCGGAGACTTGGCCGATCGTATCGGTCCTCGCAACGTTGTGGGTGCGGGGGCCCTGCTGATGGGCGCCGGGCTGTTGCTGACCGCTCAGGTCCACTCGCTTCCGATGTTGTTCTTCTCTTACGGGGTATGCGTGGGGGCAGCGGTGGCCTGCGTCTACATTCCGTCGGTCGCGGCGGTGGGCGAGTGGTTCAAAGTGCGTCGCGATATTGCGCTCGGGATTGCCATCAGCGGCATCGGTTGCGGCACCCTGGTGGCGGCCCCGCTGGCAGCACGGATGACGACCGAAATGGGCTGGCGGCACACCTTCGAGTTGTTTGGGTGGACGAGCATGGTCATCCTGCTGGGCTGCGCGGCATTGCTGTCGCGTCCGCCCGTTCTGCGCGCAAAAGATACAGCCAACATCTGGGGCATGATGCGCACCCGAACGTTTGTGCTGCTGTACATCTCACTGGTGTTCGATGGAATTGCGATTTACACGACATTTGTTTTCATCTCGCCATTTGCCATGGATCTTGGGGCCACGCATGTAGCGGGGGCGGCGCTGATTGGCTACATTGGTGCGGCGAGCCTGGTCGGGCGGCTGGGGCTCAATCTGCTCGCTCCGCGCTTCGGACTCATCAATATTTACAAGACCTGCTACTGGATTATGCTGGTGAGTTGCGGGATTTGGTGCATGAGCCATTCCTATTCCATGCTCATCAGTTTCGCGGTGGTGCTGGGCGTAGGCTATGGAGGCATCGTCGCCATGTCTCCCGTGGTTGCTGCCGCACGATTCGGCATCGAAGGACTGGGCGAGCTACTCGGCTTCCTTTTCACCGCGTTTGGCGTAGCGTGCCTTATAGGACCACCGCTCGCTGGGGTGCTGGTGGACCGCACGCATGATTTCCGGTGGCCAGCTTTCGTAGCTTTAATCAGCTGCGTTCTCGCCTTGGGCGCAGTGCAAATGCTGCGGGCCAATGAAGGCGTTACGGCTGCGATTGAGGCAGAAGCCCCATCCGATTAGGGCAGCCCGGCGGTGGGGCTGCCCTTCTTTGCCTCTTGATGAGGTGGGTTTTTATTGCGCTGGCTTCGCTTCGGGCTTGGCCGCTGCTTTCGATGCGGGAGCGGCAGCAGGCTTCCAGAACGTCGGATCGGCTTTCACCCAAGCATCAGCGACGTAGCTCATCTTGGGGTTGAAGGCGAACAGGTTCTCCTGGACGTCTTCCACGCACGCTGCCGTCAGATCGGCGATCTTCTTCATGCCATCGGCGCCCATCTGGTCGGCAAACTTCTTGCTGTCCGCCAGTCCGGAGTCTACCTCGGCAAGCGACTTTATTGAGTTGATCACGAGGTAAACGCCGCCATTATCGGTTCCGTAGACGGCCTGATAGGTCGCCCAATGCTGGTCCGGCGCGGCTTTGCCGTAGCCTTCTATATACAACTTGGCGAGGTCTTCCCAGTCCTTGTCGTGGCCCTGACGAATCTTGAACCGCATGATGTCGAAGTAACGCGATTGGGCGACGTTGGAGGCGCTTGGACGCAGGCTCAGGTCTTCGCGATAAGTGAACACGCCGGCGTCATAGCTGGTAAGTAGCTGCCCGTCGGCCACCAGTGCCTTGTCAAGGGCTGCGGAGAGGGTGGAGTTTTTCTGCTGCGCGAGGTTGTCTTTCTCCCATTCGGCAAAGGAATCGTAACCCACGAAGAAGAGCGCGCGAGAAACGCCCGACATTGAGTCCATCCCGAGATAGCGGGTCGGCCACTTGGCAGCCGACATTGCCTGAACAAACGCACTTTCCGTCTTCATGTGGGCAGTACCTGCCATGCCCGGCTTGATGAACTCGCGCTGTACGAGCAGAATCTTGGGCGGCGCCATGGAGTAATCCTGCGCAACTACGGTGGCTGCGCTTAAGGTGAGAAGTGTAATAACAAGACCAAGTCCGAGGTTTCTTTTCATAGGTCCAATAGTCTCCTGAGCTAAGGTGTCCGATTGAGGTGCCTTTGATGCCGTGTCAAATTAAGAATGCTGACTTCAGGAAGATGTCCTAACGAAGTGTCCACCCCGGACGCTACGGCTCATGAGGTATGACCTCGATTGGCGAAACGGCGGTCAGACCGAATGTTATGTGAGTGAAGTCTGGGACAGTGTGGTGCACTTCTCTGGTGCGGTCAAGCAAATAAGGATTCACAGCACCATCGAGCGGCAGCATGGCATCAAAGGGCCGGTCGCGAAAGAACAACTTCGTCGTCAGAGGTGATAGCGGGAGCAACTGCTAGTATCACAGACATCATTTTGTGGATCTGGACACTCGTGACCCGCTATCGCCACATTACTGTTGGCTTTGCCCTATTAACCGTTACTGCTGGGGCGTTGTGCCAGTTGCCCGATCGCCCCCACACCGACAAGCCTCCGGCGGAACCGCCGCCTTCTGGCGTGGTAAGCCCCGAGCTGGAAACGTTTGGTCGCATCATTGCAATTCAAGCTAGTCTGGAACAGATTGGATACTTTAACTCCGCCATTGCAAGTACAGACCTGGCACTGCAGGAGTCGCGAGAGCTACAGCGCCTGGGAACTGCCGCCACGGACATTGGCTTGGTTAATGGCTTGTCGTTGCGGTTGCGTGATTCCCTCGATGATACAGAGCACTACAACGGCCGATTCCTGGCCTCTTTCACCAAGGTTCAGGATACGGAATTGAAAAAGCTGATCAAGCCGTTGCGAAAATCGTACTCGCAAGTCTCGCGTGAGGCGCGTAACGTGCAACAACTCATGGAGCCGGGCAAGATCGTCCCCGAACAACTGGCAACCGGGGCGGCGAACCTGGAGAAGGCGCTGTCTGACTTTCGCACCGACCAGATCCGGCTGGGCCGGGAAATGGGAATCCAGTCAAAGTAATATGATTGCGAGCGACAACCTATGACAAGAGTTCTCATTTTCATTGTTGTACTGTTTACGGCAATTGCATCGGCCGCGCAGGGAACCGCTGGTCCTGTGACCTTCGAGCCCAGCGTGGAACTTCAGAATCGGGCCGTTTCGCCATCGCCCGGGGCAAATGCCGTGAAGCAGGCCGCTATCGGTCGCGGCAAAACCATGATCGATACCGGCGACTCCAAGAGCATGTTATGGAGTGAGAGCATCGAAATCTCAGCCGGCAACGTGGTGAACACCCAGATGCTGTGGGACCCCACCTCCAAAATTTTCTACGCATTCACGAACACCACATTGCGCTGCACGCACGGCAAGACATTGGATGGCGGCATTCTGATCGGCATTTATGGGAAGAAGAACTTCCTCAGCAAAGCTGTGGGCTCGGGATGGTGGGTTGTGGAGTTGCAACAGGGCCAATGCGAGGCCCCGCTGGCCGGACTGTACGGATGTAAGTTCAGTCCCAGAGGCCAGGTGCTAGCCTGTGGCCGCGCCGAGATTGACGCGCGGATCAACGATATGGCGATTGTGGAATCGACGCGCTTCTAGATTGACTACGGCTGTGCGTACACCGGATTGCCCGGCGATGGCGGTTCGTAATCACGTCCATACTTGTTCTTGTGCTGCGTCTTGGCGGTTTCAGACTCGCGCACCCGCAAAGTCCCAACTGACTGCGTTGTACCGGCGATTTCCACCTGGCGCGCCAACCCATTGAGTGCTTCGGGCAGGGCGTTTTCACTCCACACGTGCAACGTGTACTTGCCGGGAGGCGTGCCTGCAATGGCGAAGTCGCCACTCTTGGTGACGGCTGCGTAGTAAG
>Ga0302172_10000223_pt1 | contig 16384 bp, 14 predicted proteins | sample I_Fen_N2_3_FD_198777 | JGI IMG/M metagenome (GOLD analysis project Ga0302172, IMG submission 198777) | Peat permafrost microbial communities from Stordalen Mire near Abisko, Sweden - I_Fen_N2_3 | ecosystem: Environmental > Terrestrial > Soil > Wetlands > Permafrost | place: Sweden: Abisko... | reverse complement strand
GGTTCCCGAGCGGTTGGAACTTCGAGGGCAGCTGCGACACAGAATGGGCATGTTTTCGTGCCACCACCGTCGCCGAGCATGATGTCGACGAATCCAATGCCGCACGGCTCGTCGATGGGGGGCGGAGCGGCCAGTGCTGGCGGATTCGATGGCAGCGCCTCTGCGACGCATGGATCAGCCTCGCCGATGCGTGGTACAGCGAGTGGAGGCCACGCGACGTCCGGCGCAGCGGTCCACAGCGGTGCACACACCAATCCGAAGTAAGTTATCTGCCCTAAATAGAACCGGCGGCCAAGTGGCCGCCGGTTCTATTTGCACTGGAGTCGTTTCTCAATACACTGCAATCCCAGCGTAGCCCACTACCATATCGCGATCGCCAGACACGTCTCCTGATGTCGCATAGCGGACTAGTTCGGCTCCGGTGGCTCCCATTGCTCGCGCTGCGGTGAGCATGACTGTCGCTGGCGCATAACCGCACATGCTGATATTTCCCTCTCGTACCGTGTCGTAAAGACCGCGAGGGTTGAGTGCCAATACTTGCTCGATGGCGCGCCGGTCCTTGGTTCGCGTCACGCTATCGTTTTCATAATGGTTCATGTCACTGGAGGCGATCACCATCGCAGGCTCACCCAGCTTCATCAGCACTTCTGCGATGGCGAGCCCTAGCTGGCTCAGTGCTTGAAAGTCGCTGGTGCCGATCGTGATGGGTACAAACCGGAATCCCGGAGCCAGCACCTGCAGGAAGGGAATCTGCACCTCCAGCGCATGTTCGTAACGATGAGCTTCCGAGTCTTCGTTGAGTAGCGGCATCGCCGACTTGAGGCTTTCGGCAACCTCGGAATCGATGTCGGCGTCTCCCAGTGGAGTATGCCACGCGCCTTCGCTCATAATGGCAAGAGGTTTTCCTTGACCCGTGTGATTAGGACAGAGAATTACGTAACGGCGGGGTAACTCCAGCCTGCGATACAAGGCACCGGCAACCGCGCCGGAGTATGCGTATCCTGCGTGCGGTGCGATGCATCCCAACGCCCGTATTACCGGTTCGGCTTGCTGTTCCGCCGCCGCGCGGACCGTCGTGAAGGTCTCAATTTCTTCGCGGAGGCGCTGCGCATTCCTGGGGTAAAAGCGCCCTGCAACGGCCGGCTGACGAATCGTGGTGTTCATGTTGCCCTCTACTTCATGGGCCCGAGTCTGCTCTCGCCCGGACAACAGGCTAAAACGGAATTTTACGCCTGTTGCAGCGCGCGGAAAATCGCCGCCATCTTTTCCAGCGATAGGCCTTCTGCGCGTGCGTCAGGTTTAACGCCCGCTGCCTTTATGACCGCAGACGCCTTCGCACCATAACTGCCCTTCAGATTATTCACCAGCGTCTTCCGTTTCTGCGCGAAGGCAACCTTCAGCATTTCCTCAAACGCTACGGGATCAACCTGTAGTTCGACGGCGCGCGGTGCCATCGTCAGTCGAACTACGCTCGAATGCACCTCCGGCGGGGGATCAAATGCTCCCGGCGGCAATGTGAAAAGATTCTCGGCTCGCGCAAACAACTGGACGGTGGCTGACAGCAATCCGTAGTTGCGGCTTCCGGGTTCGGCGGCGATGCGATCGGCTACTTCTCGCTGTACCATGATCACGGCCCGCCCGATGTGGGCATGCTCCCGTAAGATGCGCAGCACAATATCCGAAGTGACGTAGTAAGGAATATTGCCGACGACGTCCACCGTCTCCGGTTGTGTGGGACGCAAGTCGTGGAGCGGCCCGTGACGCCGTCCCACCATTGACCGCCACTCCACGGTGACGAAATCAGATTCCAGTATGTCAACATTCTGTAAGGTTGCGTAGCGCATGCGCATTTGCGCTGCCAGAATATGATCCAGTTCGATCCCTATGACCTTACGGGCCCGGCGAACCAGCAGGTCGGTCAGCATCCCGCGCCCGGGCCCGATTTCAATGATGGTGCGGCTGGAGATATCACCCAGCGCGTCCACGATTCGCTGCGCGGCGGAGTGGTCGGTCAGAAAGTTCTGACCCAGCCTCGGTTTGCGCTTAGCACCCTTGCCGGCGACGGCTGACTTCGGTTCCGACTTCGCCACGTTGACCCTCTTTCGATTGCGCGATTAGACTCAAGTGTCTCGCGCGTCTCATTATCATAATCGCGAGTAACGTAGCACGCTCCTTAAATGGGAGCTATGCAGGGTTCGACCGCACCCGGAGGCTGAATGCAGATCGTTTTCGCGGCGTCGGAATGTGTTCCTTTTTCCAAGACCGGCGGGCTGGCGGACGTGGTGGGATCGTTGCCCCAGGCTCTGGCCGTTCTTGGCCACGAAGTAACGGTATATGTTCCGAAGTACCGCAGCACGAAGCTGGACAATCCCCGTCAGGTAATCCGCAGCATTACCGTTCCTTTTGATGATCGCTACCGCTTTTGCTCTGTGGTCGACGGCGGAACCCGAAGTGGCGTCCAGTATTACTTCATCGATTACCCGCCCTTCTTTGATCGCGACGCGCTTTACGGAACGCCGTTGGGCGACTATCACGACAACGCCGAGCGATTCGCCTTGTTTTGCCGCGCCGTGATGGAAGCGACCAAGATACTGGGCATTCCCGAAATCTTTCACTGCCACGACTGGCAGACCGCATTGATTCCGATACTTCTTCGAACCCTGTACCAGGAAGATCCCGGATTCGCGCAGACCCGCAGCGTTTTCACTATTCATAATCTTGGCTATCAGGGGTTGTTCCCCTCGGAGATTCTGCCGTTGCTGATGCTGCCGTGGGACCTGTTCAGCATGGACAAGTTGGAGTTCTACGGGAAAGTGAATTTCCTTAAGGGCGCTATCGATGCGGCGGACTATCTGACGACCGTGAGCCGCAAATACGCTCAGGAAATTCAGACCACCGAATACGGCTTTGGCTTGGAAGGCGTACTTCGGGCGCGCGCAGCCACCCTTGCTGGAATTCTCAACGGAGTGGACTATTCAGAGTGGAACCCGGCTACGGATCCCGTGATTGCCGCGAACTATTCCGCCGACGATCCCTCGGGCAAAGCGAAATGCAAACAAGACCTACTGAAAGAGTTTGGGCTCGCTCCCGAAACTCAGTTGCCGGTAGTCGGTATTGTGTCCCGCTTTGCCGGGCAGAAGGGCTTCGATCTCATCCAGCACGTGGCCGATCGCATGGCGAGAGAAGAACTCATCGTGATTGCACTCGGCACCGGCGATCGCGAATATGAAGACATGTTTCGCCGCCTGAATAAGCAGTACCCACAGAAATTCGCGGTGAAGGTCGAATTCAGCAACAGGCTGGCGCACAAGATCGAGGCTGGAGCGGATATGTTCCTGATGCCTTCCAAGTACGAGCCCGCGGGCTTGAACCAGCTCTACAGTCTTAAGTACGGAACGGTGCCAATTGTTCGAGCTACCGGCGGACTCGACGACACCATCGAACAGTTTGATCAGGCCACCGGCAAGGGCACCGGCTTTAAGTTCAAGGAGTATAGCGGAGAAGCATTGCTCGACACCGTAAAGGCGGCGGCGTTAGCCTACCGTGACCGCCAACGCTGGCAGATGCTGATGCATAGCGGCATGGTTCAGGATTACTCGTGGTCAGCGGCAGCCCGCGACTATGTCAAAGTGTACGAGCGGGCCCGGCAAGGACGCCTCTCGCCGATTGTCCCGCAATGACCGTACACTGAATTCAGCTTGCTCCACTTTCCGTCGAGCTGATGCACAGCAGCGGCCGAGACCTGTGCTGAGGAAATTTCGAAATGCATAAGACCGCACTCATCTGCCTAGCTTTAGGACTGACGATTTCGTGCTCATCCGAAAAGAAGTCCAGCACTGAATCGCCTGCCCAATCCGCGGCAAAGCAGGCTGTGAAGGAAGCGCAGTACGACACCGGACGCACCGCTTTCCAGCGTATGTATCTGGCGGCCCGTGGTTGGGCTCCGGATGTGAAAGCATTCCGCTTGCAGTCGCAATTTACGGTCGATGCTCCCACTGCCGACGGTAAGGCCGGGCTTTGGCGAGCGTCATTTGCGTCGTCATCACGCCGCATGATGAAGTTGTTCGTCTGGTCCGGACTGGTCGGCCCCGATGCACCGGAGCAGGGAATCACCTTCTCCGCTGAGGACAGTTGGAGTCCCACCAATAGCTCCACTCAGCCGTTCGAAATTGCATTTCTAAAGGTTGACAGCGACAAGGCCTACGAAGTCGCCCAGAAGAACGGCGGCGAGAAGCTCATCGCGAAAGACCCCAAGCAGCCAGTGATGTTCGTCCTCGATTGGGACGCTACCAAGAACCAGCTCATATGGCACGTCATCTATGGAGACAAGCCTACCGACGCGAAACTTCGCATCGCCGTGGATGCTACCTCAGGGTCATTTTTGCGGGTGGAGAAGTAGCCAGGCGATTAATGTGCACCACCTGTCCACGCTTCCGATAGAAGTCCACCATTGACTTGGGACGACGCGGTGAACACGCCGTATGTTGCGTCGGTTCGGTTTGTACCAAGCGGAGAAGCTAGAACTTATAGACTCTCGCTTCCCAACCCTTGAGGTTCAAGGTTCCACCGCGCTCATTCGTCTCGCCCAAGTTCGAGATCACGAGTTGCTTCGCCTGAATCTCCCCAGGCAGCTTGTAACTCACTGCGTCGGTCGAGAAGTTGAGCACCACGAGGTATCGGTCGGTGCCGATCGACCGCGTATAAGCGAACACCTGCGCATTGCTTGGGTCCAGGTCCTTGTAGTCACCGTAAACGAAGGCCGGCGATTTCCTGCGGACCTCTGCCATGCGCGCAAAGTAGTGATAGATAGATCCCTTGTCGCTCAACTCCTGCTGGGCATTGATATCGAGATAGTTCGGATTCACTGCCAGCCACGGCTTCGCAGCGGTCGTGAAACCCGCGTTCGCAGAATTGTTCCACTGCATTGGAGTGCGCGAGTTATCGCGGCTGGTCTTCCGCATCTCTGCCAGGAAGAAGTCCGCGCTGACCTGTTTGCTGGTCACGTACGTCTTCCATGCATTCTTCACCGCGATGTCATCGAACTGATCGATGCTCGTAAACGGATAATTCGTCATTCCCAGCTCGTCGCCTTGGTAAATGAACGGCGTGCCCTTCAGCGTGAGCAGCATAGTGGCGAGCGTTTTCGAGGAAGCCACGCGAAATGCCGGCGAGTCGTTGCCGAACGCCGATACGACGCGCGGATTGTCGTGGTTGGAGAGGAACACGGTGTTCCAGCTGTGAGTATCCAGCGCCCGGTCTTGCTTCGTATAGATGGCCCTCAGTTCCGTCAGCTTCCAATCGCGCCACAGCTCGCCATTACGATTCAGCCTGACAGCGTCGAAATTAAAGATCATGTTCAACTCGTTACGGCGCTCGTCCACCAGCGTCGGCGTCTGGTCCAGCGTAACGCCGAACGCCTCACCTACAGTCATCACGTCGTACTTCGACAGAACTTGCTTGTTCATCTCCTGCAAATATTCGTGTAGGTGCGGGCCCATGGCATAGAAGTATTGCGGACGTGACATCGCATCAGGTGGCAGGTTCGGCAGGCCCTCCCGCTTCGAGATGAACGGAATTACGTCCATGCGAAAACCGTCTACTCCCTTGTCGAGCCAAAACTTCATCAGGTCGTAAACTTCGTTCCGGACCTTGGCGTTGTCCCAGTTCAAATCAGGCTGTTTCTCAGCAAATAGGTGAAGATAGTATTCGCCGGTGCCTGGGTCGAGCTTCCACGCCGATCCTGAAAAGAACGATGTCCAGTTGTTGGGCTCTTTACCGCCTTCCGGGGGACGCCAGATGTAGTAGTCGCGATACGGATTGTCCTTTGATTTACGGCTCTCGACGAACCAAGCGTGCTCGTCACTGGAGTGGTTCACCACCAGGTCGAGTACGAGTTTCATGTGACGCTGCTTCACGCCCTTGAGCAGTTCGTCGAAGTCAGCCATCGTGCCGAATTCGGTCATGACCTTGCGGTAGTCTCGAATGTCGTAGCCATTGTCCGCATTCGGCGAATCGAAGTGCGGGCTCAGCCAGATGGCATTTATACCCAAGCCCTGAATGTAGTCGAGTTCAGACGTGATGCCCTTCAGATCGCCGATTCCGTCGCCGTTCGAGTCTTTGAATGATCGCGGATACACCTGGTACACGATGGCTTCTTTCCACCAACGGGGCTGATACCCGTTTATAGTTGCGGTCGCCGCTCCCCCAACTGCAGTGTTTTGGTTAGTTTGCGCGCTTAGGACTGCAAGGGCGAAGAGAGTATGAGAGACAAGAAAAGCTAATGCCAAGACCAAGGCTTTCATTTGACCGTCCTTTGCTCTGATGGCGTGGAACTACAACTAAATCAGTAGTTTGCCGTAATTGATGAACACCGCGTGATCTTAGCGTTCCCGTCACCCACTCGGTGCATTGCGAAATGGCTCTTTAGTGTGCATAATCGTTCCGAATAGAAGCTTTGCGCCCGTAAAAAGGACCGTCGCGTGCGCCAATCGCTACTTGGTACCCGGTTTCTCGCCCGTCTTCAGGCTACTGGACTGCAATACGAGAACCCTCGCGTTGAACGAGTCCTGGCGATCTCTCGGGTTGCCCTGGGATTGACGGCACTCATCGTCGATTTTATTCACCCGCTCGCTCCGGATCCCTACAACCAGCTGTTGATCTTACTGTTAGTGATGTACTGCGTGCAAAACCTCGGGTTTCTGATTTGGATGGTCATGAACCCCGACGTCGGCAAATCCTTCGTCAAGGTAATGCAGGCCAGTGACGTTCTCTGGCCCATCGTGCTTTGCCTCTTTGCCGATCCGCCCAGCAGTCTCGTGTTCGTGTTCTTCCTGTTTGCGCTGATGACAACCGCCTACCGATTCGGCATGTACGAGACTTTGTTTACAGGATTGGGATGCAGCTTGGTCCTCGTAGTTCAGGAGGCCATCGTCTTACTCGGCCCGAAGGAACTGAGCCGGCTGCTTTACACCCACTTGAATGTGTCCCGCATCGTACTGCATGTTGCCTTCCTGATCATGGCAGGATTTCTGTTGGGATATTTGGCCGAAAGGGAAAAGGAACTACGAGCGGAGATAGCATTTACCAACAATTTGCTATCGCTGACACGCGTGGGCAACCGGCTGAACGAAGTGCTCACCGAGGTTTCTGGCAAGTTGGCGAATGTTTTTGGAAGTGCGAGTGTATACGCCTTGGTTCGTCAGTCGAGTACCGGCAGGCTCTTCCGATGGGAAATCACTCTCGGCCCTCGACCTGGGGCCGAATTCCGTGAAATTACTGCCTCCGACCAGGAATTGCGGCTGCTGAACTCCTCTCCACACACATTCTGTGCGCATCGGCTCACGGACGGGCTGGCCGTGGTCCATGCAATCGACGACGAAGGTCGTCGGATCAGCATTTCCAATCCGCAAGAAATCGCGGTACCGCTCAGCGAGGCAGGTTCCATTATCGCGCTCCAATTCGATCTCGGCCGCGAGTGGAATGGTCGACTGGTGCTGATCGATGGAAAGTTGGGGTGGAATTGGGAGCGCGAGCTTCGATTCGCGCAGAATGCCTTGCGTCAGGTTGCCCCTGCTCTGTACTCCATTTATCTCTTCCGCAGACTGCGCGCGCGCGCGGGCGCTATGGAGCGGGCCCGAGTGGCTCGCGAGCTTCACGACACCGCGATCCAGTCGCTCATTAGCATTGAGATGCAGGTTGATGTTCTGCGACGTCGCTCCAACGGACATGCCCAGACCTCCGAACTGGAACGGATTCAGCACCTCTTGCGCGAAGAGGTCCTCAACATGCGGGAATTGATGCTTAGCATGAGGCCGCTTGAAATCGGCCCCGATCAATTTCTTGACTTTGTTGCCCAACTCGTAGAACGATTTCGTAACGACACCGGGTTGGATGTCCGGTTCGTTTCCGAGCTCGAGGAAGTCACGTTGCCTGCTTCTTCCTGTCGCGAGCTGGTCCGGGTAGTTCAGGAAGGTCTCGTCAATGTGCGGAAGCACAGCGGAGCCAAGTCAGTTTATGTGCGTTTTGGCGCGCAGAACGGCCTTTGGAAGCTGGTGATTGACGACGATGGGCAAGGTTTTCCGTTCAGCGGGCGTCTTACGCTTGGCGAATTGGAAGTCCTTCACCGTGGTCCGACGGTAATAAAAGAAAGGATTCGCGCCATCGGCGGTGATATGGTGATTGAATCCAGTCCAGGCCACGGTTCGAGGTTAGAGATCACGGTTCCCCAGAAAGGGTACGAATTTTATGGATACTAAAGTTGCGACGGTTCGCATCGTTATAGCAGATGATCACACCATCTTCCGCGATGGGCTTCGTCGCCTCCTGGAGGCCGAACCTGAATTGGAAGTGGTCGGAGAAGCCGCCGATGGTCACGAGGCGGTGGCCCAAACGAAGCAGTCTCAGCCCGATGTTCTGCTGCTCGATCTCAACATGCCCCGCCTGCCTGGAATGGACGCGATGCGCGAGCTTTCTGCCGCCGGGGACGGGAAGACCACTAAGATCATTGTTCTCACGGCAGCGATTGAGCGTAACCAGATCGTGCAGGCGCTGCAACTCGGCGCACGCGGCGTGGTCATGAAAGAAGCTGCCACCCAGCTCCTCATGAAGGCCATTCGTACCGTGATGGCCGGCGAATACTGGATTGGCCGCGAAGCCGTGGGCGATATCGTCGAGTTCATGCGCCTCAACGCTTCCGGCGACCGTCCGCCGAAGAACTTCGGTCTCACCAAGCGCGAAATGGACATTTTGACCACCATCGTCGCGGGCCTTAGCAACAAGGAAATTGCCCGCAAATTCACCTTGAGCGAGGACACAGTGAAGCACCACCTCACTAACATTTTCGACAAGGTTGGCGTCACCAGCCGGCTGGAGTTGGCTCTGTTTGCTATCAACAATCGCGTCACCGACCAGCAAAACTAATACCCATAGAGTTTGCATGGCGGGGCCGGACTGCCGGCCCTTTTTCTATTGATTGCGCGCTCCAAACCTCATTAATCTCCCGCCCGCTTCGATTTAGTAGCGACTCCTGGCACTTGTTCGGGTTTAGAGAAGTGGCGCTTTTTGGGAGCTGTACATGAAGTGGTATTGGTCTGTTCTTGGCTTAACCGTCATTGTGGGGGCCCTCGGTCTTGCGGGATGTGACCGTACTGGGTCCCGGGGAGATGCTCAGGTCGCTGCCGAAGTTCAAGCTAACTTGCAGCGTGACGCTCTAGGTTCGGGCCGTGGTGTTGAGGTTCTGGCCCAGAACGGTGTTGTCACGTTGAACGGAACCGTAGCCAGCGATCATGAACGTGGTTCTGCCGCCATCGATGCCGCTCGCGTCGAAGGTGTCAGGACTGTCATCAACAACCTAGTCGTCCAGCAAGCGCAGTCGAATCTGCCGCCGGAACAAGCGCCGTCCGAGGTAACCGGTCCGGCCAAGGCAAGTCTGCCTGCTCGCCGTTCAGCCAAGCTCCCGCCGGCTCACCCAGTGGCCCCAGCTCACAGTCAGGTCGCTGCAGCGGTATTGAACTCTCCTGCGGCCCCGACTGAGCCAGCAGTGACACAAGTTCCTCCTCCACCTCCGCCGCCGAAGAAGATCGCAATTCCGGCGGGAACCCAATTCAGCATTCGGCTCAATGAGCCGCTCGATACGGAACGCAACCAGGTAGGGGATGCCTTCCATGCCACGTTGGGTGCGCCGATCGTGGTCGACAGCGAAACTGCCATTCCGTCAGGCGCTGATGTCGTGGGACGCGTCGTTGACGTCAAGAGTGCCGGGCGTTTTGCCGGCAACTCAGTCCTGACGCTCGAGCTCAACTCACTCTCCGTCAACGGTAAGACCTACAACATCCAGACCAACCAGTGGACGCGCGAAGGTAAGGGCGAAGGCAAGAATACAGCCATAAAAGCTGGCGGCGGAGCGGCAGTCGGTGCCATCATCGGCGGTCTCGCCGGAGGAGGCAAAGGCGCCGCGATCGGCTCAGTCGCGGGCGCAGGAGCGGGAACTGGCGCAGCAGCCACCAAGAAAGGCGAGCAAATCAAGCTGGCGCCGGAAGCCACCTTAAGCTTCCTTTTGATCAACACGGTCACTGTAATCCAGCAGCCCACCAACAGTCACAATGAAGGTCGCACGCCACTGCCTTAGCGATAGCGGTTATTCTTTTCTCGCACCGCCAGACAACGTAGTCTAATAGGCGATTGGACCCCATTCTTGCGGTTGTAATTTTCATCGTCGGGCTTGTGTTCGGGAGCTTCCTGAACGTCTGTATCAGTCGCATCCCGCGCGGCGTGTCAATCGTTGCGCCGCGTTCCCATTGCCCGCTTTGTGCTCGTCCCATCGCCCCGCGCGACAACGTTCCCGTCCTTAGCTGGCTTCTCTTGCGTGGAAAATGCAGAGGTTGCGGCGGCCCGATCTCACTACGGTATCCCGTCGTCGAATTACTCACCGCCATCCTGTTCCTCGCCTGCTATGCCTCGCTCGGACTCGGCTGGATTTGCCTGAAAGCGACAGTGCTGTGTTTCCTACTCATCGGGCTGATTTTCATGGATGCGGAAACCGGCTTGCTTCCGGCGGAATTCACCTACACCGGCATCGCTCTCGGTTTGCTCCTTGCATGGAAACTCCCGCTCGATTCCTCCGGCACTGGATTCCTGCTGCGGCAATTCGGCCTACGCACTATCGCTTCGCCGAGTGTGCTCTCGTTCCTCGATGCGGCGGTTGGGGCAGTAATTGGCGCGGGCTTCTTCTTCGCGGCTTGGGCTGGGTATTATCTGGTGCGCAAGCGCGATGGCATTGGATTTGGCGATATCGCGTTGATGGCGATGGTGGGAACGTTCCTCGGTCTGAAACTGACAGTGCTGGTTGTGTTCCTTGCACCCCTGATGGGCACTCTCTTCGCGCTTAGTCTATTATTCCGACGTCCAGTTCTGGCCGAAGGTCCGGTCTCATTCTTTTCGCGCGCTTTGCCCTTCGGCGTATTCCTCGGAACGAGCGCTTTGATCTCGCTTTTTCTGGGACAGGCGATTTGGAACTGGTATCTGGGATTGTTCCGCTAAGCGCGTCCGTTCAGTCTCGCCGCGACTTGCTTCAGGTGATGGCGTCCATGAACCTGGTGGAAGCGCCGCCACTGCTGTGCTGTGAGAGGTCCCAGCACATGATGGGTCAGGACCCAGGCTCTCTTGCCAAAGCGCCTCTCAATGTCCACCAGCGTGGAATCCATTGCGACTAACGCGTCGTTGAAGCGACGCAGAGGGTCGTCGCCGAGTCCGGAGCCGGGAACTACATGCTTAGGCGCTTCCACTCCAGAGGGAAATTGCCCTAGGCCCAACACATAGAAACACTTCGCGCGATGCTTCAGCGTTCGCTCGCCGCGCTCGATTTGCCCCGACTGCGAGTTTTGTAGCAGTCCCTTCGTAGTGGCAGTGTACGAGAGTGCCAGGTGCTCCAATATCTGCAACGGGCTCCACTTTCCGTCCGGAGCCCGGGACAGAGCTTGGGCGGACGCTGCGCCCATCGTGCGTTCAGCTTCGCATCGTACAAATTCCAGTTCAGGGGACAAGAGCTTCAACCTGTTAAAACTGTTTTGCCGAACAGTCTGTGAGTCTCCACTATAAGAATCCTGCGACAGATTCTCAAGCGTTCAGGGTTGAAATGCTCTGAGCCTGCGGGTTGCGCAAAAGGAGTTGCTGGCCGAAACCGCGCGTTTCGGCCAGCGTACAGGGAGGTAACTTGGCTTTAGCGCTTTGCTTCCATTGCTAGCGCGCGCGGAAACAGCAGGTTGTTTTCGAGATGGATATGCTGATGAAGGTCGGCCTCGAAAGCTTGCAAACCCTGGTATAGCAACTGGAGGCTGGTGCATGCGTCTTCCGGCAACGTGTAGTCATGAGTAAACGAACGCAGCCCCCGAAGCGCTTCACCGGCGCCGTCGTGCTCCCGCTCCATCATGTGAATCGGATTGGCGACTGTACCAAACATCGTCGGAGGCGCTGGCTCGCCTGCGAGTTCCGCTTCTTCCAATTGCTGCACATATGGAAAGAGAACCTGCTCTTCCTTCATCAGGTGTAGCGACAATTCGGCAGCCAGCGCATCAAACACCTCTTGCACTTGGCGAAGCTCAGGATGCTTGCCGCCGTGCTTGGCCACGACTTTCGCTGACAATTCTTGGATTCGCGGAGACTCCTGGCGCACAAAGACATGGTGCGTGGCAGTGATGTGCCCGATCAAGTCAGTCAATGACATGCTGCTGAAGTCCTGCCCATCTGTTGCCTTTTGTTCGGTAGAGAGCCTCTCAAGGCGACTCAGCACTTCATCGATAGAGAGATTCGCAATGGTGCAAGCTTGTTCCAGGGTTCGTTTCCCACCGCAGCAGTAGTCGATGCCCAGTTTTTCGAATTCCCGGGCAGCTACTGGGCTTTCAATCGCAATTTCCGCCACGGTCTTGGTTGTTTCTGTCGGCATAGTGTCGTTACCTCCAACCTGATCTCAATTTCCAACTTACGTTTCTTGCCGCCAAGCCACTATGACTTCTGTCACGCGCTATTCAGAAAACCAAAGGCCATCGTTTATAGTTCCATTCTGTCGCACTGAAGTCTGATCGGAGCCTGATGTCGCAAGCCGCAAGCCACAACTCCAAACCGGCGGGACTGCTGCGTGAGCTGGGAGTCAGCCAAGCAAGTGCGATCGTGGTCGGAACCATCATCGGGAGCGGCATCTTCCTCGTGCCCGCCGAAATGATGCAGGCCGTCGGCTCGGCTAAGCTGGTGTACCTGGCGTGGGTCGTGGGCGGTCTGCTTTCGCTTGCCGGTGCAATCACCTACGCCGAACTTGGAGCGATGAAGCCGCAGGCTGGCGGTGAGTATGTGTATATCCGCGACGCCTACGGGGAACTGCCCGCATTTCTCTACGCCTGGACGTGGTTCATTATCGCCAAGCCCGGCTCCATCGCAACCATCGCCACCGGAATCGTGCGCATCCTCGGAACCTTTCCGATGCTTGGATTCTTCAATCAGGCTGCCGTTCGCCTGCCGTTCGTTGTTACCTATGGGCAGCTTGTGGCCATCGCTGCCGCTGCGCTCATCACCTGGCTGAACTACATCGGCGTGAAGAAAGCCGGTGAGTTCCAGTTGGTTTTTACCATCCTCAAAGTGGTGATGATCGTTGGCGTCGGCGTCGTGGGATTCACGGCCGCCAGCGGCACTTGGAAGAATTTTGGTACTCACTACGCAGGGGCCGCCGGAGGCGTCGCGGGATTCATGGCAGCGCTGGTTGCGGCGCTCTGGGCTTACGACGGCTGGAACGACCTGAACATGGTCAGCGGCGAGGTCAAGCAGCCGGAGCGCACTATTCCGATCGCGCTCATCGCCGGTGTCGCGGTGGTTGCCGTGCTGTACATGCTCAACAACGCAGCCGTGCAATACGTGTTGCCGGCGTCGCAGATCGCGGTGGCTGAGCGGCCATCCTCCGAAGCAACGGCGATTGCGGTTGGAGTTTGGGGAGCAGCCGTCGTCTCCGTCGGGATGGCGCTGTCCATGCTGGTCGGGTTGAATGGCACAATCATGAGCGGCGCTCGCATTCCGTATGCGGTGGCACGCGATGGATACTTCTTCAAAGCCATGGCTGATGTGCATCCGCGGTTTCATACGCCTTCGGTAGCCCTGATCGTGCAACTCGTGCTGTCGATCGCCTTGCTGCTGTTCGGCGGAAACTTCCGTCAGCTTTTTTCGCTCACGATTTTTGCCGAGTGGCTGTTCTACATGATCGCCGCCAGCACCGTTTTTGTTCTGCGCTGGAAAGAGCCCAATACGCCGCGCCCTTATAGGACCTGGGGCTACCCGGTGGTTCCTGCCGTGTTCGTTCTGGTGGCGGCGGTGCTGCTGTACTTCACCTTCACTCAGAACCTGCGAAATTCCATCTGGGGTTGTGTGCTCATCCTGTCCGGGATTCCGCTCTTCGCTTACTTCGCGCGGAAGCGGGCGCAGTAGGCCTTGCTAGGTCGTAACCCCCCTCCCCACCCCCTATTTTGTTTTCAAGCACTTGTGAGGGATTTTCGGTACAGCCTCGGGGAAACAAAGCATTTATAGGTACATAATAGAAAACATTGGGGTTACGGGAGTCCCGTCGACCTGAATTGGTCTCAGCGGGGAGCGCGGCGGCGGCGAGATCCATGGCCCAGAGCATCATCCGGGCGGTGGCGAAGTCGACAGCGCCGGAGTTCACGACGCGGAGGACTTCGGCACGGTTCGCGGCGAGGTCGCACCTATTCATGGGCACGAGAAGTCGAGGAACGCAGGCAAGGCGGCGGGCGCGGGCCATGTTATGGCGGCGGGTGTGGGCGCTGAGGTGGTGGCGGCAGCAGGCGCGTCCGCGGACAGCAGGGGCGTGACAGTGGCGGCCGTCGGGAAAGGTGTGGCGGCAGAGACGGATGATCAGAGGCGAGTTCATTGCGTCCTCCGCACTTGGAGATGGTCACAGGTACGGTAGGGCATGTGGCCTCCTGGGACGGGCTATCGCTTTTCGCCCTTCGCTATTCGCGAAGGCCAAGCGGGAATAGATACAGGCCGTCGGTATACCTCTGGCAAGGTCGAACAGTGTTCAAGCAGAGTGAAGGTAACCTATTATTGGTTACCTTGCGCCCATTGAGTTTTTGGTGTCAAGAGAAAAGTGGCAGAAAATGTGAGAGGTGTTCCCAATTTGGGAAAATTATGATTCATCAAGGAGGCACGGAGTACATGTCGGCAGCGCGCCGATGGAAGAGCATTCTTATGTGCGCTCCGCCTGCAGCTGCGCGCAAGCCTTCGGCAGAACGGAAGGGGATTTCGTTATTCGCTTTCCCAGCGATGAGTCGCTGGGCTTTCTTTTACCGTCCCGCGAAGCGGGACTGCGCAACCGAGGTTAGCGGCCAACAGCAGGGCGCGAAGATGAGGCACCTCCGGATGTTGATACCTGGGCCACCAGCGTTAGGAATTCCGATTATTTCGCCGAGCGCCTAGTAACGGAATTATTGCTTTGAACTGCCACATAAGTGACGGTCTTATAGGATATTAATGTTGTGCAAATTTGCACAGACATCCGACGCGGCGTCGTGCAAAATATCCGCATGTTAACCGGCGAAATTATTGAAAGACAGGCCGTTAAAGTGCGATGTCCAACTTGTGGTGTCGGCCCTGGGACGCGGTGTGAGCTCGCCATTGGAGGGCCACGCCCGAAATCCCATTTGGAGCGGAGGCTAATCGCTTCGGATAGGGTCAAGCGTACGTTGAAACCTGTTATGCCTTAGGGGCTCTCCAAAGAAGGCATTTTTGAATCCGTGATTCTCAAGCTCAGTCAAGAGACGCTAGCGAGATGGTCAGCACCACTCGTGCGCGGGTGAGGTTTTTCATGAACCGGGTGGACCAGAAGGCGTTACAGTTTCACAATTCACTTCCTTAGTGTCGTCCTCCGCGATTAGCGTGCGCCATTACCCCGCTTGGGGCCAAGCAATGCAATACTCCGGGCCATGCGCCGAATTCTCCTAACCGCATCCGCTCGGAGGTTTCACCCCAGTTGCTTTCAGGGGGAAACCGTCCAGGAAGCGCTCGATGATGCGAGGCAGGGCCAGCTCCAGGGGTACAATGTGCTTAAATGTGAAACGAGCGGAGGTGTGCCCATGGCTTCGCCACGCAAATCCAAAGGTTCAACGAAGCCCACCGCCCCCGCCCCGATTGAACAGAAATTGCAGCGCGCGCGGAATAATACGGGTCCGCCCCCAAGCCTCAATAACAGCCGCAAATTCGACGCCCAGGTGTTTCTCGACACCATCGGCGAAGGCAGGGAAGCTTTGCTCATTCCGAGAAAGCAAACCATCATCGCCCAAGGGGACGCGGCAGACGCAATTTTCTACCTGCGGACCGGCAAAGTAAGACTCACCGTTGTCTCCAAGGATGGCAAGGAAGCCACAATCGGCATGTTGAGTGGCGGGAGTTTCTTCGGCGAAGGTTCGCTTGCGGGCCAACTTCTTCGCATGGGCTCTGCAATCGCAATGACGGATTGCGACGTTCTGAGAATCGAGAAAAAGGCCATGGTGGACGCGCTTCATCGCGAACACACGCTTTCCGATCTGTTCGTCGCATATTTGTTGACCCGCAACATTCGATACGAAGAGGATCTGGTTGACCAACTGTTTAATTCCAGCGAGAAGAGGTTAGCCCGTGTCCTTCTCATGCTCGCTCATTTTGGCAAGGAAGGGATTTCTGAATCCGTGATTCCGAAACTCAGTCAAGAGACGCTGGCCGAAATGGTAGGCACGACCCGGGGGCGGGTGAGCTTTTTCATGAACCGGTTCAGGAAACTGGGTTTCATTGACTACGCCGGTGGCCCCGAAGGCGGGTTACAGGTTCACAGTTCACTTCTCAACGTCGTCCTCCA
>Ga0302172_10000220_pt1 | contig 16457 bp, 15 predicted proteins | sample I_Fen_N2_3_FD_198777 | JGI IMG/M metagenome (GOLD analysis project Ga0302172, IMG submission 198777) | Peat permafrost microbial communities from Stordalen Mire near Abisko, Sweden - I_Fen_N2_3 | ecosystem: Environmental > Terrestrial > Soil > Wetlands > Permafrost | place: Sweden: Abisko... | reverse complement strand
AAGGCAATCTTCCGAGCCAGCACCTTTCTGACCGAATTGGGATACCACTGAGTCAGTGCCAGAAAGATTGGAGCATCTCCGATAGGATTCACTACCGGAAACAGGGTCACGAAGGCAACAAGCAAGACTTTAATGAAGTCAACTGGATTCATAAACGCGGTAGCCCGTACAGGTATAACTGGCGAGAAGCATATCATCGGCGGCTGCGACCGAGGGTCATATTTCCAAGGACCCCGAGCGCCGACCCATAGATTTCATGAGCGCCTTATTTTTGCACTTCTGTGACGGAAATCACATACGAAACTTTGCAACTGTACTAACTTTGCATCACAGCGAAGAGCCAGAGCTAGTCAGTGAAATTTATAGGAGGGATTCCTCCCCCATATGTTCCCTCCCTGCGAGGCGCGCTTCCCCTGGCGCGCCTCTTTTGCATTTTGTCTATTTTGGCGGCTGCCAGGGTTCATCAGCCGGCGGCGACTCTCTTGGTAATCCATTGCGCGCACTCGCGCGTGCCTGTGGTACCGCCGACATCAGAAGTGGTCATCTTCTCGCGCACTGCATCGAGAACTGCGGCCTCAACCTTCGCTGCCTCGCCTTGGAGTCCGAGATGCGCCAGCATCAAGGCTCCCGTCAGGATCGCACCCATCGGGTTGGCCTGATTTTTGCTCGCCATCGGTGGGGCCGAACCGTGCACTGGTTCAAACATTGATGTGCGACCGGGGTGGATGTTGCCGCTGGCGGCCATTCCCAGCCCGCCCTGCAACGCCGCCGCCAGATCGGTGATGATGTCGCCGAACATATTGTTGGTGACGATCACGTCGAGCGATTGCGGCTCTCGCACCATTTGCAGGCACAGCGCGTCCACGTACATGTGTTGCGTTGCAATATCGGGAAACTCCGCCGCAACCACCTTGAACACCCGCTGCCACAAGCCACCCGCGTATGTCATCACGTTAGACTTATCGGCCATCAGCACTTTCTTGCGGCCGTGGGCGCAGGCATACTCAAACGCGTATCGGATCACCCGCTCCACGCCCTTGCGGGTGTTGATGTCTTCCTGCATGGCGACTTCGTCCTCCGTGCCGAACTTGAAATTGCCGCCCATACCCGAGTACACGCCCTCGGTGTTCTCACGGATGACCGTGAAATTAATGTCGGCGGGCGTAGCGTTCTTCAGAGGGCACAGCGACGCATCCAGCAGCTTCACCGGACGCACGTTGGCATACAAATCCATCTGGAAGCGCATGCCTAGCAGAATCTCTTTCGCATGAATGTTCGTCGGAACCCGCGGATCGCCTAGTGCCCCGACGAAGATGGCGTCGAAGTCCCGCGCCAGCGTCACGAATCCGTCAGGCGGCACAGTAGTTCCATCGATGAGGTAGCGGTCGGCTCCCCAGTCGAAGATTGTGAACTCTAAAGGCGCACCCGAAGCTTGCAACACTCCGATCGCGAAGGGGATTACTTCTTTACCGATTCCGTCTCCGGGAACGACGGCGATTCGTTTGTAATTGGTCACGAGTTGGAAAGATATACAAAGCAGCGAGCACCAGGCAACTGCGGGCGCGGGCTTCCTCCGACTCTATCGCGCATGACTACTGCATGGTCGAAGCAGTGGCATTTATGCAAAGTAAAGGCAGGCCCAGGGGAGCCTGCCTTGTGGAGAGTGAGCCGAGAATTACTACATAAAGCGCCGGCGAGCAACGCCGATGGCCCCCAGCAGACCAGAACCAAGCAGTAGAAGGGAACTCGGTTCAGGAGTCGAGCTAAACGCGAACGCCGCGTCGCCCCCCGGCCCAAAGTTGCCTATCTTAGCCCAGTCGCTTACGGTTCCGTCAGGGTCGTACATAATGAAGGCATACAGTTCCCCGCTGAAATTCCAAGTGTAACCAGGGGCGTCCCAGTACCCGACCGTCTCCGGAACATTTCCATTTTCACAGATTCCGTTGATGCAAGCCGGCAGTACCCAAACCTGCGTGGTCCCCGCAGGACCTACGCAATTCGGGCAAAATGTCCAGGTTGATCCGGGGCTCTGCTGCCAAATGCTGTCTAACGCAACTTGATCGCTGGTGTCGCCGGTGTATCCCCAGGGATTAAATGAGGCCTCGCCATCGCTGGCAATCCACATGGTTGTGCCGCCCACCGGCAGTTGGGCTATGCAACCATTGACGGGATCCTCTACACAACTGCCGAGAGGGGCGGCTATTTTGACGTTGCCGCCCATGCTGACCGTGGCGGTGAACGCCAGTATAGTTAAAACCAACAAGATTCTCGAAATGCGCATTTCGTCCTCCAGTACAGAACGTAAGAGTTGACTTTCCGATATTTGCCCGAGTCGGGAACTGCCAAACAAGAAGTTCAAGTGAGTGGCCTTGCTCCGAAATTGCGCCATTACGCCTACTTCTTGTTCCGACTACGAACGTAGTATGGTCAAAATTGCCGTCGCCAACTGCGAAATCTTCATATTGAGGCAAGTTTTTCCTGCATCCGTCCCGAATTGGGAACCTTCTGTCGCTTCCCACTTACCTTCGGGATGAAAGATCCCAATCCATGCGGCGATTTCGCGCAGCTTTTAGACAATCCTGGGAGTCTTCGCTGCGTCTTTTCTTGTCCTCTATAATCAAAGGTTCTGTATGCCTGTCACCGCCCTGCAAGAGAAGTTCGCGTCCTCCTCGGCCAGATTGGAGAGCTATCGCGGCGCCGACACGCCCGCCTCGTTCGGCGACCCGGCGGCTGAGTTTCACGCGCTCCTGCAAGGTTGCGGCCTCTATGACGCGAGCTGGCAAGCCAAGCTCGTATTGACTGGCGAAGACCGCATCCGCTGGCTCAACGGCATGGTCACCAATAACGTCCGCGATCTTGCCATCGGACACGGTGTCTACAACTTCCTGCTCACGGCCCAGGGTCGTATCGTGGCTGACCTTGTTGCCTACAATCGCGGCGATCACATTCTCGTTACCAGCGATCGCTCGCAGGTTGCGGCCATCACAGAGATGTTTGACCGCTACATCATCATGGACGACGTCGAGGTCGCCGATATCAGCGACAAACTCTCGGCGGTCGGGCTCGCCGGACCGCAAGCGGCTGTGACCCTTAGACAAGCTGGTATTGATCCCGCGCACCTTGCGGCCGGCCAGGTCGTCGATCTGGTGTGGCACGACATTGGAATCACCGTCGCACGCGGCACCCATCCCAACTTCGACGCCTGCGAAATCTGGTTTGCGGCCGAACAGGCTGCGGTCGTTTGGGATCACCTCACGCAACACGGCGCGAGACCCGTGGGCAGCGAAGCGCTGGAGTGGTATCGCATCACGCGCGGCGTCCCTCGCTACGGTGCGGATTTGGGTCAACGCGACCTTCCTCAGGAAACCGAGCAGAAGCACGCTCTCAGCTTTACCAAAGGCTGTTACATCGGACAGGAAATCGTCGAGCGCATTCGCGCGCGCGCCATCTTGCATCGAACGTTTACCGGATTTCTCGTGGAAGGCGATCCGCCACAAGGCGGTACGAAGATCAAAGACGCCGACAAGAATGTCGGCGAAATCACGAGTTCTGCGCGAATTCCATTTCCGGACGCAAAGCGCACCATCGCACTGGGCTATCTGCGCCGTGAGTTCGAAGCGCCGGGCACCTCCGTGCAGATTGGCGAGCAGAAAGCCACAGTACAACTCGTTCCATTTCAGTTTTAAGTAAAGGACACATGGCATCCAAAGACAGAGAAGAACAATCAGGGTTTGTTGTAAATGACCGCCGCCTGTTCAGTAGCGACGGCGAATTGCGCGAAGACGTGGTGAAGGCTGAAGAAGCCGCTGCAGAACACGAACGGGCCGCCTCCGCAGCGCAGCAGCGCATCAACGATGAGCGCGAGGCCCAGCAAAAGGCCGCACAGACTTCCGAGGCTAAGGTCGAACCGCCATCCGATCTCGAATTGCCGGAAGGCCCGTCCGACGCTGAGCACCAGGCTAGCGCCGACGCCTACGCCGCTTCGACCAAGCAGGTAGACGAGCGCATTCACAAAGAGCTGTCGAAGCAGGGAAGAGCCGAGCAGGCGCGCGACCTTGAGATGAGCTTCGACAAATTTGTCGCTTCGCTTTACATGACTACGCTGATGCAGCTCGGCCTTGCGGCCCCTCAGGGCGAGAAACCCATGCTCGATCTCATGGGGGCTCGTCAGACCATTGACATCCTCGCCATCCTGAAAGATAAAACCAAGGGCAACCTCACTCCTACCGAAGAGGGCACTCTGCTCAATGTGCTCTACGAACTGCGCATGGCTTATCTCGAAGTGACCAACATGCTCGCCAACCCGCCTAAGGACGGCGTCCCAACCGCGAACTGATGAAGGCCACTCTCACCGTGCTAGGCAGCGGTACTTCGATGGGCGTTCCGACCATCGGATGCACTTGCGACGTCTGCACTTCGAGCGACCCGCACGACCGCCGCCTGCGTCCGTCCATCATGGTGCGGTACGACGGCCGTACCGTACTGATTGACACCTCGCCCGACTTCCGCGAACAGGCTCTCCGCGAGCAGATTCGCCGCATCGACGCCGTACTCTACACCCACGGCCACGCCGACCACATCCTTGGCCTTGACGACGTCCGTCCCCTTAGCTTTCCGCGCGTCACCGGGGGCGGGAAGATTCCTCTCTATGCCACCGAGAACACGGCGCGCACACTCCGCAACGTCTTCCGTTACATTTTTGAAGCCGACTATAAATACGGAGGGCTGGCGCAGGTCGAGATTCACAACGTCGATGGGCCAATCGAACTGTTCGGCGCGACGTTTCTTCCGCTGGTGGTCAACCACGGCGACTATCCCATCGAGGCGTACCGTTTCGGTTCCGCCGCGTATCTCACCGACTTCAGTTCGATTCCTGAGGAAACGTATTCGCAGCTCGAAGGGCTCGACATTCTCTTTCTCGACGCTTTGCGCCATCTTCCGCATCCCACGCATTCAACTCTGGAGAACTCACTGAAGATCGTCGATCGCCTCAAGCCGAGGCGCACGTTTTTTACTCATATGTCACACGACCTGCCGCACGCCGCCACCAACGCCGCGCTGCCTGAGAACGTGCGCCTCTCCTATGACGGGCTCAAGCTCGACTTTGAGATTTAGGACGCCGTCAACCATGCAAGTCTTCCGCCACCTCGACGAAGTCCCTGACAACTACGGCCCCGCCGTTGTCAGTGTCGGCAACTTCGACGGCGTCCACATCGCGCATCAGGCCGTGGTGCGTCACATGGCCGAACGCGCTCGCGCCATCGGAGGCAAAGCCGTTGCGGTCACCTTCGATCCGCATCCTCTTCGAATTCTTCGGCCTGACAACGCGCCCAAGTTGCTGTCGCCATTGGACGTGAAGCTGCAGCTTCTCGAGCAGACCAACGTCGATGCTGTTCTCGTGCTGCCGTTCACGCGCGACCTCTCGCTGATGCCGGCCCGCGACTTCGCACAGCGTGTCCTTGTGGACGCGCTGCATGCCCGCGAAGTGCACGAAGGCTACAACTTCCACTTCGGACATAAAGCTGAAGGCAACGTTGAGACGCTCGTCGCGTTTGGGCGCGAGATGGGCTTCGACGTGCACACCTACTCGGAACTTCTCCTGCGCGGCCACCATGTCTCGAGCAGTGAAATTCGCCGCCTCATCGCTGAAGGGCGTGTCGATCGCGCCCGAGCCTTGCTGGGCCGGCCGTTCAGCATCCTCTCCAACCCCGGACGTGGTCGCGGCTACGGCACCCGCTACACCGTCCCGACCGTTAACCTTGCGCGTTACGACGAACTCGTCCCCGCCAACGGCGTGTACATCACTTGGCTGCGCATCAACGGTGAATGCTTCAACGCGGTCACCAATGTCGGCGTGCGCCCCACGTTCGGGCCCGACTCTTTCGCCATCGAGAGCCATCTGCTCAACTTCCACGAGATCGAATTACTCGCGCAGACGGAAGTCGAGTTGATCTTCCTCAAGCGCCTGCGTGAAGAGTGCAAATTTGAATCGGTGGACGCCCTCAAAGAGCAAATCGGTCGAGACGTAGCGAAGGCGCAGAGATTCTTTCGGATGGTAAGGGCATCTAACAAATCGTGAACCCAACATCAGAATTCCGCGCCCCAAGCGCTGTGGAGAAAGTTTTCAACCGCGTCTTCGGATGGCTGGTCGGCCTCGGACTCGGCTTCTCCTACAACTACCTCCTGCAAGTCCGTGGACGCAAGAGCGGCAAACTCTACTCAACGCCGATCGATCTGCTCGAGCGCGATGGCACCCGCTACCTGGTCGCTCCACGCGGACGCACGCAGTGGGTGCGCAACGCCGAAGCTGCCGGAGTGGTTACGTTGAAGAAGGGAAGCCACAGCCAGAATTTCCGTTTGCGTGCGATCACTGGCGAGGAAAAGCTGCCGCTCTTGAAGGCTTATCTGGACACGTTCCGCCGCGAAGTTCAACGCTACTTTCCTGTACCGGCGGGCTCGCCTCCTGAGGTTTTTTTGCCATTGGCCGACGCCTACCCGGTCTTTGAGTTAGTGCGCGACTAGCAGCCTCGATCAACTCGCTCGCACGGCGTCCATCAGCAACTTGGCCGAGTTCGTCATCAGCGAAATGTCAGCCCCGACGGCCAATAGCGTTACCCCAGCCTTTATTTCCCTGACGGCCTGTTCGGCAGTACTACAGAAGATTCCCGTGGGCAAATTTGTTTGGGCGCACGCCGCCCGAACTTTGTCGATCGCAGCTCTCACATCGGGATGACTGACCTGTCCGACCAACCCCATGCTGTTCGAAAGATCGTAAGGTCCCACGAATACCGCATCAATTCCCGGCACCGCCACAATCTGGTCCACGTCGGCGACTGCGTCGCGATGTTCGATCTGCACCACCACCGTGGTTTGTTCGTTCGCCACTTCGAGATACTCGGTGAAGCGCAGGCCATATCCCTGCGCTCGGCCGATTCCGACACTCCGCTCTCCAACGGGAGGGTATTTCGAAAGTGCGGCAATTCTCTGGGCGTAGGCTGCTGTGTTCACCATCGGTACAATGATGCCGCTGCATCCCATATCCAGCACCCGCTTGATGTTCTCTGTGGTGCCGTCGGGAACCCGCACCAGCGTATGGCAGCGGTTCGCGATTGCTTGCAACGCTCGTTGCGCATCGTGAAGCGAAAGGCTTCCATGCTCCAGGTCGACGAAAATCCAGTCGAAGCCCGACAACGCAAGCGCTTCGGCGACTTCCGTTGAATCGACCGTCAGCAAGGTCCCGACAAGGGGCTTGCCCTTCTTCAGTGCTTCTCTGAGCGTTCCGATCATCTTTAAATTCCTCTCACTCCCTTACGGCTTTCCTGGCCCCACCAACGCCTTGCCCGGATACACGTCAGACATCATCTTCCCCTGGTCGATTAAGACCGTACCGTTGACGATCACAAACTGCATTCCAGTGCTCGGCTCCATCGGAGCCTTATACGTTGACCGGTCGGTAATCGTAGCGGGATCGAACGCGACAACATCCGCGTCCGCCCCTTCCTGCAGTCGTCCTCTGGCATGACCCGCGGGCGTCGACTTCTCCAGCACTTGCGCCGGCATCAGGCTCATCTTGCGGATCGCGTCCATTAACGTGATGCTTCCTTTTTCCCGAACGAACTCCGCCAGCACGCGCGAGTAGGTCCCCGCGTTGCGCGGATGCCCTTCGGCGCCATCGCTGGCAATCATGATCAGCGGGTGAGGAATCACCTGGTCCACCACTTCCTGCGTATTGGCGAACATCAGTACAGCTTGCGGCTTCGACGAATTATGCAGTTCCTCAAAGCGCTCTTTTGTCAGCTTTTCGCCGGTATCAGGAATTTGCAGCGCGCTGTATTCGAGGCCGAGCTTCTCCCGCCATCCCGGATTGAACAGCGCAGAATTAAGCATCGTCATTCCCGCAGTGTAGGGATAGGCCTCGGTCGTCACGCTCAGTCCGCGGGCGCGCGCTCCCGCCACCAGGCTCAGGCACTCCAGCGTGTCGCGCAGGCAACTGCTGTTGATATGTACGATGTGCAGCGCCGCTCCTGAAATAGCTGCCGCCCCAATCACTTCGTTAATCGCTTCAATGTCAGAACCCGGCTCCGTCGATCCGAAGCTGCGCACATGCGTGTAAACCGGCACGCCGCGGCTCGCTGCCAGGCGGAACATCTCGATCACTTCCAGCCGCGTCGCTCCCGGCGTGTACTGGATACCCATCCCAATCGCCAGTCCGCCTGCGTCCAATTCCGTTCGCAGCCGCTTCCGTATTGCTTCCATCTGTTCCGGTGTTGCGGCCTGGTTCGTCGCCGGTCCGCTCTTGGGCAAAATCTCAGGCAGCACGTGGTCGCTGATAGGCTCAGACTTGAGAGGCGCTCCAAACACCATCGCTCGTGCCGCCGCATGGCTTGCGGCAGTGCCGTAGTTGATCAGGGAATGCCCAGCCTTCTGCTTGAGAAAGCTACCCACGTCAGGAACGCCAATCTCCATTTCGAGCGCCGTAGTCACGCCATCGAACGCCTTTACGCGTGAGCTGGCATTGTCCTGTCCGTGCTGATGAACATCGATAAAGCCCGGGGCTACCACCAGCCCCTTGGCGTTCACCACGCGCTTGCCCAATAGCGGCTCTATCGAGATGCGAGCGATCTTGCCGTTGCTGATGCCGACGTTGCGAACCCCATCGAGCCCGGTTTCCGGGTCCATCACTCGTCCGCCTTCGATGACCAGGTCATACTGCTGGGCCAGCACCGACGCCGGAATCAGTAGCCCAAGAACGACAAACAGTCGTAGCCAATTCGATTTGTGCATGAGAGGGGATACTACGATAGTTCGCAGCCTATCGCCAATCCCCGCAACTCATAGCTAATACTGCGTATGCTTGTAGATCTTCCCATCCTTCATGATCACGACAATGTTTTTGCCGGAGTCTTCGAGCACGTTAATGTTCGCAATTGGATCACCGCTGACAAGCAACAGGTCCGCCAGGGCGCCAACTTCCACAACTCCCAGTTTGCCCGGATACGGACTCCGCAGACCTGACAAGGCCAACAGTGCTCCGTTGTCAGCCGTGGCCATCTTCAGCACTTCGGCGGGCGTGTACCACTTCACCATTTTGGTGAGCTGCTTGGTCTGGCCGGCAAGAGTTTCCGGACTGAACAGGATATCGGTACCCCAAGCCGTCTTGACCTTGTATTTCTTCGCCAGCTGGTACGCATTGTCGGTGCCGCTGAACATAGTCAGCTGCTTCACGCGGTTGGGCGAGCCTTCGGGATACGGTGATGCCTGGTCGTCGGCGAAGGGCTGCAGGCTCCACCAGATGCCTTTATCGGCCATCATTTTCACGGTAGCGTCATCGAGCAGTTGACCGTGATCGATGCACTTCACTCCCGCTGCAATCGCTTGCTGAACGGCTCGCGGTGTGTAGGCGTGCACCGTCACGTAAGTTCCCCAGTTCTCAGCGGCCTGTACTGCGGCGTGTAACTCTTCCTCGGTGTACTGGGTCACGTCGAGCGGATCGTAACTGGACGCCACACCCCCGCCGGCCATCATCTTGATTTGCGATGCGCCAAGGGCCAGTTGTTCGCGCGCGCGTTTGCGGACGGTAGCAGCATCGTCAGCGATTTCGGCCGCGCCCAACCGCTCGCTATAGCTGAATGCATCCGGGGCTGCGGGAATTTCCGTCGGCAACCGGAAGTCACCGTGGCCACCGCTCTGCGAGATCATAGCGCCCGAGGGCCAGATGCGCGGCCCGGTGACGAGGCCTAGGTCGATCGCGCGCTTCAGCCCAAAGATCGGCCCTCCCAGGTCACGTACGCTGGTGTATCCGCGCAGCAACATCTCTCCTGCCGCTTTGCCTGCGGCCAGTGTTACGAACTCGATGTCAGAAGTGAGGATGGCTGGCTGCGGCAGGCTAGCGAACATCAGGTGACTGTGCGCATCGATCATTCCCGGCATCAACGTGCGGCCGCCACCGTCGATCACGGTCGCCGACGGACTTTGTGCCGCTGCGCCGATGGCCGCAATCGTGTTGCCCCGCACCAGCACCAATGTCGGCGCCGAAAGCGTGGCGCTCTTGCCATCGAACACGCGCACGTTCTTGAACAGAACTTCTGCGGGCGCTGTCGGAGCCGTCGCCGGTGCCTGTCCAAATGAAATCACCGCGAACAGCACCAGCATGACGGCGACTACAGCGAATGTGTTAGGGATGCGGACAAGGCTCTTCATTGGACTCTCCTGTTGACCTGAAATCGACGTGGGGATAGGCAGTTTGGACGATACGCGCAAGAGTCCGAGAGGGGAATCGTCTTGGTTACATTGGACGAGGTGTTGCTGTGACGTATTATCCTTTGGTGAAAACTTCGTCTGCTCGCAGGTTCGTTTCAGTAAAAATCGCGTCTGCCATTCTGGTGTTCAGCGCAGTGGGCGCGGCACAACCGCCCACTAGCACGCCGCTCGCCTCCCAAGAGCCCCCGCCATCCTGGGCCTTTGCGGTGAACCCGCCCAACGCGCCTCCAAAACCGACTGGCGACGCACCCCAGCACGTTCCCCACAGCTCGCAATCCTTCACCCTCTCGCAAATTGCCGACTTGTTTGCGGTGCCCGACTGGCATCCTGACGCGCATCCCGCCATGCCTGAAGTTGTGGCGCATGGTAAGAAGCCCGCTGTCTATGCCTGTGGCTATTGCCATCTGCCCAACGGAATGGGCCGTCCTGAAAACGCCAGTCTTGCCGGATTACCCGGGTACTATATCGCAAAGCAGATGGCTGCCTTCAAGAGTGGTGCCCGCAAGAGCTCGAAGCCGAAGTCGCTCCCGGTAAACAGCATGGTTGCCTTGTCGGCCCACACCGACGCCAAACAGGTCAGCGCGGCTGCCGCATACTTCTCCGCACTCAAGCCGAAGCGCTGGATTCGCGTCGTCGAAACCGCCACCGTGCCTAAAACGCACGTCGCCGGCTGGATGTTGGTTGCCGATGAGCCGACCGTCAACGAACCCATCGGTAACCGCATCATCGAGACGCCCGAAAATCTCGAACTCACCGAGCTCCGCGACGACACCTCGGGGTTTATCGCCTACGTGCCGCTCGGCAGCCTCAAGAAAGGAAAGTTCCTCGTCGAGAAGGGAGGCGATGGCGTCACCATGCCCTGCGCCTTCTGCCACGGTGACGACCTGCGCGGCAAAGACAACGTCCCATCCATCGCGGGCCGCTCCCCCAGCTACATCGCCCGCCAGCTTTACGACATGCAAATCGCCTCGCGTGGTGGAGACAGCACCGCATTGATGCAGGCGCCCGTCATGAAGCTGACGATGGACGACATCCTCACCATTGCCGCCTACCTAGCGTCACTCAGGCCGTAAAACGTTGCAGATTCCGTCCGCGATTCCCGAATTTCACGTGCGCGTTAAAGTTCTACTAAAGTTGTAGGGAGCTTTCTTTCTTATCACCGACGCCGCGGTAATCAGAGTGATACGTTGAGGCAAGGTAACCAGTTACTGCAGTTACCTTGCACTTGCCGGGTTCTTCCTTTTCATACGGGCCCCGGCGAATCCCTATTTAAGTGAGAGGAAAGACCAATGAGACTGAAGACCCTTGGGCTGGCCATGTGCGCCATGCTCTTCCTAGGCACTTCGTTCGCGAGTAGTGTTTCTATTACGTTAGACCCCTATCCAGGGGACTATGTTTTCTACCAGTTCTATGATCAGTTCAACAACCTCCAGCGGCAATTCGTGGCGCCCTACCCCGTTACAGTAATCGCCGGCGGGCAGATTGGCGGCGCCGCTGTGGCCTGCTACGACATAAACAACCCGAACTTTCTGGGCGGAACTTATACCGGTACGGTTTACTACTCTGTCACCACAGCGGAAAAAGAAATTTCCTGGCTTGGCGACCAAATTCGCAATACACCGTTAACTGACGCCGCCACCCTTGGCGCCGTCAGCAATGCGATGTGGGAACTCGGTTTCCCGTCCTCAAACAACGCCGAGGGAGGCTACCTTCCAATTGATCCCGCAGCTGCTCCCTGGATCATCGCCGCCCAAGCTGCAGTCGCTGGTGGATATCAGCCAGACATCTACATCTTCGTACCCGATGATGCCAGCACCCAGCGCTTTGGCTTCATCAGTGTCGCGGACAACATCCATCTCGATCCCCAATATCCCACTCCCGAACCGGGCACGTTGCTCCTGTTGGGCTCGGGATTTCTGGGCGTAGCGAGATTGGTTCGCCGCAGACTGTTCTAAACTGATTCGCTGATTCCATGGCTGCGTCGCCCTGCGGCGCAGCCATCTTCATCGCCCGCCGCCAGCCCCGCTCTGAAACCGTTTCCACCAATTGCTAACTACTAATTGCTTGTTACTTATTGCTAATTGCTTATTGCTCTTTACTTCTTCGACTCTTCCTTCTTGTAGGCCTCGCTCAGCGTGCCTTTCTTTTCCGCCAGTTTCAGCAGCGTTGGATAGAACTGCACGAACGTCGTGTCCACCGCTGCGTGCTGCTCGTGGCAGCTATAACACGACATTTCATGCGGGAAGGGCGTCGAGGGCTTGCCTTCGTCAAAACTGTAGAAGGCCCATCCGCCGCCCGGTACGCGCTTGTCTTTGATATGAACTTCGCGCCCCATTACTTCGCCTGTCTGAAAGTGCCCGGTCTTGTTGATCGACGCATTGCTTCCTGAATTCCGCACTTCCAGCACCAGCATGGTTTGGTCCGGCCATGTGCCGGTTTCCAGAAACGCCTTGTAGGCTGAGGGGTTGACGAAGACGTTGTCGAACATCGGGCTGTCTTGCGTGCCAGCCACGGCCGGTCGGTAACTCATACCGAGTCCGCTGGTCAGGTAGACCCACTCGCGGTAATTTTCCGGGAACTCCAGCCTGCCACCGGCTATAAATACCGGTTTGTCAGACGGCGCTGGCGGCGCGGCCTGCACCACCGACAGCCGGGAACTGTTCAGAGAAAGCAACGTCATCGCGGTTGTCATCAGCACAACTGCCAACAGTAGAACCTTCCACGAACGCTTCATCTTTTTCTCCTCACCCATGGCTCCGGGTTCGACGCGTTCGCGCGCCGAAAGATAGCCCTCGGCGATTATCGACCGAGACAACCTACTTTTTCCGCTTTTCCGAGCCTCCGCCCATCTTCGTCCAATGTTGCCCGTCATCGCTCGAATATTCCGCCCACCACTCAATGGAATCCGGTGTCCGCCACTCATTGATGGTGCGAAACAATACCGTCCTCCCCTTGATCTCCGACTTATTCTGATATTCCCAGTGGTTCCCATCGGCGCTGATGACCACGTCACTTGAATTCGGCCGCCCCCCTTCCGGCGACAGCCCGTAGAAGTGAAACGTCCCTTTGTCCGGATCGAAAACGTACGCCGACATCTCGCGGCTGGGCTTGCCGTCTTCCATGAGCGATTGGTCGCAGATCATGAACACGTGGTCCGGCGACCACCCGCAAATGCTCACGCCGGTCACCGTCAGGGCCTTGCTGAAATCGGTATCGAGCATCTTGCCTTCCAGCGGCCACGTCCCGCCCACCCAACGTCCCAGCACGTCGGCGTTTGGCTTGTCCGCTGCGACCGCCGTACCTTCAAGGGCAACAACCGCGATTGCAAGTAACGTCTTCATCAATTCTCGATTCCAAACCAACACCACTTCCTCCCGTCGCACAAGCGACTTCGTCTTCCGGTGTTCCTAAGCCAAAAGCGAATAGCGAATAGCGAATGGCGTCGAGCAAAAAGCGCACCCGCGGCCGTCGGAAGCATACGTCACCCGCGCCGCCAATCCCATCCCGCGCGTGACGAAGTGCTCCAAATCACATCCCACTCGCCGCGCATTCATTACAATATCCGCATGGACTCATTCGTTATCGCAGGCAAAACTTTCCGCTCGCGCCTCATCGTTGGCACGGGCAAGTACAAGTCCGGACAAGAAACCGCGCGCGCCATCGAGGCCTCCGGCGCCGAAATGGTCACCGTCGCCGTTCGTCGCGTCAATCTAGACCGCAGCAAGGAGTCGCTGCTCGATTTCATCGATCCCAAGAAATATTTCCTTCTGCCCAACACCGCCGGATGCTACACCGCCGACGAAGCCATTCGCACCGCGCGTCTCGGCCGCGAAGTCGGGCTCTCCGACTGGGTCAAGATTGAAGTCATCGGCGACCAGCAAACCCTCTATCCCGACGTGCAAGCCACCGTCGAAGCCACCCGCGTGCTCGTCAAAGAGGGCTTCACCGTGCTGCCCTACACCTCTGACGACATCGTGGTCGCCAAGCGCCTCATCGACGCCGGAGCCAGCGCCGTCATGCCTCTAGGCGCGCCCATCGGCAGCGGACTCGGCATCCAGAACCTCCCCAGCATGCGCATTCTCCGCGAACTCATTACCGACGTTCCACTCATCGTGGACGCCGGCGTGGGCACCGCTTCCGATGCTGCCATCGCCATGGAGCTCGGCATGGACGCCGTGCTCATGAACACCGGCATCGCCGGAGCGCAAGACCCGATACTCATGGCCGAAGCCATGAAGAACGCCGTCCTCGCCGGACGCCAGGCATTCCTCTCCGGCCGCATGCCCAAAAAACTCTATGCCACTGCCAGTTCCCCCCTCGAAGGAGTAGTGCGCTAGAGACAACTCGATTTGCGCACGTGGTCCAAAAGCGGGGTTTTCTGGATCGATCAGCGAAATCCCCCTTTCGCAACCATTCCCATACGGAGCGCAGCTCTGGTCGGGGCCCACTCCTCAAGGGTGTCGTCAGGAGTCCCTCGTGGCGGACGAGGCGTCTGCTCTCCTAGTCACCAGCCACTAGCGACTAGCTAGAGCGGTTGTAGTCGTGGGGGCGGCAGCGGCCTCGGTTCCCATCGCTAAGCAATCATCCGCCATCCTGCCGGAACTTATTCACCCCTCCTGTATGATTTGCTGTTACAAAATCGTTACTCCAAGTTCGCTGCTACGAGTTACTTGATTTGCGGTGCCGGCGAACTGCCGTCGAGGCCCCATGAAACAATCAGTGAGTTTTGCCCGCTGTTTTTCCCCCTTCCTGCTAGCCCTCTCGCTGACAATGGCCGCCGCGGCGCAGATTGTGCCGACCAATAATCCGCCAGTGTATGGGCCATATAACGTGGTGAGCGTGCAAGGCGGCGACGGCGTCCACAACAAGATGGTGGAGAAGGACACGGTGTTGCGGGCGGAGTCGCCGTGGACGATGTACGGCTGGGTGTGGGTGGATGCGGCCCCGGTGGCGCCAGAGTTGATTGCGGGCTACGGCGATGTGACCAGCGAGTATGCGCGGTACATCGGCCTGGAGCCAGGCAAGCTGGTGCTCTGGGCTGGTCGAGAGAACTCGTTGAGTGCCATGGCCCCAGTAACGCCGGGTAAGTGGCAGTTTGTGGCGGCGACGTTCGACGGGCAGTCGGTGTTTCGGTTGTACAGCGACGGCGCGCAGGTGGGACAGGGCGTGCTGGCGCTGGGACGGGTGGCTCCGGTGGTGCAGATTGCGCCGCCAGCGCCCGCAGCAGTGCCGGGGATACCGTCGTTTCAGGGACAACACTTCGGCGGAAAAGTTGCCGGGTTTACCATCGCGCGAGAGGCGCTGACGGCGGAACAGATCAAGAAGCTGGCGGGGAGTGCGCCGAATTTTTCGTTGATCGTGTACGAGGAAGGCGCAAAACCTTGGCCGGTGCAAACGCGTGGACAAGCGGGAAACCGCGCACCACAGGATCCGGCGACGAATCCGAAGAGCCGTGCGCCCTACTCAGCGGCAGTGGCAAAGCCGCTGCCCATGGGGCCGGAAGTGGTGGCGAGCGGCGACAACCGGTGGACGCTGGCCGGTGGATGGCACATGGCGGCGGCTCCGACGGTGAAAGCTGATGTTGCGGAACTGGCGAAGACGGGATTCGATACCAAGGGTTGGTTGGTGGCGACGTTTCCGGGCACGGCGCTTACCACGATGATCGATCGCGGAGTCTATCCGGATTCAGATTACGGGCTGAACAACCTTCTCATTCCGGAGAGCCTGAACAAGCAGGATTACTGGTATCGCAACGAGTTCAAGGCACCGAAGACGAGCGCACGACGGCTGACGCTGACCTTTGAGGGCATCAACTACGCGGCCGAAGTGTGGCTGAACGCGAAGTCGCTGGGGAACATCAAGGGCGCGTTCATCCGTGGCGTGTTTGACGTGAGTGACGTGTTGAAGGCGGGGCAAACAAATGTGCTGCTGGTACGGGTGTCGCCACCGCCGCATCCGGGGATTCCGCATGAGCAGTCGATCCTGGGCGGTCCCGGAGAGAATGGCGGCGCGATGGTGCTTGATGGGCCGACTTTCATGGCAACCGAGGGCTGGGACTGGATTCCGGCGATTCGCGACCGCAACACAGGGATCTGGCAGCCGGTGACGCTGACAGCGTCGGGCGTGGTGAAGATCGGAGACGTGCAGGTGGTGACGAAGTTGCCGCTGCCGGACACAAGCAAGGCCGATGTCGAGAT
>Ga0302172_10000216_pt1 | contig 16591 bp, 17 predicted proteins | sample I_Fen_N2_3_FD_198777 | JGI IMG/M metagenome (GOLD analysis project Ga0302172, IMG submission 198777) | Peat permafrost microbial communities from Stordalen Mire near Abisko, Sweden - I_Fen_N2_3 | ecosystem: Environmental > Terrestrial > Soil > Wetlands > Permafrost | place: Sweden: Abisko... | reverse complement strand
GCTGCAGCCGCCAGAATTGAAGGCGGCGCAGGGATTCGACAAGGACTACATCATCGACCGCGGCCTGTTCGTCGACCCGGTGACCGGCGCCGAAGAGTGGCGGGACATCAACAAGACCGACCAGGTGCGACTGATCGGAAACAGCGTCTGTCCAGATGAAGCCGAAGCGCTGGTCAGCGCCAATGCCGCCGACATCATCGAGCTTTACCAGCGCCTCGCTGCCTGACTCACGCAAACCACATCTACCAAGGCGCCGTGTTGAGCCATTCGATCAAGTTCTGCAATTGATCGAGGGCGAAGTCTGCCAGCAGCAGGATCAACACCTCTTCAAAAATTCTTTTCAAGGGAAAGTCTCCGGATTCTTAGAGAGACGTTGTGCTCTCTACCATTATCTCCGGCTTCAAACCCTCCCCTCATTCCACCGCCCGGGCATGACCCGGCATAGGACGCCACATGCCCACAGAAAACCGAATTACCGAACCTCATTCCGAAGTGAAGCGCTACCGATTCAAGGGTGCCGCAGGCGAGTACGTATATAACGCCGACTTCGACCGCGTCTCCGCCGAGCGTGACGCCCTGCAGCTGCGCCTGAACGCAGCGGATCAGCGGATTGATGAGATGATCGCGCAGCACCAGGGCGAGCCGGCGCCAGAACCGAAAAACGAGTTTGACGCCCGGTTTCTGCGGAGTATTGACAGCGGCAACGGCCCGTCCGGTTCTTTTTCCCATAACTTCCGGCCCAGTGCATTTAACCATGAGAATTATGGCGCCTGCGCAGCCTGCGGACAGACGCCCAGGGTTTTCGGCAGTTATCAGACCGATCCTATTGGGCCAATGGTCCATGACTTCACTAAGGCCCGCGAATTTAATGCAGCGTCGGCGCCGACGCCCGGTAACTCGTATAGCGATTGGGCCAATAAGGGCGAAAAGCTGGCGCAGCCAGCGCCAGAGCCGCAACCCCGCTACACCGAGTACGTCACACATCCCGGCGAGAGCCTGATGGGCATTGCTAACCGGCAACTTAGGAGCAGTGAGCGCTGGGTCGAGATACGCGATCTCAATGCGCACGCCTTCCCCGACATGCTGCACCACAGCTACTACCCGGTCGGCACTACGATCAAACTGCCAGCCTGACACGAGTACATCTGTACTCCACCCATTTGCAGCAACTCCCTCCCCCTTCAAAGTCAGCCGCTATAGCGGCAAAGGAACAGTCATGCCTGAAGAAACAAAACAGGACGCGGCGGCAGATGATCGTGCGTTGCTCATCCTCGCAGCCAGGTCTGCCCGGATCGATATCGAGTCATGCACCTGCAGCGATCCGAAGTGGCCCTTTCGTCTGGTCGGGAAGACTGGCGTCCGCGCTCACTGGAATCTCCTCATCAACGACGGCGACGCGCTGAGGCTGGCAGTCGTCATGGGTCGCATGGAACGCCTTGGTGTGGCCATTCACATCGTTGAGCCTTACGACGGTGACACCGGGCCTTACACGTACGTGGATGCGGAGCGTTTCGGCGAGCACACCATGTATCACCACTCTGACCCTTTCACAGCGACGCGCCGGGCGATCGTCGAAGCTGCGGCTGAAATCGGGAGACGGTCATGAACCAGCACGAACAGTTCGAAGCCGCTGTCATTGCCCGCATGAAAGAAAGCGGGTTCCTCGAAGTCGAGATACGCGTCGAGTGCCTGGGTCGCTCTGGTGACGGTTACGCCGACGGCTCGATCGATGCCTACTGGCACTTCTGGAATGAATCCCGCGCTGCTGTGGTGATCGAGTTCCCGCTTCGCACACCGTACCTGGAGTACTTCGAGGATGTGGAAGGAGGCTGCTTCGACTATCCGAAATACCTCTCCGATGTGCAGGCTGGCATTCGTGCACAGGGCCTTAAATGCGAGGTGAAATCATGATCGCCCTCGCCTGGTTCGCCTACGTGTACTGCTACAAGGGGCCGCGGTGATGAGCTTGCCCCCGCTGATCAGTAGCCAGCGATACCTGAACCGCGATGTCATTGCCAGAAAGGCTGCCACGTTCAAGGTCTTCGTGGTCAGGACCGTGGATATGGAGATTCGCGGTAAGCCCTACCGCATTCTCCTTGATGGCCACCACAACTTGGCAGCCGCCCGCATCGTCGGCGCCGAGCCCGGCTGGAAAGGTCCGCCGCCCAAGTTCGAGCGAATTATGAAGCGCATGACGGCTGACGACTTTGCCGCCTTCATGATCAACAACCTGACCGACAGCGACTGGTACTTCCACGATACCGGCGAAGTGGTTGCCGACCTTCTAGCGCCCCAGATCTAACCCCTCTTCCACCTACCAGCCTGCCGGTGAACGGCGGGCGAGGAATTTCTATGCCCCTCGGAAACATGCCCGTCATGAAGTGCGCGAGCATCAAATCGATCCCTATGCAGCTGCTTGTGCCCTACGAAAAGCAGGCGCTGCGTAATCACGGCCAATCTCTACAGCGCCTTGCTGAGCGCGGTGGAATGGCTGCCTGCGAAATTCTCGGAATCGTGCGCGAGCTCAGTTGGGGCGAGCTCAAGGTTCGGCCGGACGACGAAGCCGAACTCATCAAGTGGGTCGCCAGCAAATCCTAACCCCCACCTTCTGCCGCCACGCGCGGCATGGAGCATCACCATGGCAAAAGTCACCCTGGATGAATGGGCGGCGGCCGAGTTCAAGACGCCGCCAAGTCCTAACACCTTGCGCAAATGGGCGCGTGAAGGCCGGATAGCACCGCCACCCATAAAGCATGGGCGGAGCTACTATGTAGAGTCTGACGCCCACTACAAGGAACCTGAACGGCAACCCGTCCGGATCGTTGGCGGAAGCCTGATCAGCAGAATAGAGAGAGCACGCAATGGCGCCGAGGCCGCGTAATGCCGGGTCAAAGGACCTTCCGCCCAATCTCTACCGTAAGACCGACGCCCGCAACGGCGTCACTTATTACACCTATCGCGATCCGGTAAATGGTCGCGTGTTCGGCTTGGGCAAAGACAAGGAGGCGGCTATCCGCGAAGCAGTGGCCGCAAATCATGCTGATCATGTTCGACCAACGCTGAAAGAACGAATCGCCGAAAAGCCTGCCGCCCCACAGCGGGCTTTCTCAGGCTGGATCGCAGAATATAAAGTGATCTATCAGGAACGGAGCCAGTCTCCCAAAACAGTCAGCACCGTCAATACGCGCCTAAAGCGAATCGACAAGGAGTTCGGGGCCAAGGACATTCGAGAAATTTCCACGATGAACATCGCGCAGTTCTTGTCCGGGCTCGCCAAGGAGGGCAAAGCGCAGATGTCAAAGGCGCTGCGATCACTGTTGCGGGACGTTTTTGTTGAAGCGATTGCTGCGGGATGGTGTGAGTCGAACCCGGTCGATGCCACGAAGGCTGCACGGGTGACGATCAAGCGAGAGCGACTGACGCTTGATTTTTGGAAGGCCATTTACGCTGAGGCAGATATTCCCTGGCTCAAGCGCGCGATGGAGTTGGCTGTCCTGACTGGGCAGCGAAGGGACGATATTCGATCTATGGTTTTCAAGGACGATCGGGATGGGTATCTGCACGTTGTCCAGTCCAAGACCGGCACACGCTTGCGGATCAGCACGACGCTTCGACTTGAAGCCCTAAACCTCGAACTTGCAACAGTCATAAAGGCCTGTCGCGACCGGGTTGTGTCGCAGCATCTCATCCACTATTTCAAATCAGCGAGCCGCGGGAAAGCCGGCCAGGCAGTGGCGCTGCAAGCAATGACTCGAGAGTTCGCGAACGCCAGAGATAGGGCTGCTCTCAAGCTTGGGATCATCCTCGGCAAGCAACCGCCCACCTTCCACGAAATGCGATCGCTGGCCGCCAGGCTGCACAAAGCCGAAGGCCGTGATGCCCAAAAACTGCTCGGGCACAAATCCTCAACCATGACTAGCCTGTACCAAGATATTCGAGGCGCGGAATGGATCGACGTGGCCTAGGAGCCGCGCGAGTTTTGGGGAGGTTTTGGGGATTGTTTGGGGAGGATTTTTTATCCTTATAATATCAACCACTTATCGCGTTACGCCGGTCAACGAACGTGACCGCTTCTACATGGCCATGCTCGCCAGCCTTGGCATCGAGAAAGACAAACCGTTCAACCCGACCGAAGCCCAACGCAAGGCCTTGGAGCAAGGAGCCCAAGTGGGTGAACTGATCGCCAAGGCCAACACGTTCGCCAAGCGGTTCCCCGGTGCACAGTACTGGCCGGACCGGCAATGGGACACCGTGCTGAACATCGCCGAGCCGTCGCAGCGCGTGGCCTATTACGACCAGTTGTGGGAACGCAGTGCCTGGTTTTACGAAGCGGTCACCAACACCAAAGGCATGGTTTCCAAAACCCCGGGCCTGGGCCAGACCTACCTCGGCGCCTACACCGACGCCAAGGGCAACTGGCTCGACGGCGGCAAGCACTATCGCCTGCACGTCGGCGCCAACCCGCCAGCCAGGCAGTTCTGGTCGATGACCGTGTACGACATCGACAGCCGTTGCCTGATCGACAACCCGCAGCGCAAGGCCGACCTGTCGTCGCGCCAGGACCTGAAAAAGAACGCTGATGGCTCGCTAGACCTGTACTTCGGCCCGACGGCGCCAAAAGGCTTGGAGAACAACTGGGTGCAAACCCTGCCGGGCAAACACTGGTTCAGCTATTTCCGCCTGTACGCCCCGACTGAAGCCTATTTCAACAAGACCTGGAAACTCGACGACATCACACCCGTGGAATGACGGGCAGGATTTCAACAAGGACGCACCATGAACAAGCGCAATTTGCTGTTGACCGGTCTGACCCTGGCCCTGAGCACCAGCGCCTGGGCCGATTTCACCGCCCCCCCGGAAGAAGCCCGGGGCATTGCCAAGGAAGCTTATTTGTATGGTTTCCCCGTGGTGGAGATGTACAAGACCCTGTACACCCAGGCCGTGGACAAGAAGGGCCCGAACTTCAAGGCACCATTCAACCAGATCGGCAACACCGCCAAGGCGTTCACCGCCAAGGACACCGCGTTTGTCACGCCAAATGCCGACACCCCCTACTCCTTCGTCTGGATGGACCTGCGCGCCGAGCCCCTGGTGCTGACCTTGCCGCCCATCGAAGAGCACCGTTACTACTCGGTGCAATTGATCGACGCCTACACGCAGAACTTCGCCTACCTGGGCACCCGTAGTACAGGCAACAACGGTGGTCATTTCATGATTGCCGGGCCCGACTGGCAAGGGCAGCAACCGCTGAACATCGACCGCCTGCTGCGTAGCGAAAGCAACATCGCCTATGCGCTCTATCGCACGCAGCTGTTCGATGACAAGGACCTGGCCAAGGTCAAGGAAATCCAGAAGGGTTACAAGGTCGAAACCCTGAGCCATTACGACAAGCAAAAGACCCCGCCGGCTGCGCCGAAGATCGACTGGCCGAAACCGACACCGACCATGAGCGACACCCCGGACCTGTTCCGCTACCTGAATTTCATGCTGTCGTTTGCCCCGTCCCAGGACGTGGAAAAGGACCTGCTCGGGCGTTTCGCAAAAATCGGCATCGAGGCAGGCAAGCCGTTCAACCTCAGCACACTCACCGCGGATCAACGCAAGGCGCTGGAAGATGGCATCAGCGATGCCAAGGCTGAATTCGCCGAGTTCAAGAAAACCAGGGTCGACACCCACGAAGTCAGCAGCGGCGATTTGTTCGGCACCCGCGACCACCTCAAGGGCAATTACCTGTACCGCTACGCCGGCGCCAACATGGGGATTTTCGGCAACTCCGCCGAAGAGGCGAATTACATCGGCTATTTCGTCGACAAGGATGGGCAACCGGTCGATGCCTCGAAACACGACTACACCCTGCACTTCGACAAGGACGCCCTGCCCCCGGCAGACGCGTTCTGGTCGCTGACGATGTACGACGGCAAGAACAAACTGCTGGTGGCCAACCCGCTCAATCGCTACCTGATCAACTCGCGCTTGCTGCCCGACCTCAAGCGCGATGCCGACGGTGGCCTGACACTTTATGTGCAAAACAAGGCGCCAGCCAAAGACCTGCAAAGTAACTGGCTGCCCGCTCCGAAGGGGCCGTTCTATGGCGTGCTGCGCCTTTACCTGCCCAAACCGGAAGTCACCAATGGTCAATGGAAAATGCCGTTGTTGAACCCCGTAAACCAACAAAATCAATAAGCGGAGCCGGTCATGGTCAAGCCTTTCGTAGTGCGTCCCCTGTTGGCGCTGTGCCTGGTCGGCGGCAGTCCGCTGGTAATGGCGGTAGAGGGCGGTGTCGGCCGGCCGATCACCGGTCAGCAGGTGTTTTCCAATGCCGGGATCGTGCCGCCAGAACCGGGCTGGGTAATCTCCCTGACCAGCATCTGGTACGACGGCGAGCTCAAGGGCAACGCCCAGGTGCCGATTGTCGGCGCCTTGAGTACCGACCTGGGTATGAAGGTTTCCTACACCATGGCCAACTTCACCCATGTCTGGGACACCGGCAAGGGCCGCTGGAACTATGCCTCGGCCATCGGCGTACCTGTGCAGTACTCAGACATCACCGCGAGCATCACCGGTCCACGCGGCCGGACCCTGGGCAACGAGGACACAGGCACTCAGTTCGCCGACATGCTGGTGACGCCAATTGCCGCCGGTTATCACTTCGATGAGGTCAACCACATTTCATTTTCCCTGCCGATCTACTTGCCGACCGGGGCCTACAACGATAATCGCCTGGCCAACCCCGGCCAGGAAACCTACACCTTCATGCCCACCGTGGCCTTCACTCACCTGGACGGCAAGGGTGGCGAATTCACGCTGTCCAGCGGCCTTGAGTTCTACACCGAAAACCAGGTCACGGATTACCAGAACGGTGACCTGTTCACCCTGGATGCACTGTGGACCCACGGTTTCGGCAATGGCTGGGCCGCCGGTCTGGTAGCGGGTTACATCCAGCAAATCAACGATGACAGCGGCAGCGCCAACAGCGGTTTCCGCGGACGTTCGGTGGGTGCCGGCCCGGCGGTGAGCTGGGCTGGCAAGTTCGCCGACGCGCAGGCCAGCTTCAGCCTGCGTTGGGTGCCGGAGTTCGACACCAAGAACCGCCCGGAAGGCAACGGCATCTCCGCCAACATGACCCTGGCGTTTTTCTAGGAGGTAGCCAGGGATGGCCATCAGCAGCCGCTGGAAATTCCGTCTGTCATTCATACCGGTCATTGCGACCTTCATGTTTTGAATCAGGGATTGCCCATGACCGCACTCAATGATCTCAACGCCCTGCAAGCCAGCATCGCCGAAGCCGTGCTGGGCCAGGACCAGGTGATTCGGCAGATACTGCTGGGCTTGCTGGCCAATGGGCACTTGCTGCTCGAAAGCCTGCCGGGGCTGGCCAAGACCCGCACGGTGAAGGCGCTGGCCAAACACCTGGACGCGAAGATGAGTCGCATCCAGTTCACCCCGGACTTGCTGCCGTCGGACATCACCGGCGCCGAGGTGCTGCATCAGGTCGAAGGGAAAAACCAGATCCGCTTCCAGCCGGGCCCGCTGTTCGGCAACCTGATCCTGGCCGACGAAATCAACCGCGCCCCGGCCAAGGTCCAGGCAGCACTGCTCGAAGCCATGGAAGAACGGCAAATCACCGTGGCCGGCAACAGCCATGCGCTGCCGGAGCTGTTTATTGTCGTTGCGACGCAGAACCCCATCGAACAGGAAGGCACCTACCCGCTGCCCGAAGCGCAGATGGACCGCTTTTTGATGAAAGTCCTGCTCGATTACCCCAGCGCGCAAAACGAGAGCCAGGTGCTGCGCCTGTTACGCGAAGAGGAACAGGCGCTTGGCGCCAAGACGGCCCCAGTGCGGGGCTTCACCCTGGCCCAGGACGTGATTTTTGCCGCACGCAGGGAAGTCAGCGCGGTGCACGTATCCCCGGCCATCGACCGCTACCTGATCGACCTGATCAACGCCACCCGCCACCCGGCCGACTACGACACCGACCTCGGGCGCTGGATCACCATCGGTGCCAGTCCTCGCGGCGGTATTGGCCTGGACCGCTGCGCCCGCGCCGATGCCTGGTTGCAGGGCCAGGACTTCGTCTCGCCGGACAACGTGCGCGCCGTGGTGCACCCGGTGCTGCGCCATCGCTTGCAACTGAGTTACGACGCAGTGGCCGACGGGGTGACGGCCGATCAGGTGCTCGACCGCCTGCTCGACAAAGTCGCGATTGCTGCCTGATGTTTATGCAGGGTGCGGACGGCCTGGTCTACGTCTCTCTGGCGCAATTGATGGCGCTGGAGTTCAAGGCCCGTGACCTGAGTTTTCTCGCGCGTCAGCCCCAGGGCAGCATCCTTGCCGGCAACCATGCGTCGCGCCTGCGTGGCCGGGGTTTGAATTTCGATGAGCTACGCCGCTATCAACCGGGGGACGATTTGCGTCACCTCGATTGGCGCGCGTCGCTGCGTACTGGCAAACCGGTCGTGCGCACCTTCACCGAAGAGCGTGACCGCCCGGCACTGATCCTGGTGGACCAGCGCATGTCGATGTTTTTCGGCTCGCAACGCAGCTTCAAATCCGCCGTGGCCGCCGAACTCGGCGCCCTGGCGGCGTGGATGGTGTTCAACGCCGGGGATCGGGTCGGCGGGCTGGTGTTCAACGATCAACGCATCGACAGCATCGCGCCGCTGCGCAGCCGCAGGCGCATCGAAGCGCTGTGCAGCCGCATCGTCCAGCACAACCAGGCACTCAATGCAGCCAACCCGGATGCCGAAGGCGAAGACCAGCTCGACAAGGTCTTGCAGCAGTGCCTGGCGCTGGCCGGTCACGATCACCTGATCTGTATCGTCAGCGACTTTGCCGGTGCCGGTGAGCGAACCTTGCAGCTGGTGCGCCAATTGGCGACGCACAACGATGTGATCGCCATGCAGGTCTACGACCCGCTGGCCCTGAACCTGCCGAAAAACGGCCGCGTGCTGATCACCCAAGGCCAACTGCAGGTGGAACTGGCGGTGGAGCGCCGTCAGGTGCACCAGCCTTTGGGGGACTTTCTCAGCGGTCGGCTCAAGGACGTTGCGACGCTATTGCGCCGCAGTCGGGTGCCTTTGATGATGTTCAGCACCGCCACCGAGGCGCAGGAACAATTGCGCGCCGAGCTGGGCAAGCTGGCGGGGGCACGACGATGAACCCGAACGTCCCGAGCATTGATCAGCTCAAGGAGATCGCGCTGCCGGCACCGCTCAGTTATGCGCCGCAGACCTGGGGTTGGTGGGCACTACTGGCGGTGTTGATTGGCGGGGCTGTGCTCATTGGCGCTCGGCGTTACGGGCAATGGCGCAGGGATCGCTATCGGCGAGAGGCGCTGCAGCGCTTGGCGCAGTTGCAAAAGCGCAGCGATGACCTGAGTGCGCTGCGTGAATTGCCGGAACTGCTCAAGCGCGTGGCCATTTCGATGCCGCGCACACCCCCTGTGGGAGCGGGCTTGCTCGCGAAGAGGGCGTTACATTCAACTGTGATGTTGACTGACACCACGCATTCGCGGGCAAGCCCGCTCCCACAAGGACCGGCAGCGCTTGGAAAGGATGATTGGCAGGCCTTTTTGCAGCGCCACTGCAAGCAGCCACTGCCCGCCAACTTCAGCCAGCAACTGTCGCTGCTCGCCTATGCCCCCGATACGGCGTTGCGCGCGCTGCCCCCCGAGCAACGCCAACAGTTGTTCGACACCTGCAGGCACTGGGTGGAGCAGCATCATGTGGCAGCTTGATTACCCCTGGCTGTTACTGCTGCTGCCATTGCCGTGGCTCGGCTATCGTTACCTGCCCGACTACCGTGAGGCGCGCAGCGCCGTGCGCGTGCCGTTTTTCAGCGCCATGAGCCGTGCCGTCGGCCAGTCGCCCAGTCAGGCCGGCACCCGCAGCAACCGCTGGCAATTACTGTTGAACCTGCTGGTGTGGGCGCTGTTGCTGTTGGCGGCGGCCCGACCGGTGTACGTGGAAAAACCCATCGAGCGTCAGCAGCCAGTGCGTGACTTGATGCTGGCCATCGATCTTTCCCAATCCATGGAAACCACTGATTTCACCGACGCCAACGGCCAGAAAATCAATCGACTGGCGGCAGTCAAGGACGTGGTGCACGGCTTCATCGACAAGCGCAAAGAGGATCGCCTGGGCCTGATCGTGTTCGGCAGCGGCGCTTACCCGCAGGCACCCTTGACCCTCGATCACGCCAGCCTGTCGCTGTTGCTGCGCGACACCGGCATCGGCATGGCCGGCCCTGACACAGCGATTGGCGACGCCATCGGCTTGAGCCTGATACTGCTCGACCAGGCCCGTGAACAAGAGAAAGTGCTGATCCTGCTCACCGATGGCAACGACACCAGCAGCGCCATCACCCCGGACCACGCGGCGTCCATGGCAGCGGCCAAAGGCGTGGTGATTCACACCATCGGCATCGGCGATCCTGAGGCCTCCGGTCAAGCCAAGGTCAACTTGCAGGGTTTGCAGCAGATTGCCGCGGCCACCGGCGGCAAGTTCTTCCGGGCAGAAGACCGCAATGCGCTGGATCAGGTCTACAGCACCCTCGACACGCTGACGCCGCATCAGGTGAAAACCCTCAGTCATCAACCCAAACGCGATCTGTTCTGCTGGCCGCTGGGCGCGGCGATCGCCCTGCTCGCGCTCTATCACCTGGGCGCCCTGCTGTGGCCACGCTTGTCGATTGCCCGCCAGCGCCAGGAAGCCTGAGATGGACATCAACCTCGGCGACTTGCATTTGCTGCGTCCACTGTGGCTGTTGCTGCTGCCCTTCGCCGCCCTGTTGCCGTGGCTCTGGCGTCGCAGCCGCGACTTGCAGCGGCGTTTGCGCGGCACTATCGCCGAGCACTTGCTGGCGCACCTCTTGATTACCCCGCAGGATCAACAGTGGCTACGCCCGGTGCACCTGGTCTGCACGCTGTTGATGCTGGGCGCGCTGGCCGCCGCCGGGCCGACCTGGGAGCAGGATCGCCCTGACTTCCTGCAGAACCGGGCGCCGTTAATCATTGCCATTGACCTGTCACCGTCCATGGACGCCAACGATGTGCAACCGACTCGCCTGGAAGCGGCCAAACACAAGTTGCACGACCTGATCCAGCGTCGCGCCGGCGCTCGCAACGCACTGATCGCCTATGCTGGCAGCGCGCACCTGGTGTTGCCGCCCACCGACGACCCGGCCCTGCTCGACACTTTTATCCAGGCATTGGGCACCGACCTGATCGGCAAACCGGGGAAAAATGTCGGGGCGGTGATTGATCAGGCCAAACGCTTGCTGGCCGCCGAAAAAAACCCGGGCACGCTGTTGCTGATCACCGACGGCGCCGACACCTCGGCACTGGCCGGGCTGGACCAACAGCTGGACGACAGCGCGCTGCAAGTGCTGATCCTGGCGGTTGGCAGCGAGGACGGCGGCATCCTCCATGATGCCAATGGCCAACCGCGCACCGACAGCAATGGTCGCCCGGCGTTGGGTCGCTTCGATCAGGCCGCCCTCAAGCTACTGGCATCAACACTGGATGCCCCGCTGGGCAGCCTGACCCTCAACGACGACGATCTGGATTGGGTGGAACTGCACGCCCGGCAACATTTCCAGAGTGCCAGCGACGAACAGCGCGAATTGCACTGGAAAGATGCCGGTTATTGGTTGTGCTGGCCGCTGCTGTTGATTGCGTTTTTCAGCGTGCGCAAGGGCTGGAGCCTGAACTGGATGGCCGGCTTTTTAGTGGCCATCGGCATTGGCTTGCAACCGACACCGGCACAGGCCAATGCACTGACCGACGCGTTTTTCACCCCGGACCAACAAGGTCGCCGGGCGTTTGAGCATGGACACTTCCCACAGGCCGCGGCGCATTTCGTCGACCCTTACTGGAAAGGCATCGCCGCCTATAACGCCGCCGATTTCGACTTGGCCCTGGCCACCTTCGCTCGCCTGGAAACACCGCAGGCGTATTTCTACCTGGGCAACATTTACGTACGCCGTTTCAAATTCGACGAGGCCATCGCGGCCTACACCCAAGCGTTGAAATTGCAGCCGCAGTTCCCTGAAGCGGTGGCTAACCTGGCCTTGGCCATGGCCTTGCGGAAAGACACCGAAAGTGCCGAAAAAAATGCCCCTCAGGTCAAACCGGACGCCATCAAGATGGACAAGGCGCCCGGCAAGGGCCAGAGCAGGCCGGTGCAAACCCAACAGGCGGCTTCGGACGAGCAGTGGTTGCAGAACCTCACGACATCGCCGGCGAAGTTCCTCAAGCAAAAATTCAGTTTGCAGGATCAGGCGGGGGCCAAGCCATGATCAGTCTGCGAGTTCGAGTCGCTCCCATCGCTGGCAAGCCAGCTCCCACAGGGCTTGGTGTCGTACCCAAACCTCATGAACGGCGCGCAACCTGTGGCAGGCAAGCCATGATCAGCCTGCAAGACCCCGTCGCTCCCATCGCTGGCAAGCCAGCTCCCACAGGGCTTGGTGCCGCACCCAAACGTCATGAACGGCGCGCAACCTGTGGGAGCGGGCTTGCCCGCGAAGGCGCCTGGCCAGGCAACACAATACCCGGCACCTTGCTCCTGTTCCTGATCAGCGCAACCGCCCTGGCCGCCGAACCTGAACTGCGCGTCCAGGCCAGCCTGCAACCGGCCAACAGCGCCATGGTCGGCAGCCTGGTGCAATTGCATCTCGACGTCCTCACCGACACCTGGTTCACCAACGCCCCTACCCTGCCCGACCTGAAACTGCCCGGCGCGCTGGTGATGCCGCCCGACGGCCACGCCGAGCACCTGAACCAGACGCTCGACGGCCAGTCATTCAACGGCATTCGCTACAGCTACCTGATCACACCAAATGTAGCGCAGGACTTCGATATCCCCGCCCTGACCGTGCGCGTCACCCCGGGTCAGGCCAGCGTCGAGCTGAGCGCCCAGAGCCAGGCGTTGCACTTCACGGCGGCGCAACCGCCAGGTTTCGCGCCCGGCGAAGCGGTGCTGGTCGCGCAGGGACTGCGCTGGACCCAGAACGTCATCAACTCCGCGACACCGCTGAAAGTCGGCGACAGCCTTACCCGACAACTGACGCTGCAAGCCGACGGCGCCCTGGCGATGTCGTTGCCGACGCCGTCACTGGGTGATGTCAGCGGCCTCAGCCGATACCCCAAGAGTCCGCAAGTGCGCACCCTGGACGACGGTCGCGGCCACTTCACCGGCGGCCAGCGCATCGACAGCGTGACCTACCGCATCGACACTGAAGGCCACCACAGCTTGCCAGCCATCGAACTGAAATGGTGGGACGCCAGCCGCCAGCAGACCCGCACCGCGCAAGTCCCCGCCGTAAGCTTCGATGCCGCCGGCAACAGCACTTATCGGCCAGTGTTTTCGATCACCGAAGACCTGAAGAAACTCGGCCAGCCCCATCGCCTGCACCTCTCGGGTTTTACCTTGGGACTGCTCGCAGTGTTGTTGGGCGGGGCGTTGCTCGCCTGGTTGGCCCGCCCGTTTGTCCACCGTGCGTACCTCGACGCCATGGCCCGGCGTCAGGCGCGGCACAGCGCCTGGCTGGCGTGCGCCGACTACGCCTGGCGACAGATCCCGGCGCAGCTTGATGGCCAGCCGCCACAATTGAGCGCCCTGTACCTGTGGACCCGACGCAACCGCACGGGCTTGAAACTGACGGGTTTCGGCCCGCGCCTGCAGGCGTTTCTGCGCGCGTGCTACGGCCGTGAGCCGACTAAAGACCAGGCACTGCACCAACTCAAGGAATCCTTGACTACGCTGCATAGTCAGGCCGAACACAACAAAGAATCAGTCGCTCCCGCACTGCGACCACTCAACCCCGTTCACGAGAAGGATTTCCCATGACGAACCCGCTATCGCTGCGCCAACTTCGAGGGTTCAGGTTTCTGCTGACCTTGGCCCTGAGCCTTCCACTGCTGGTTCAGGCCGCCGAACCACTGCCCTCCTGGAACGACGGTCCGGCGAAAAAGAACATCATCGAATTCGTACAGGCGGTGACCGATCAAGGCAGCAAGGACTTCGTCAAACCCGAGGACCGCATTGCCGTGTTCGATAACGACGGCACCTTGTGGAGCGAGCAGCCGATGTACTTCGAGTTGCTGTTTGCCCTGGAAGAGGTCAAGCGCACCGCGCCACAACACCCTGAGTGGAAAACCACCCAGCCGTTCAAGGCGGTGCTGGAAAACGATCACAAGGCGCTGGCTGCAACCGGGCTGGACGGCATGATGAAGATCTTCGGTGCGACCCACACCGGCATGACCACCGAGGCCTTCGACGACTACGCCAAGACCTGGCTCAGCCAGGCTCGGCATCCGAAAACCGGCAAGCCCTACACCGAGATGATCTTCCAGCCGATGCTGGAAATGCTCGACTACCTGCGCAGCGAAGACTTCAAGACCTACATCGTCTCCGGTGGCGACACCGGTTTCATGCGCGCCTTCGCCGAGAAGGTCTACGGCATCCCGCCCGAGCAGGTGATCGGCACCACCTTCGTCACGGCGTTTCAGTACAAGGATGGCCAGGCGTCGATCCTGCGTACGCCAAAACTGGCGCATAACGACGACGGCCCGGGCAAACCGGAAAGTATCGACGCGGTCATCGGCAAGCGGCCGATTCTGGCCTTCGGCAACTCCGATGGCGACCTGCAAATGCTCCAGTGGACCGCTGCCGGTCCCGGCAAACGCTTCATGGGCCTGGTGCATCACACCGACGCCAGGCGCGAATGGGCCTATGACCGCCAGTCGCAGATCGGTCGTCTGGACAAGGCCCTGGACGAAGCCAACAAACGTGGCTGGACGGTCGTCGACATGGCGGCGGAATGGCGTCGGATCTACCCCTTCGATGCCGCCACACCTGAGCAAGTGCATTAAAAAAGGTGCTGGAAACTCAGATAACGCAATACCTGCAGGAGCCAGCCTGCTGGCGAAGTGCTCAAGTGCGCCGGGTTTAACCAGTCTACGCGCGTTAACGTTAACAACCATCGCTGGCAAGCCAGCGCCTGCCAAGGACCGTGCCCTCTCTGAAAATGCAGTGACCGGCAAATCTATGAAAGCCGAAAAAAGCGTAACGCAGGACTGCAATAAACGTTTGTCGCACCGAGCGACGTAAGTGAAAAGGAGCAAGTCAGATGACTCGCATACGCAAATGGTTACCCAAGCTTGCCCTGGTGGCGACCTCGGTCTTGGCGATCTCGGCAACCGTCGGCGCCGCGGAAAAACCCAACATTCTGGTGATTTTCGGCGATGACATCGGCCAGACCAACATCAGCGCCTATTCCATGGGCGTGGTCGGCTACAAGACGCCGAACATCGACCGCATCGCCAAGGAAGGCATGCTGTTCACCGACTATTACGCGGAGAACAGCTGCACGGCCGGGCGATCGTCGTTCATTACCGGGCAGACGCCGTTGCGTACCGGTTTGTCGAAAGTGGGAGCACCCGGCGCTACCGTCGGCCTGCAGAAACGCGACATCACCATCGCCCAGGCACTCAAGTCCCAGGGCTACGCCACCGGCCAGTTCGGCAAGAACCACTTGGGCGACAAGGACGAGTACCTGCCGACCAACCACGGGTTCGACGAGTTCTTCGGCAACCTTTATCACCTCAATGCAGAAGAAGAGCCTGAACGCCCCTACTGGCCCAAGGACGACCCCGAGTTCATCAAAGCCAACTCCCCACGTGGCGTGATCCATAGCTTCGCCGATGGCAAGATCGAAGACACCGGTGCGCTGACCACCAAGCGCATGGAAACCATCGACGACGAAACCACCGCCGCCGCGCAGGCGTTCATCGAGAAACAGGCCAAGGCCGACAAGCCGTTTTTCGTCTGGATGAACACCACGCGCATGCACTTGTTCACCCACGTACGCGATTCGATGAAGGGCCAGAGCGGCATGCCCGGCAACGAATATGCCGATGGCATGCTCGAACACGACGGTGACGTCGGCAAACTGCTGAAAACCCTCGACGACCTGAAAATCACCGACAACACCATCGTTGTCTACACCACCGACAACGGCCCGAACCAGTTCTCCTGGCCGGACGCGGCGACCACGCCGTTTCGCAACGAGAAAAACTCCAACTGGGAGGGAGCCTATCGCGTGCCGGCGATCATTCGCTGGCCGGGCAAGATCAAGGCCGGTGAAGTGTCCAACGAGATGTTCTCGGGCATGGACTGGTTCCCGACCCTGCTCGCCGCAGCGGGTGAAACCGATGTGAAAGACAAGCTGCTCAAGGGCTGGGCCCCCACTTCGGGCGGTACCAACTTCAAGGTGCACCTGGACGGCTACAACCAACTGCCCTACCTCACCGGCCAGCAGCCCAAAGGCGAGCGCAAGGAGTTCTACTACTTCAATGATGACGGCATGCTGGTGTCGATGCGTTTCGGCAACTGGAAAGCCGTTTTCTGCGAACAGCGTGAACCGGGCGGCTTCAAAGTCTGGAGCGAACCGTTCGTGTGCCTGCGGGTGCCGAAAATCTTCAACCTGCGAATGGACCCGTTCGAACGGGCAGACATCGTGTCTGACCAGTATTACGACTGGAGCACCAAAAACGTTTATCTGGTTGCCCAGGCAGTGACCAAGTCTG